>Ga0209414_1000874_pt1 | contig 14581 bp, 11 predicted proteins | sample LakVidmifraction_4_FD_181154 | JGI IMG/M metagenome (GOLD analysis project Ga0209414, IMG submission 181154) | Hypersaline microbial communities from Lake Vida, Antarctica - Brine Hole Two &gt;0.2 micron (SPAdes) (version 2) | ecosystem: Environmental > Aquatic > Non-marine Saline and Alkaline >... | reverse complement strand
TTTTCCAAGACAAATTGCTATGTATTTGTGTAGAAACCTCACGGATATGTCTTTACCAAAAATTGGAGAAGTCTTTGGTGGTAGAGATCATACAACTGTTATTCATGCAAAAGATAAAATTGCTGACAAGATAAAAGATGAGCCTGAATTTAAATCTCTTATTGAAGATTTAATCAAAGAAATTACAACTTAAATAGTTATCAACATTTTTTATGTATAACTGGATTAAATAATGTGTATAACTTATAAAAAAATAATGTTAATAACTTTCTATTAACGCTCATTCTATCCACATGTTAATAACATTGGTTGACCATTGACTTATCAACATTATGTCGACTTATCAACATATCAACAGTCCCTATTACTATTACTATTTGTAGTATATTTATTTATTGGATAATATAGTCAAATCATTTTTCGATTGAAGGAGGTTCTCCACATGCATTTTAAAATAAACAAAACAATATTAATAGACGCTTTAAACATTTCGACAAAAGCCATTTCAAATAAAACAACATTACCCATTCTATCCGGGATATTAATAGAAGCCCATGGTAATCAATTAAATATTATAGGTAATGACTTAAACTTAGGTATTGAAACCTTCGTAGAAGCAAATATTTTTGAGGAAGGTGCAGTTGTTGTTGATGGCAGTCTCTTCACAACAATTATAAATAAGTTACCGAACACAACAATTGATATTCATTATACAGATCATATGGTTAATATTGTATGTGATGATATAAAATTCGATTTAGTTGGTACATCAGCTGATGAATATCCTGAAATACCTACGATAGAAAAACAAAACACTTATACTTTTAATTCAAAATTATTAAAGAGAATGATTAAACAAACATTATTTGCTGTATCAACAGATGAAGCCCGACCTATTTTAACGGGTGTTTTATTTAAAATTCAAAACAATACCTTGATACTTGTTGCTTTAGATGGTTATCGATTGGCTTATAAAGAAGCAGCTATAGAAAACTTAATAGAAAATACAGCTGTTATACCCGGTAAAACATTAAATGAATTAAATAAAATATTAACGGATGCCTCTAAATTAGAAATTTCTTTTACGGATAAACATATTTTATTTAATATGGATCATGTTAAAATAATTTCTCGCCTACTAGAAGGGGATTTTATTAATTATGAGCAAATCATTCCTGATAGTTTTAAATCAGAAATGATTATTGATACGAATGAATTTAAATATGCTATTGAACGGGCTTTACTCTTATCAATAAAAAGTAATAAATCATCTATAAAATTTGAAATAGATCATCAACACTTAACAATCAAATCAAATTCTGAAACAGGAAAAATGGAAGAAGAACTAAAAATTAAATACAATGGTGAAGCATTGAAAATAGGTTTTAATCCAACTTATATTTTAGATGTATTAAAAGTAATCGATAGTGAAAAGATAAAAATTCATTTTAATAATAATATGAGTCCCGCCATTATAAAAGGACTAGGAGATGACCAATATAAATATATGGTCTTACCTGTTAGATTATCAGAGTAAACTAATCCTCTTTTAAAGAGGATTTTTAAATTAAAGGAGAAAATATGAAAACAGTGAAAATTACAACAGAGTTTATTAAATTGGATCAATTATTAAAATTTGCAAATATTGCATCAACTGGTGGTCATGCTAAATTTTTAATAAAAAATGAAAAGATTAAATTAAAAGGTGAAATTGAAACGAGAAGAGGTAAAAAGATATATCCTGGGGATCAATTATTAATTGATGTAAGTGAAGATTATAATTTTGATGAAAATGAAATTTCTTTACTCATCGAAAAAAAATAAGTTAGGAGCCTTAAATTGTTTGTCAGTGAATTAGAATTAAGAAATTTTAGAAACTTTAAAAGTTTTAAGATGGAACTTCATCAAAACTTAAATATTATTATTGGCGATAATGCACAAGGAAAAACCAATTTACTGGAATCAATTTATGTCAGTTGTTTTGGTAAATCATTTAGAACAAGAAATGATAAAGATTTGATTTTAAAGGATATAATTTATAATTATGTAAAATTAAAAATTCAAAGAAGACATACAGACATTACTATAGAATATAGAATTCATAGACAACTCAATAAAGAAATAAAAATAAATAACAATTCAATAAAGAAACTTTCTGAAATTCTTGGTAACATATATGTTGTACTTTTTTCACCAGAAGATTTAGAATTAATTAAAGGTTCCCCAGGGATCAGAAGAGATTTTATTAATCGTGAACTCTCAAATATTAATTTAAAGTATTGTGGCTTACTCATTGAATATAAAAAAATCTTAAAACAGAGAAATAATATTTTAAAAAATGATTCAATTAATGATGAAATGCTTGAAGTGTTCACAGAGCAATTGATTGATAAAGGTGTTAAAATTATTCTTTATCGAATAGATTTTATAAAAAAAATTCATCGAATCAGTAAAAAAATTCATAGTGATCTAACGCAACAAAAAGAAAATTTAGTGATAGAGTATTTATCGAATATTAGTTTAGAAAATGGTCAAAACTATGATAAAATAGAAGAAAGTTATCGTCGTAAAATAAAATCTAAAATAAAGAGAGAAAAAAAATTAGGCTATACTTTAGTGGGGCCTCATCGTGATGATTTTACTTTGTTTATAAATGGAGAAGATGCGAAACAATTTGGTTCTCAAGGACAACAAAGAACAGCAGCTTTATCTTTAAAATTATCAGAGATAGAGTTAATAAAAAATGAAACGAAAGAGTATCCAATTTTATTATTAGATGATGTTTTTTCTGAACTAGATCTTCAAAGACAAAGTAGTCTTTTAAAGATTTTTGAAAAAACCCAAACGATTATTACTTCAACAAGTTTTGATGATGTACTAAAAAATAAAGTAAATGATTATAAATTAATTAAGATAAAAAATGGTGAAAGTGTAGGAGGATTATATGAGTAATAATACAGAATATAATGCCAATCAAATTCAAGTATTAGAAGGATTGACTGCTGTTCGAAAAACACCTGGCATGTATATTGGTACAACGGCTGAAAAAGGACTACATCATCTTGTTTATGAAATTGTAGACAATAGTATTGATGAGGCTTTAGCAGGCTATTGTTCTGAAATTGAAGTGGTTATTAATAAAGATAATTCAATTGAAGTAACGGATAATGGCAGAGGTATTCCAGTTGATCTTCATAAAAAATCAAATAAACCTGCTATTGAAGTGATTCATTCAACATTACATGCTGGTGGTAAATTTGGCGGTGGGGGCTATAAAGTTTCTGGTGGTCTTCATGGTGTAGGGGCTTCTGTTGTCAATGCACTTTCTAATAAATTTATTGTTGATGTCTTTAAAAATGGTAATATTTACAGAATAGAATTTGAAAAAGGTATTAAAACAAAAGACCTAGAAATTGTTGGAAAAAGTGATAAATCTGGTACCAAAACTTATTTTAAACCAGATGATACAATATTTGAGACAACAGTTTTTAGATTTGAAGTGTTAAGAACCCGATTAAGAGAACTTGCCTTTTTAAATAAAGGCATAAGAATAGTTTTTACAGATTTAAGAGAAGATGGTTTAGAAGAAATATTTCATTACGAAGGTGGCATAAAAGAATTTATAGAATACCTTAATAGAAATCGAAATCCTATCCATGAGAAGGTTTTGTATTATGAAGGTGAGATTGATGGCAGTGTCGTCGAAATAGCCTTACAGTACACTGGAGGCTTCGCTGATAACATTTTCACTTTTGCCAATAATATTAATACCCATGAAGGCGGGACACATTTAAGTGGTTTTAGAAGTGGATTAACCCGAAATATGAATGATTATGCAAGAAAAAATAATTTTTTAAAAGAAAAGGATGAAAATTTTATTGGGGAAGATGTACGAGAAGGTTTAACAGGGATTATATCTGTTAAATTAGCTGAGCCACAATTTGAAGGACAAACAAAAACTAAATTAGGTAACAGTGAAATGCGGGGGATTGTTGATTCAGTTACGTCATCACTGTTACAGGAAATTTTAGAAGAAGATCCAAAAATTGCAAAAATTGTAATAGACAAATGCTTAAATGCAAAAAAAGCAAGACGTGCAGCAAAAAATGCAAGGGAATTAACACGACGTAAAGGACTCTTAGATGGTTTAACCTTACCAGGTAAATTAGCAGATTGTTCTTCTAAAGATCCAAGTGAATCAGAAATATATATTGTCGAGGGAGATTCTGCCGGTGGCTCAGCTAAACAAGGACGTGATCGATTTTTCCAGGCAATTTTACCTTTAAGAGGTAAAATACTGAATGTTGAAAAAGCAAATTTTGCTAGAATTTTTAAATCAGATTCTATTCGTATGATGATTACAGCCTTTGGGTGTGGTATTGGTGATGAATTCAATTTAGAAAAACTTAGGTATAGTAAAATAATAATTATGACAGATGCTGATGTGGATGGGGCACATATTACGACTTTACTTTTAACGTTCTTTTATAGATATATGAGAGATTTAATTGAAAATGGAAACATTTATATTGCTCAACCCCCACTTTATAAATTACAAAAGGGTAAACAAATAGAATATATTTATAAAGAACAAGAATTAAAAGGAAAAATAGCTGAAATGGGTGGTGAGTGTTCTCAACAACGATACAAGGGTCTTGGTGAGATGAATCCAGATCAATTATGGAAGACAACAATGAATCCTGAAAACAGAATATTAGCTCAAGTAGCCATTGAAGATGCCGTTGATGCAGATGATATTTTTAATATTTTAATGGGAGAGAAAGTAGAACCAAGAAGACTATTTATTGAAAAGAATGCAAAATATGCTGAAAATATAGATATATAATATCGAGGTGAATACATTTGACAGAAGAAAATAAGAATATTAATAGAGTAGATATAATTGATGAAATGAAGACTTCTTATATAGATTATGCCATGAGTGTAATTGTTTCACGTGCATTACCAGATGTAAGAGATGGATTGAAACCAGTTCATAGACGTATTATTTACGCAATGAAAGAATTAGGCTTAACACCTAATAAGTCTCACAGAAAATCAGCAAGAATTGTCGGCGATGTTTTAGGAAAGTACCATCCCCATGGGGACCAATCTGTTTACAATGCAATGGTGCGAATGGCTCAAGATTTTTCAATTAGGTATGAACTTGTCAATGGACACGGTAACTTTGGATCAGTTGATGGGGATTCACCTGCTGCAATGCGTTATACAGAAGCAAAAATGGGTAAAATTACAGCAGAATTATTAAAAGATATTAATAAAGATACTGTAAATTTTAGAGCAAATTTTGACAATTCTTTACAAGAACCTATTGTATTACCAGCGAGATATCCAAACCTTTTAGTGAATGGTACAAATGGTATTGCTGTTGGTATGGCAACGTCTATTCCACCTCATAATTTAGGGGAAGTCATTGATGGTGTCGTTAAACTCATTGATGATCCAGAGGCGGATATTGAAGATTTAATAGAAATAATAAAGGGACCTGACTTTCCAACGCGAGCGTCTGTTTTAGGTATATCACGGATAAAAAAAGCTTATCGGACGGGACGGGGAAAAATAAAAGTTAAATCCACTGCAAGAATTGAAGAAATGAGTCGAGGTAAAAGTAAAATTATTGTTTCAGAAATTCCCTATCAAGTGAATAAATCAAGATTACTTGAAGAAATTGCAAATTTAGTTAAAAATAAAAAAATTGACGGGATTACAGATTTACGAGATGAAAGTGATCGTAATGGTATACGTATTGTTATAGAACTAAGACAAGACGTCAATGCAGAAATTATATTAAATAAATTATTTAAACATACGAAATTAAAAATAACTTATTCAATTATCATGTTAGCTTTAGTGAATCAACAACCAAAGGTAATGAATTTATATGAAATTTTGTATCATTACTTAGAACACCAAAAAGAAGTAGAAACAAGAAGAATTAAGTATGATTTAGATAAAGCAGAAAAAAGAGCACATATTTTAGAAGGCTATAAGATCGCTCTTGATAACATTGATGAAATTATTAAATTAATTAAAAGTTCTGATTCAACTGAAGAAGCAAAATTAGAATTAATAAAAGCCTATCACTTTAGTGATGTCCAAGCGGATGCTATTTTAAATATGCGATTATCTAAACTTACAGGTTTGGAACAAGAAAAAATTGAAGAGGAATATGCTTCATTAATTGAAATAATAAAAGAATTAAAGAAAATTTTAGGGGATGAATCATTACTTTTAAGTATTATTAGAGAAGATCTATTAACAGTAAAAGAAAAATATGGTGATGAAAGAAAAACTAAAATTAGAATCGGAGAAGATGAAATCAATCTTGGAGATTTAATTGAAGAGCAAAAGATTGTTATAACATTAACTCATGATGGCTATATTAAGAGAATTCCTATAGAAATTTATCAAAAGCAAAACAGAGGTGGCCGAGGTAAGACTGGGTTAAAAACAAAAGAGTCAGATTCAATTATAAATATTATTACCACGTCTACACATAATGAATTACTTTTCTTTACAAATTATGGAAAAGTTTATCGTAAGACAGCTTATATGATTAGAGAAGGGACGCGAACATCAAAGGGTATAAATTTAATTAATTTATTAAAACTGGATTCAGATGAAATGGTAACAGAGATTATATCAATTAATAATTTTAATGAAGGTTACTTAGTCTTTAGTACAAAGGATGGAACAGTTAAGAAAACAGAATTAGTAGAATTAAATACGAGTAGAACAACTGGTTTGATTGCTATTAATTTAAAGGAAAATGATGCCGTGGTAAATGTTAGAAAAACATCAGGAAATGACGATGTTTTACTTGTATCTTCCGAAGGCAAGGCCATAAGATTTTCTGAAGAAGATGTCCGTTCAATGGGAAGAAATGCCATAGGTGTAAAGGGCATGTCATTACCTGAGGGTGTAGAAATTGTATCTATGGATGTTATCAATGAGGAAAATAAAGACAGTGAACTCTTTATTGCAACTGAAAAAGGTTATGGTAAACGAACAAGTTTAGAAAAATACCGTAATCAAAACAGAGGTGGTAAAGGGAATATTACTTATAAAGTTAATGACAAAACAGGTTTAGTCATTGGTTCAACAATTGTTAAAGAAATCAATGATATTATGATTATTAATTCAGAAGGCATTATGATTCGTATTGCTGCCAAAGATATATCTATTATTGGAAGAAATACGAGTGGTGTGAAAATCATGCGAACGGATGATGAATCCACATTGATCTCTATAGCTAAAATAAAAAAAGATCAAGAAGATGATTCTGATTTAGAAGTATTAGAAGAGGAAAATTCAGAAGAAATTATTAAAGAAGTATTAGAAACAGAGGAAGAAAATTAAAAAAATGTTTAAAACTATTTAAAAGGGATATAATTAAATATACCCCCTAAAATATTATTATATTAAATGAGAAGAATCGGTTCAATAGATTCTTTTTTTTTTTGAAATATTAGAGTAAGAAATAAGGTGTAAAAAACAAGGTGAATGTAATCATATCAATAATAAAGAAAACAATAAAATTTCTAAAAAAGTGATTATTTTTATTTCGAGAAAAATCAATCATACAATAAATGGATATAGTACTAAGGGTTAAGGCCATCAATAATCTAAGGATTGGATTTGTAAAAATTATTGGTAACCCATGCAGTTGCATATCAAAGAGTACATATTTAGACTTTGCTAATAAAAATAATGCAATAGAAGCTACAAGTAATTTTCCTTGATTTTGTTCTGCCCAGGTTATTTTTATTAAAGAAAAAGGCAAAATGATAACAAATATTGGAATTAAAAATAATATTGAATAAATCTGTCCGAATAAAAAGAGTGGTAAAAATGTTGTAAGTGTATTCAAAATTAAACTTTTCATTTGATTGATACTTAATTGTTGACTCTTTTTTATGAGTGTTGGATCAGTTGAAGCCAAATATAAAGATATTTCTTTACTATTATTGCTTTGACTAAAAATTATATAATGATAGTCGTTATAAGTATAATAATTAACTTTATTTGGAAATGATTTTGTTTTAGTTAAAGGGTTTATTTGACCATTTGATTTAAAAAGTGCTACATTGGAATACTTGTTGTTTTTTGTAGAAACATCAATTTTACCAATATTTGTTTGTGTATTTTGAATATAATCTGAGGAATTTTCTAGAAATTTAAAATTATAACCACTTGAATAATTCAGTTCACGATTAAGTATAGAAAAATCATTATCTAAGGTAAAGAAAATGTTGGTAAATAAATTTGATTTAATGTTTTCAGTAATAACGACTAAAGTATTTTTATCCGTCGTGAGTGAAAGATCCAAATCAAAAATATTTGTTACATTATCAAAGAAAAAGGTATATAAATAATCGTCACTTAATAGTTTTTCATTGTATTTTAACATCTTTAGATCATACTTGTAAGTCTCTAAATTGTATTTAATATAAGGAAAATTTAAAGTACCATTATTGGATGTAAAACTAAAATTTTCAATATTTTTTGATGGATGAATTAAGACAGTGTTAAGATAAATGCCATCTTCCTTTAAATAAGCGATGTCATTTTTATGGTACTGAACATCTATTATTTGATCATCAATTATATTTTCTGATAGAACGTTTCCTTTTGTATCAATCATTAATGATATTAATTGTTGATCAGTTGTAAAATTAATTTCTATTTCATCACCAATAACCTTAGCATTTAGATGATCAACTAAATTATAATCTTTATTAATTGAAACGTGTTTAATAAAATCCATTTTTTCATCATATGCATTTAAAGAATAAGAATTTTCTGAAAAATAGATTAAATAAAAATGATTATCAATTTTTAGAAAGGCATTATCCTTTTTTTCAAAAGTGTCATAGCGGTTGTTAGTAGGATAAGTTTCTAGATTGATTTCTTTTGACCAGTGGTCACTGGGTAATGCTCTTTGATCAATATAAAGTATTGAAAAAAGATTTAAAAAAATAAAAATAAAAGTTAGAAATAAAATAAATTTATAGCTTTTAATAAATTTCACAATGCCTCCTTGACTCTGTTATATAATACCTATACACGTATTGTATATTAATAAATCGACTAAAAGAATTAATTTTTTTTAACATTTTTGTAATTAAAAAAAATAAAATTTGTTTAATTGGGAATTTATTAATATAATGGACATAAGAGTAATGAGAAGGGGGATTTATAATGACGTTGAAAATAATAGAATTAGAAAAAAATGATGAAATATGTAAAATATCTGTTGAGGGAGAAATGGATATTAATACATACAAAAAAGTAAAGGATAAATTAAATGCGATTATAGATGAGGGATCTATTGATATTGAGTTAGATTTCAAAAATTTATCTTATATTGATTCAACAGGCATTGGTGTATTAATTGGTATTTTGAAAAAGTTGAAAAAAAACGAACAATCTTTAGTTATCAAAAACGCCCGTGATAATATTAAAAGATTATTTAGTATTACAGGGTTGGATAAAATTTTTATTTTGCAATAAAGAAATGAGGTAGAGGATGAAGGATATAGTCAATTTAAAATTACCATGTAAGGCAGAATTTGTTAATGTGGCAAGAATGAACGTTGCAACCATTGCAAACAATATGAAAATGAATTATGAAGTCATTCAAGATTTAAAAGTAGCTGTTAGTGAAGCCTGTAATAATGTTATATTGCACAGTGATAGTGATGGGTATTATGAAATTGTCTTTGCAGTAACAAAGGATAAATTAATCATTGAGATTAATGATTATGGTGTTGGATTTGATATGAAAAAATATGAAAAGCCAGATCTTAAAAACCCAAAGGGACATGGATTAGGATTGTTTATAATTGAAAATCTAGTAGATGAAATGAAAATTATTACTGAAAATGAACTTGGAACAACGATAAAAATGATAAAGAATGTAAATGTATAAGAGAGGAGACTAAAATGAATGTTGAAAGTACTCCTCAAAAAAAATATAATTATAATGTAAAAGAAGTGCTGAAAAATTTAGGGGAACATGACAATAATGAATTATTTAAAATATATGAAATAGAAGACAATATTCATATTAGGAATGAATTAATTGAACGGTATATTTATATAGCTGAAATTTTATCAAAAAAGTATACCAATCGTGGAATAGAATATGATGATTTATTTCAAGTGGCGTCTCTTGGTTTAATTTATGCCATTGAAAGATTTGATTTATCAAGGGGTTTTAAATTTTCTTCCTTTGCTACGCCTACAATTATTGGAGAAATAAAAAAACACTTTAGAGATAAAGGGTGGGCATTAAGAGTACCGAGAAGAATTCAAGTCCTTTCAAAAAAAATAAATGTTACAAAGGAAAAACTTAATCAGGAATTACAACGCATACCAACAATTGAGGATATAGCAAATTATTTAAAGTGTACTGAAGAAGAAGTTTTAGAAGCAATGGAAGCCTCACATGTTTACTCACCAAAATCTTTAGATATTGTATTTAACAGTTCTAGCGATGATAAGAACATACAATTAAGAGATTTAGTTGGGGAAGATGATAAATATTATTTACTTTTTGAAAACAAGGATTTTATTGATCGACTGATTAATAAATTAAATGCTGTGGAGCAAAAAATTATTACAGATCGATATTTTAAAAATAAAACTCAAATTATTGTTGCAAATGAGTTAGATGTGTCACAAATGACTATTTCAAGAATGGAAAAGAAAATTATTAATAAATTTAAAAAAGAATATGATAAAATTTATGATATATAGAATTTGACAATAACATAAATAGATATTATGATATAAAATAATAATAATAATAAAGCGATGATTAAAAGTAGTAAATTTATGGAGAAATCAGAGAGAGTTAAACATGAGCTGGGAGTTTAATATTTTAAAGTAAATTGAATGGATTTATGAGTAGAAGCTGAAATTTAAGTAGGTGACTCGGGTTTCTTCCGTTAAAAAGATTTTAAGTTAAACATGAGGTGGTACCGTGAGATTTCACCCTCTACAATTTTGTAGAGGGTTTTTATAGTTTTTGGAGGGATATTTATGGAAAGAATATTTTCAGGCGTTCAGCCATCAGGAAACATTCATTTAGGAAATTATGTTACAATGAAAAATTTTGTTAAGCATCAAGAAGATAAGGATTGTTTTTATTGTGTCGTTGATTTACATTCGATTACTGTGGAACAAAAGCCAGAGGAACTAAGAGAAAAAATCATAGAACTTGCAGGATTGTATGTGGCTATAGGACTTGATCCAGAAAAAGTCACATTATTTATTCAATCACATGTCCCTGCCCATACAGAATTGGCTTGGATTTTACAATGTAATTCATATATGGGGGAATTGAATCGTATGACTCAATTTAAAGACAAATCCAGAAATAATGAAAGTGTTACCAATGGATTATTTACTTACCCTGTACTCATGGCAGCAGATATTTTATTGTATGATACAAACTATGTACCCGTTGGAAGTGATCAGAAACAACATTTAGAATTAACAAGAGATATTGCTATTCGATTTAACAATAAATATGGGAAGACCTTCACAGTTCCAAAACCTTTAATAAAAAAACAAGGGGCTAGAATTATGTCATTAGGGGATCCAAACAATAAAATGAGTAAAAGTGATAAAGATAAAAAAGCGACTATATATGTCTTAGATGATCCAAAGGTAATAAAGAAAAAAATTATGAGTGCTAAAACAGATAGTGATATGGCAGTAAGATTCGATTTAGAAAATAAAAAAGCCATTAGTAACTTGCTAACAATGTATTCTGAATTTACGGATTATAGTATTGAAGACCTAGAAGAAAAGTATAAAGATGAAGGGTATGGTACATTCAAAAGAGAGTTGGCAGAAGTTGTAATCAATGAATTGGCACCTATTCGCGAGAAATACGAGTCTATACTTGAAAGTGGAGAAATAAATGAGATTTTAAAAAGTGGTGCTAAACGTGCGAATAAAGTGTCACGGAAAGTTTTAATGGCAGTAAAAAATAAAGTGGGTTTAGTTACTTCATTATAGTAGACATAATGATTTTATAAAATAGACAATCGAAAGAAGGTAATTATATGAAATTTTCTTGGGTAACAATTCACGTGAACACTATGAAAGAATCCTTAAAGTTTTACGAAGACATTTTAAATTTACCAATTCAAAGAACACTTGAAATACCAAATGGGGGAAAAATTGTCTTTCTAGGCGCAGGGGAAACATCTATTGAGTTAATTGATCTGCCAAAGGAAGAAAAAAATGCTTTTAGTGAAAATATTTCTATTGGTTTTACAGTTTCTTCATTAAAGGAAATGGAAAACACTTTAAAAGCTAACAGCATAGATATCCATAGTGGTCCATTTCAACCAAACCCTAACATGAAATTCATATACATTTTAGACCCTAACGGTGTGAAAGTACAATTAATAGAACACATCAATTAATATAAACTATTAAAAAAGCCATATAGATGACTGATCTACTGAGGTAAGTATCATCTGACGATGGCTTTTTTTAATAGATCTATTGTCAGAATAGTTTTATTACTTATAAAGCATTGACTTTTAAAAATGAGATGTTAAGCTATAATAGCTGTCAAATAAAGGATAAAAAAAACAGCAAAGATAAGAATAAAAAAACTTTCAAAAAAGTATTGACATTGACTTTACAAAAAGGTAATATTATAAATGTCGCATAAACAAGTAGGAACTAAACTTTCAAAATTAAATCATTTTTAATCTTGACAGTTTACAAACTAATTGATATGATAATAGATGTCGCAAGAGACAGATATAAAAGAAAAAATAAGTTATTTAAAGAAAGTCCTTGACGGCGGAAGCAATTGTTGATAATCTATAATAGTTGTGAAAAAAAGTAAAAAAAGAGAAACAAGTGGTCTTTGAAAATTGAACAGTATGTCTAAAAGAAACACATAAAAGAAACATGCAACAAGCGAGAAACGTCAGAAATAAAAATGAGAGAGATTTTAAATTAAGAGTTTGATCTTGGCTCAGGATGAACGCTGGCGGCGTGCCTAACACATGCAAGTCGAGCGAGAAGCTACCTAAGACCCTTCGGGGAATTAGACTAGCGGACAGCGGCGGACGGGTGAGTAACGCGTAAATAACCTACCATACACACAAGGATAGCCATGGGAAACGATGATTAATACTTGATGAGGCTACAGATTCGCATGAATCAGTGGTTAAAGAATTTTGGTGTATGATGGATTTGCGTTTGATTAGCTAGTTGGTAAGGTAATGGCTTACCAAGGCAATGATCAATAGCCGGCCTGAGAGGGTGAACGGCCACACTGGAACTGAGACACGGTCCAGACTCCTACGGGAGGCAGCAGTGGGGAATATTGCACAATGGAGGAAACTCTGATGCAGCAACGCCGCGTGAACGAAGAAGGCTTTCGAGTCGTAAAGTTCTGTTATAGGGGAAGAAGAAGTGACGGTACCCTATGAGAAAGCCACGGCTAATTACGTGCCAGCAGCCGCGGTAATACGTAAGTGGCAAGCGTTATCCGGAATTACTGGGCATAAAGAGTTCGTAGGCGGTCAATCAAGCCAATAGTGAAATCCATCGGCCTAACCGATGTAAGCTAATGGAACTGGATGACTTGAGTACAGGAGAGGAAAGTGGAATTCCTAGTGTAGTAGTGAAATGCGTAGATATTAGGAAGAACATCAGTAGCGAAGGCGACTTTCTGGACTGTAACTGACGCTGAGGAACGAAAGCGTGGGGAGCGAACAGGATTAGATACCCTGGTAGTCCACGCCGTAAACGATGGATACTTGGTGTTGGCCGTAAAGGTCGGTGCCGGAGCAAATGTATTAAGTATCCCGCCTGGGGAGTACGGTCGCAAGGCTGAAACTCAAAAGAATTGACGGGGACCCGCACAAGCAGCGGAGCATGTGGTTTAATTCGAAGCAACGCGAAGAACCTTACCAAATCTTGACATATCAAAGCTATCTGAGTAAAATTGGAGTTCCATTAGGACTTTGAATACAGGTGGTGCATGGTTGTCGTCAGCTCGTGTCGTGAGATGTTGGGTTAAGTCCCGTAACGAGCGCAACCCTTATTTTTAGTTGCTAACAGGTCAAGCTGAGGACTCTAGAGAGACTGCCGATGAAAAAATCGGAGGAAGGTGGGGATGACGTCAAATCATCATGCCCCTTATGATTTGGGCTACACACGTGCTACAATGGCCGGTACAACGGGTAAGCGAAGGGGTGACCTGGAGCTAATCCTCACAAGCCGGTCCCAGTTCGGATTGCAGATTGAAACTCATCTGTATGAAGTTGGAGTTGCTAGTAATCGCGGATCAGAATGTCGCGGTGAATGCGTTCCCGGGTCTTGTACACACCGCCCGTCACACCATGGAAGTTGGAGGCACCCGAAGTCAGTGTAACTGCCGAAGGTGAAATCGATAACTAGGGTGAAGTCGTAACAAGGTAGCCGTATCGGAAGGTGCGGCTGGATCACCTCCTTTCTAAGGAGAAATAAGAAAGACATACTGTTCAATTTTGAGAGACTATAAAGTCTTTTAGTAATA
>Ga0209414_1000873_pt1 | contig 14582 bp, 12 predicted proteins | sample LakVidmifraction_4_FD_181154 | JGI IMG/M metagenome (GOLD analysis project Ga0209414, IMG submission 181154) | Hypersaline microbial communities from Lake Vida, Antarctica - Brine Hole Two &gt;0.2 micron (SPAdes) (version 2) | ecosystem: Environmental > Aquatic > Non-marine Saline and Alkaline >... | reverse complement strand
TAAGTTTTATAAATATTCTTGCTGACTTCATAATTATCTTGATGTAAATTACTTAATAATAATTCCATTTCACTATCCATCGCTACAACTATTCCTAGCATAATCACTCCTCTTCTATAGTTTAATTGTATAATACTATAGATTATATGTAAACAAAAAACCCCTTCACCGGGGTTTAATTATTATTAGAGTTCATCAACAACGTGATTACCAATGATTCTTTTTATAATCATACGATCATCTCCAGTATAGATGATTCTTTCAATTCTTTCTTTTAAACTTAAATTATACAACTCATAATCATCTTTTATAATTAATGCATTGAAATCATAACCTTTTTCAAAGCTTCCAACATTACCAAAAAATGAGCCCCCACCCTTAGTAGCCAAATAAAAAATTTCTGATACAGTGGCTGGTTCTAAGTCGCTATTTTCATACCATTTTAGTTTGGACGCTTGTAAAGCTGATTTCATGACATCTATAATTGATAATGTATGTCCAGCAGCTACATCCGTTCCTAAACCAAGGTTAATTTCTTCCCTTAAAAATAAGCGCAAGGGCATTATTCCACTGGCAAGATTGAAATTTGCATTGGGACAATGGGCAACATAGGCATTGTTATCTTTTATTTTATTTCTTTCACGCATTGGACTATGAACACAATGTGCAAATATTGTTTTACGATTTAATAAGTTGTACCTTTCATAGACATCAATATAATCAGTAATCCATGGATGCATTTTTTTGACTAAATCCATTTCATTTTTATTCTCAGACATGTGTGTTTGAATCGGCAGATCTTTTTCTTTTGCGAATGCTCCAAGCCTCTCCATTAACTCAACTGAACAGGAGGGTACAAATCTTGGTGTAACAATTGAATGAATTCTTTTTTGCGTCGTATAATTAAACAGTTCCTTTGTTTTTTGAATAGATTCATTTGTCTCTTCATTTAAAATCTTAGAAGCATTCTGATCCATGTTTACGTTCCCAACAAAGGCATTAACATTATATTTTTCTAGTGTATCAATTAATAATTTATTCGATTCATTGTGGACACTTCCAAATATAACAGCATGCGTTGTGCCATTTCTTAGCAGACTTCTAGAAAACTTTTCATATATTTTTTTTGCATAGACTTGATCAGAGAACTTATTTTCTTCTTTAAAGGTATAGTTTTTTAACCAGGGGAGTAGCTCTTGATCCAAACCGATGCCCTGATTTCTAAATTGAGGCCCATGAGTATGCAAATCAACAAAACTTGGTATAATTAAGTGATTTGAATAATCAAAAACTTCTATATTTTTATCTTCTATACAATCAAAAATACCCTCTACTTTTCCTTGATTTACGACTATAAATTTATTTTCATATATTTCAAATTTTTCCTTATCCTTAGTAAAAATTATATTTCCCTTATATGCTCTCATTTTTTACACCCCTTGACTTATAATATATTTATATTTTATTATAGAATGTGTAAAATTAATATGTTATTATCAAACAAATATAACTTTGTTGACTTCTATAAACGAGGCAAAGTAAGAAAGTGTATTGTTCTTTTAATACAAAAGTTACTCTTTTATTTCATTTTTAATTGAAAGATATGCGGGACGAATAATTTTTTTATCACTAATAATCTGTTCTATTCTATGGGCACACCAACTCCCAACTCTTGCTGTAGCAAATATTGATGTATAGAGATCATTTGGGATGTTCAATAATTCATAGATAAAACCTGAATATAAATCAACATTCGCACAGATTTCAAATACTTCACCTTTTCTTTCTTTAAAAATCTCTCGAGTTAATTTTTCAATATTTTCATACATCTGGTATTTTTCTAATTGACCTTTTTCTATAGACAATACTTTCGCTTTTTCTTTTAAAATGACTGCCCTTGGGTCTGACATTGTATAGACTGCATGACCCATACCATAGATTAAACCTGTTTGATCAAAACACTTACGATCTAGTATATTTTCCAAACATGTTTTCAATTCATCTTTGTCATCTATATCATCTAGCGTTTTTTCAATGTAGTCAACCATCTCTTGAACACACTTATTGGCACCACCATGTTTAGGCCCTTTTAACGAACCAACCGCAGCGGATATAGCAGAATAAGTATCTGTGCCACTTGAAGACACAACATGTGTCGCAAAAGCCGAATTATTTCCACCCCCGTGTTCAGCATGAACGAGTAACAGCAAATCTAGTATTTCAGCTTCCAATTTAGTATACTGATTGTCATCGCGGATCATGTATAAAATATTCTCCGCTGTATCTAAATGATCTTGTGGTTGATGAAGTCTTAAACTTTGATGATCAAAATAATGCGCTTTTGCTTGATATCCATAGGATATAATTGTTGGAAATCTTGCAATCAATTGAATACTTTGCCTTAATATGTTATCAATGGTCATTAGTTCTGGATCTCGATCATTTGAATATAATGCTAGAATACTTCTTTGAAGTTTATTCATAACATTACCACTAGGATTTTTTAATATCATGTTTTCAGTGAAGCCCTTTGGTAATTGGCGATATTTAGCCAATATCCTTTTAAATTCATACAATTCTTCTTCCCTTGGTAAATTTCCAAAAATCAAAAGGTACATAGTTTGCTCAAATTTATTTCCTTTTAATGTTTTTATTATGTCGTTAATTTCTAAGTCCCGGTAGTACAATTGACCTGGCATAGGAACTTTTTCATTATTCTTAAACTTGTAGCCATGAACAGCACCAATTTTAGTGAAACCTACAATAACACCGGTTCCATCGGTATTTCTTAAGCCACATTTTATTTCATTTTTCTTATACAAAGAAGAATCTATTAAGTTTGTTTTAACTGCCTGGGAAGAGACTTTTTTAAACCATTCATTATTAACCATCAACCGTCTCCTTTCTACAATTCATTAATTATTGCTTCAGTGAACTCTGCCGTTGTAGCCCTTCCGCCGAGATCTTTTGTTAATATTGCCCCCTTACTATACACCTTTAGTAAAGCTTTTTCAATTTTTTTTGCTTTCTCAATTTCATTTAATGATTTTAGCATCATAATGCCAGATTTAAGCAACGCTGTTGGGTTAGCAATGTTTTTCCCGGCAATATCTGGTGCCGACCCATGTACTGCCTCAAAAATTGATATGTCCTCTCCAATATTTGCACCAGGTACTAAACCTAAGCCACCGATGAGACCTGCACCAAGATCAGAAATTATATCACCATAGAGATTCATTGTTACAATGACCTTGTATTGCTGAGGATTCATAACGAGTTGCATACATAAATTATCAATAATTACTTCATCCAATAGAATAGAATCATATTCTTTTGATATACTTCTAGCAATATCTAAAAATAATCCGTCTGCAAGCTTCAAAATATTTGCTTTATGGGCAACAGTTACGACGTTAATACTATTATTTTTGGCATATTCAAAAGCTTTTCTAATAATTCTTTCTGAACCTTTTCTTGTTACTTTTTTTATCGCTTCTATTTCATCTTCAGATATTTTATTCTCAATTCCAATATATAATCCTTCGGTATTTTCTCTAAAAATTGTGAAATCAATATTATCGTACCGGGATTTTGTATTTTTCATTGATTGAATAGGTCTAATATTCGCATACAATTCATATTTTTTTCTTAAATGGACATTAATACTTCTAAAACCCGTACCAATCGGTGTTGTTATTGGTCCTTTTAAAGCAATCTTATTTCTTTCTATTGACTCATAGACATTATCAGGAATTAATTTCCCAGTTTCTTCAAATACTTTTTTGCCTGCATTTACAACATCCCAATTAATATCTATTCCAGTTGCATTAATGATTTTTTTTGTTGCCATAGATACTTCCGGTCCTATGCCATCACCTTTTATTAGTGTAATATTATACATATTGCCTCCTATAAGTTTTTTACAGAGTAATTCAAATACCCACCAGCTTCTAGAACATCTTGATCATAATCAGAACCAACAAAAGTAACTGGTATTTCTAAAGCTTTATTTATAACCGATAGCACTAATTCCCGTGTTAAATCGCTTTTTAAATTTTTAATTTCAATGCTATCTTTTTCATCTATTTTTTCATAATCTTCTTTATTTTTAAAGACCAATGGTATGATGCCTACATTAACTAAATTATCTCTGTGGATTCTAGCAAATGATTTAGCAAGAACTGCTTTAACGCCTAGATATAAAGGTACGAGTGCTGCATGCTCTCTTGATGAGCCTTGTCCATAATTTTCCCCACCAACAACAATACCACCATTATTTTTTTTAGCTCTTTCTTTAAAATCTTCTATTATTGTTGAAAAAGCAAAGTTCGACAATTTAGGTATATTCGATCTAAAGGGCAATAATTTGGCGTTTGAAGGCATAATATCATCCGTCGTAATATTATCGCCTGTTTTTAAAATTACTTCAGATACCAAAACATCTTGTAAATAATTACCTTCTGGAAATGCTTTTATATTTGGTCCCATTGCTACTTCTGTATCCAATTTTGATCCTTTATTGTAAATAAAATAATGATCAAAGACATCAAATTTTTCAGGTAATTTTACTGATAAATCAATAGAAATGTCAGTTGAGGGTGTTATAAAACCTTTAATGGCAGATATTGCAGCCGTTTCAGGACTCACTAAGTAAACATCTGCTGATTTTGTACCACATCTTCCTTTAAAATTTCTATTAAAAGTTCTCAATGAAATACCATTTGTCTTTGGTGCTTGACCCATACCAATACACGGACCACAACTTGCTTCCAAAATTCTAGCACCAGCTGCAATCATATCTCCTAAAGCGCCATTTTCACTTAACATCTTTAAAATATTACTTGATCCTGGCGATATTACTAAACTAACATCCGCATGAACTGAATTACCTTTTAAAATTTTTGCTACTTTCATTAAATCTGTATAAGAAGAGTTTGTACAACTCCCAATTGCTACTTGATCAACTTTCATACCTGAAAGAGATTTTACTTTAGCAATATTATCAGGGCTATGTGGTTTAGCAACTAGTGATTCAATTTTACTTAAGTTAATTTGTACTTTTTTATCATACACTGCATTCTCATCAGCTTTTAGTGCTTTATAATCATGGATTCTACCTTGCTTTTCAAGAAAAATCTTTGTCATTTCATCTGAAGGAAAAATGGAGGTTGTTGCACCTAATTCAGCCCCCATATTAGTAATTGTGCCACGATCTGTAGCGGATAATGCTTTCAATCCTGAACCACTATATTCCACTATATAACCAACGCCACCTTTAACCGTTAATTCTTCTAAGACTTTTAATATTACGTCTTTAGAGGTTATATGCTTAGATAACTCTCCAACTAATTCAATATTCAGAACTTTCGGCATTTTTAGTGTATAAGAACCAGTTGCCATTGCAACGGCAACATCTAATCCCCCGGCACCAATAGCAATCATTCCTAACCCACCACCTGTTGGTGTATGGCTATCTGAACCGATCATTACATTGCTGGGTATACCAAATCTTTCAAAGTTTATTTGATGGCATATACCATTGCCAGGTTTTGAATAAATAATACCGTATTTTTCACAAACAGATTTAATAAATTCGTGGTCGTCAGCATTTTCAAATCCAGATTGAATCGTGTTATGATCAATATATGCTACTGAAAAATCTGTCTTTATTTCTTTTATTCCCATTTTTTCAAGTTGCAAATACACCATTGTACCTGTTGAATCTTGTGTCAGTGTTTGATTTACTTTTACTTTAATTTCTTCACCAGGTAACAGTTCTCCACCCATTAAGTTTTTTTCTAAAATTTTATGCGTTAGTGATTGATTCATTTCAGCCCCTTTCAATCGTATACTTGTGATATTGTATACAATTATACATATAAAAAGGTCAAATGTCAAAAAAATACACAAAAAAATAAAAAAAAGAGCTAAAGGCTCTTAAATTTATAACACCACTAACCCAAGAATTTCTTTTTCTCTATAATCCGCCAGTTGATCTAACTCACTTACTTGGGCTTTCACTTCATTAACAAAATCTTCATCTTCAATTGTCTCTAGATTGATCCTTACATTACATAATGCACTTTTTATAGCTGTTCTCGCCATCATAGCTGCAACTAAAGCATCTGTTACGGCCTTTTTATTACCTTTTAATACAACTGTCTCAATCATATTAAATATTCTTGATGTATCAATTGCTATGCCTAAAGGCACTTTAGCAGCGTATTTCATACTATCTTGAATGGCTTCGTGTCGAATCGACTTCAACATTTCTGAATTTTTAGGCATTTTATACGCTTCAATCACAGTACTAAATGCATTTGCATCCTTGTCAATTAATTGGATGAATTCACATTTTCTCAGTTTCATTTCCTTAGCAATTTTTATCATTTGATCATTAACGTCTTCATAATCTTTTTTATTGATAGTTAAATTGGCAACCATTGCTGTTAAGGCACTGGCAAGTGCACTAGATAATGCAGCTACCGAACCACCACCAGGTACTGCTTCTTCAGAAGAAGTTTTATCAAGAAATTCTTTCAAATACATATCAGCTAGCATAATTTCCTCCTATAGATATACCTATTAACCACTCAAAATATTCTAAGTATGTTTAAAGTCATTTTTACTCTACTTTAATTCTATACTAAAGCAGATTTTTTTCAACAATTGTTTAAATAAAAAAACAAGATATCAAAAGATACCTTGCTTAATGTATTATTAAAATTCAGCAGATCCAGGTGTTCTTGGAAAGGCAATTACGTCTCGTATATTTTTCATGCCTGTTAAGTACATAATGGCCCTTTCAAATCCTAGTCCATAACCTGAGTGTTTAACGCCACCATATTTTCTGAGTTCTAAATACCACCAATAATCTTCTTTATCTAATCCTATAGCATCCATTTTAGCTTCTATAACATCTAATCGTTCTTCCCTTTGAGAGCCGCCGACGATTTCTCCAACGCCAGGCACTAATAAGTCCATAGCCGCAACAGTTTTCTTATCTTCATTTTCTCTCATATAGAAAGCTTTGATTTCTTTGGGATAATCAACAACAAAGACTGGCTTTTTATATATTTCTTCAGTAATATAACGTTCATGTTCTGTTTGAAGATCAACACCCCACTTAACTTTATATTCGAAATCTTTATCAGCCTTTTCTAACAATTCTATCGCTTCAGTATATGTTATTTTAGCAAAATCATTGTTAACAACATTGTTTAATCGATCGAGTAAATTCTTATCAATAAATTTATTGAAAAATTCTAATTCAGGTTTCGCGTGTTTCATCACATAATTAATTAAATATTTAAGCATATCTTCCACAATTGCCATGTTGTCATCTAAATCTGCAAAAGCAACTTCCGGTTCAATCATCCAGAATTCTGAAGCATGTCTCGCAGTATTTGAATTTTCAGATCTGAAAGTTGGCCCAAAAGTATATGTCTTTTTAAAGGCTAATGCAAAGACTTCAGCTTCTAATTGACCACTTACAGTTAGGTTTGTTTCTTTAGCGAAAAAATCTTTTGAAACATCAATATTCCCTTGATCATCTCTTGGGGGTTCATTCATATCTAAAGTTGTTACTCTAAACATATCGCCTGCACCTTCAGCATCACTTCCGGTAATAATTGGGGTATGGGCATATATATACCCGCGATTTTGGAAAAATTCGTGAATCCCATGGGCAGCCAATGATCTGACTCTAAAGACTGCTGAAAAAGTATTACTTCTTGGTCGTAAGTGTGCGATTTCTCGTAAATATTCAAAGGTATGTTTTTTATTTTGTAATGGGTAGTCACTATCTGAATCTGCTAATAAAACAACTTTTGATGCTTGTAACTCAAAAGGTTGTTTCATCTTTGGTGTTTCTACTAATATACCTTCAACTTCAATAGCTGCAGCAATAGAATATTTTGACACCTCATCAAAATTCTCTAATGTTTTTGAAACAATGACTTGCAAATTTTCAAAATATGTACCATCATTTAATTCAATAAACGCAATATTTTTTGAACCTCTTGATTTTCTAATCCAACCATTAATTTTGACTTCTTTTCCTATAAATTCTTCCCTCTTTTTAAAAAAATCTTTTACATCAATCATTTTTCACCTCATATTCTTTATACTAAAAAAACATCTCGCCAAGGGACGAAATGTCGTGGTACCACCCTAATTAACTCAATGTAACATAAGTTATCTCATAAATAACGGTCTACTAGCCGTTTAATCTTACATTTCTTCAGATTAAAAACTCAGAGTTGTTTTCAATATATCCTTATTGCTAAATCACACCATCTTTAGCTCTCTCTTTAATAAGTAAAATATACTTCTCTCTCTTCACAGTAATTGTTAAAATTATAATATATTTACTTCCTATTGTCAAGGTTAAGAAACATTTAAAATCACCAGCATGAAACATTACTCTTTGATAAATACCAGTTGTTCATCAGTACTTATTTCTTCATTAAAAATATATCCTAAAACTGTTAATTCTTTTAATTCATCAATTGATGAGATTTGATTTTTAATCATCTCATCAAGGATTAAACCTCTAGCTTTTTTCGCCCGAGCAGCAACGACTCTCAATTGATTATATTTATTATATTCTTTAAAATCAATATTAATAAATGTTCCCTCATAGTCGTCTATACTTAACATCTTTGAAAATTCATTTGAAGCAAGATTAATTATTAAATCTTCCGTTAAAAAATACTCATTTATAGATTCTTGCCAATACTCATAGAAATTAATACCTTCTAATTTTGATTTCATATCTAATCGATAAGGCTTTATAGCTGTCAGTGGCGTTACTATACCATACATCGCTGATAAAATAGATAAATGCTTTTGCATATAGTTCACTGAATCTGTTTTATAGTGGTTCACATCTAATTGCTTAAAGACAAGACCATTGTAACAACAAATAGCTGCCTTGGATTCCTTTGGATCGCTATATTTTTCTTCAGTTTTATCTAGAAGATTACCTTTGATGCTTAATACCCTAGAAAGTTTAGTACGTTCCATATTCTCTAGCATTTCTCGTAATTGGTTGCTTTGACGCTCAAATAATGGATCAACCAAATCCCTTTCTATAATACAATCTCTGTTTTGTCTTTTGCTTGGAGAAATTATAATTTTCATAAAAATTCCTTTCGAATGAAAAAATCTCTGAGTTTTCAGAGATTTATTTCATTAATTATTGATTTCTACTAACAAAAAATTCTTTACCTTGAACTTCATATAGATAGTAGTTTAAATGATGTTTTCTAACAAGAAGAACTTCTTCTCGATTTTTAGAAAATAAATATCCACGTCCATAATTATTATTAAATCTCCAACCTAATGAATTCATTTTTTGAATTAAAAGCTCAGAATCCTCTTCTTTTGTAATAAACATGAACGATTTTAGTGAAACTGTTGATATTTTCTCTTTTAAGCATTCTATCTTAAAAATACCAAGAAATAAATCCATCATCTTTGTCTCATAATATACAACCATTAAGAGTGTTAAAGATACAATGATCCCTGCTAATTTGAACTTATCTTTATTTCTCCTATAATTACTTATTTCTTCACTCATAAAATATCCTCCCTTTCCTCTTTTATTGTATTATATAATATTTTCCTTGCAAATTAAACTAAAATTTAATATTTATTCTTTTTTCTTTCTAGAAAATGCAATACCACCAAAACCACCAAGTATGGCAAGATAAAATCCTAAATCATAAGTCCACCCTGTATTATTGACTTCATACAATCGAATACTAGAATTGAAAAATCCTCTGATTAATGAAATTGGAGCAATCCATCCATGCCATATGCCTGAAAATACGTTAGCCGGATCATTTCCTGAATAAGAACCATCCCCTGGCATACAACTCGTCACTAATATAACGATTAAAATCAATAATAAAACGAAAGTCATTTTTCTTTTCATAGTCACCTTCAATCCTTTATTCAATTAAGGGATTATTTAACAAATTCATAATATCCATTGGGTCAATTTTATACCCAGAACGCGGCATTTTATCATTAAAATAATCCTCTTTATTACTCACTATAACATCTTTGGCAAATTTCATAATAATCATTTCACTGTCTTGTTTTAATCTTAAAGCTCTAACACCTGAGGCTCTTCTTGTAGATTTCTCAGATATTATTTTTGAATTAATAATTAATAACCGATAGTTATCAGGTGCAGAAAATCGTATCAGTGCAATCTCTTGATCTTCTTCAATATACAATATACCAATAATTTTAGATTTACCAGAGTAAGCATTCTTTAAATATCTTCTATTTGTCTTTGTTTCATAAGAATTAAGTGACAATTTCTGAACTTTACCATTGGCATAACCAAATAGCATATAGCCTTTATATTGTTTTGTTTGAACCATATAAATTATTTCTTCACCTTCATCCATATCCAATATATTTGGTAGATAAACGCCCAATTTAGATGTTTTATGATCTTCAATTTCATAGAGATATCTTTTATATACTTTTTGTTTATTAGAAAATAATAATAATTCATCTTTATTTGAACATTCAATAGATTGAATGATCTCATCATCATCCTTTAATTTATGGTCCCCACTGGCACGCAAAGATACTAATGATATTTTTTTAAGATAATTGTGATTCGTTAAAAAAACTTGTAGATTATAGTCTTTGATTGTTTCTAAAGGTTTATGATCAATAACATCTTCTTCAAAAACAATCTCTGTTCTGCGTTCAACACCAAATTTTTCTGAAACTTCTAGCAATTCTTCTTTAATAATCGCATTGACTTTTTTTATAGATTTTAATGTTTTGTGTTTTTTATTAATTGAACTTTTCATATCTTTAATTTCTTTTATTTTATTAATAATATATTCTTTATTAATATTTCTAAGTTTAATATTAGCTACAAATTCAGCTTGTATATCATCAATTTCAAAATTGTTCATTAAATTAGGAATAACTTCCGCATCTTTTTTAGATTTTCGAATAATTTTAATTGCTTTATCCAAATCTAATAGAACTTTTTCAAGACCTTCAAGTAAATGTAATTTCTCTTGTATTTTATTGATTTCAAAACGCAATCTATTTTTTATAGATTCTCGCCTAAAATCTAACCAATGATCTAATATCTTCTTCACACCTAATCTTTTAGGATTTCCATTGATTAGAATATTAAAATTACAATTAAAATTGTCCTCTAATGGCGTTTTATTAAAAAGCTTAGCCATAAGCACTTCTGGATCATACCCACGTTTTAAATCAAGGGTTATTTTAAGTCCATTTAAATCTGTTTCATCTCTAATATCTTTAACTGAATCAATTTTATTGCTTTTAACTAATTTTATAATTTTATCAATGATTGCTTCAACTGTTGTTGTATATGGAATTTCATAAATTTCTATACCATTGTCTTCTTCAATATAATTGTACTTTGCACGGACGGTTACACTTCCTTTACCCGTCTTATAAATTTCTTTTAAAGACTTAGGATCATATATCAGTTTTCCACCAGTAGAAAAATCTGGTGCCTTTAAATAATCCAATAAATCAATTGTTGGGTCGTCAATATACTTAGCAGTTGTTTTACTCACTTCTTTTAAATTAAAACTACAGATATTGCTGGCCATACCTACAGCAATTCCCATATTATTGTTTACGAGTATATTAGGAAAAGTTGTCGGTAATAATAATGGTTCTTTCGTCGTACCATCATAATTATCAACAAAAGTTACCGTTTCTTTATCAATGTCCTTAAAAATTTCCTGACTAATTTTAGCTAATTTTACTTCCGTGTACCGAGATGCAGCAAACTTCATATCCTTGGATGATCTTTTACCAAAATTGCCCTTCGAGTCAACATAAGGGTGTAATAATGCATCGTGTCCTCTTGATAGTCTTACCATTGTTTGATAAATTGCTTGATCTCCATGGGGATTTAACTTCATTGTTTGTCCTACTACATTAGCAGATTTTGTCATTTTGCCTCTTAGAAGGTTCATTTTATACATCGTATAAAGTATTTTTCTATGAGAAGGTTTGAAGCCATCAATCTCAGGAATTGCTCTAGAGACAATTACACTCATAGCATAAGGCATATAATTTTTTTCTAGTGTCTCTGTAATCTTCTGGTCCAAATATTTTCCTTGCATATGATTACTCCTAACTTAAATCTAACATATCTATATATTCACTACCAAATTCTGAAATAAACTTCTTTCGACCGGCTAAATTTTTACCTAATAAAGTATCAAACATTTTTTTAGTTTCATCATAGCCCTCTGGAACAACTTTAATCAAACGTCTCGATTCAGGTGACATAGTCGTTTTCCACATCATCTCAGGTTCATTTTCACCGAGTCCTTTTGATCGCTGAATAGAATATTTTTCATCTAAAGCTGATATTATTTTTCTTTTTTCCCCTTCATCATAAGCAAAATGCGTTTTATTCTTTGTATTGATCTCAAACAAAGGTGTTTCAGCAATAAACACTTTACCTTCGTCTATTAACGTTGGTAATAGACGATAAAACAATGTTAAAATTAATGTTCTGATTTGATACCCATCAACATCCGCATCTGTCGTAATGATTATTTTATCCCAGTTAAATTCATCCATATTAAAAGTAGAAAAATCTTTTGAGTGTTTTGATTTGATTTCAACGCCGCAGCCAATTACTTTTAATAAATCTGTAATAATAGCACTTTTGAAAATCCGATTGTAATCCGCCTTCAAACAATTAAGTATCTTACCTCTTACAGGCATTAACGCCTGAAATTTAGCATCTCGGGCTAATTTACATGCACCTAATGCAGAATCTCCTTCAAGGATAAAGAGTTCCCGTTTATCGGGATCCTTCGTTCGACAATCAACATACTTATCTACTCTATTCGTAAAACTATTAGTACTGTTTGAAAGTTTTTTCTTAATACTCATTCTAGTTTTTTCGGCTTTTTCTCGACTTCTTTTATTAATCAATACTTGACTGATAATGTTATCCATATCTGATTTATTTTCAATAAAGAATACTTCTAAATAAGATCGTATAGATTCAGTCATGAATTCTCTTATAAATTTATTAGCTATTGCTTTTTTTGTTTGATTTTCATAACTTGTAACAGTAGAAAAAGAATTTGTTACTAAAATGAGACTGTCTTCAATATCCGAAAAAACAACTCTTTTTTCATTTTTCTTATATTTATTCTCGCGTTTAATGAATTTGTCTAACTCATAAACTAACGCCATTCGAATAGCTTTATTTGGAGACCCACCATGTTCAAGATAGGATGAGTTATGATAATGTTCTAACAAATTAACGTTATTATTAAACATCATACCTAATTCAAATTTTACTTTGTAGTCTGGTTTGTCTTTACGATCTCGACCTATACCTTCATCTTTAAAGTACATTAAATCCGTAAAATTGTTTCCATCATTAATCTCATCAATGTAATCCTGAATGCCATTTTCATAATAATATTCCACTTGGTCACCATTTATTTCATCTATGAAAATAAATTTTACCCTTGAATTAACAATGGCTTGCTTTTTTATTATGTTTTTAAAATACTCCGGTTTAATTTCAATATCAGTAAACACTTCAATATCTGATTTGAAATGCTGAATTGTGCAGGTTTGAGTTACATCTGTTTTTTCTTTCTTTAAACCACCAACATTTTCACCTTTTTCAAATGATAAATCATATTTAAAGCCGTCACGAAAAACAGTAACATTCATGAATTCCGAAGCATACTGTGTTGCACACGATCCAAGACCATTTAAACCTAAGGAATATTCATAATTCTCACTGGATTGGTCATCATATTTACCACCAGCATATAATTCACAGTATACGAGTTCCCAATTGTATCTTTTTTCATTTTTGTTGTAATCTACTGGAATCCCACGTCCATAATCCTTTATTGTAACGGATAGATCCTCATGACGTGTTATTTCGATTAAATCGCCATGACCTTCTCTTGCTTCATCTATAGAATTTGATAAAATTTCAAAAAATGCGTGCTGACATCCTTTAAGACCATCTGAACCAAAAATTACAGAAGGTCTTTTGCGCACGCGCTCAGCACCTTTTAAAGCTTTAATACTTTCATTACCGTATGTCTCATTTGCTGCCATCACTTCACCTCAAATTATATATTATTCAAACACTTAATTTTCTCTGGAATAGTACAACGCATATTATTATATCATATTTTAGTAATATGTCACGCTTCATCATTACTCCATCATTTTACCATACGAACGGACGTTTATAAAGAGTAAATTTGAAATTCCTAAAAATTATTTTTTAACTTATAGAAATATTTTCTTGAAAATCTTTTTTAACTATGTTAAAATTTGTTTATCCATCAGTGATGGACAAACGTTCACGAATAAGAAACAGGAGGAGAAAGTCAATAACCCACTAGCCTAAAGGCTAGGGGCTTGTAAAAGCCTTTATTGATTAGACTAAGTTTTAACTAACTACGTTACGTGAGAATATATAGTTACCTACAAATATAATACCTAGTTTGTAGCTCTAAGGTTAATGATTAAACAATCTTGATTGGGAAGAGATAGTG
>Ga0209414_1000872_pt1 | contig 14585 bp, 2 predicted proteins | sample LakVidmifraction_4_FD_181154 | JGI IMG/M metagenome (GOLD analysis project Ga0209414, IMG submission 181154) | Hypersaline microbial communities from Lake Vida, Antarctica - Brine Hole Two &gt;0.2 micron (SPAdes) (version 2) | ecosystem: Environmental > Aquatic > Non-marine Saline and Alkaline >... | reverse complement strand
ATATTAATGCAAGAGAAGCATGGTATATCACAACTGGGGCAAAAGATGTTAAAGTTTGTGTTATGGATTCCGGTATTTACAGAACTCATGAAGATCTGAAAGATAACCTTTGGATTAACGAAGGTGAGATGGGTCTAGATACAAATGGCTTAGATAAGTCAACAAATGGTATTGATGATGATAATAATGGTGCCGTAGATGACATTAACGGAGCTGATTTTTCTCTAACTGTACCAAACGGAAGTTTTTCAGACCAAGTTGGTCATGGTACACATGTGTCAGGAACAATTGGGGCTGTAGGCAACAATGGTATTGGTGTCGTTGGTGTAAATTGGGATGTATCACTTGTGGGTGCAAAGATTGCGAATGAATATGGGCAGCTTTCTTCAGCTGCCGAGTATAAAGCTATAGAATATTGTGTTATCAACGATATTGATATTGTTAATATGAGTTTTGGTGGTCCTAGTTACAGTGGCTTTGAATATGAATTGATGAAGGCTGCCGGCGAGTCAAATGTACTATTTATATGTGCTGCAGGTAATAGTGGACTTGACAATGATGTTCCAGATACATCATATCCATGTTCTTATGATTTAGATAATATAATATCTGTTGCAGCTAATGACAACAATGGTTTCTTGGCTGGTTTTTCAAATTATGGTGAAGTTTCTGTTGATATATCGGCACCAGGTGTTGGTATTTGGAGTACAGTACAAGGAATGCTTCCAGAGGGTGGTTATGGTTCTCTGCAAGGAACATCAATGGCCGCTCCACATGTTACAGGTGTTGCCGCAATGCTTAAGAGTATTGCACCTGATGCTTCGTATGCATTAATTAGAAAAGCAATTCTGGATGGAGCAGTGAGAAGTCACAAGCTTACAGGTAAAGTTGCCACATCAGGATATTTAAATGCTTATGATGCTGTTACTATGATGCAGACTTACTGGGTCGAATTATTAACAAACGAGACAACAGTAGCGGCTGGTAGTTCCTCCTCTATAGATTTTATTCTTAATCCAAATAAGAATATTGTTGCAGGGGAAGAGTATAAGGCAAGTATTATTGCTACAGAAGTTGTATCCGGTGATGAATTCACTTTACCTGTTGCTATAACAGTAATACCTTCAATATTCCTTCAGATTAGTGATGTTGATGTTGCTGGCGGAGATGGTGATGGAATTATTGATCCGGGAGAAACAGTGAATTTGACTCCATATATGCTTAATAATGGAAGTATGTTACTGCAAAATGGTATAACAGTTGATTCAATTACATTTAGTGACCCGGGTGTTACTTATACCGGAAGCTTAACATGGAATTCATATATTCAGGCAGGTGAATCAGTAGCTTCTTCGACTCCAATCAGTGTGAGTTTCCCGTTAACAGCACCTAGCGTTGTTACAATGAGTGTAACTGTTACATATAATGAGAATGGAAGAATTCCTCAGATTCAGACAAGAGTTATAGATTATGATTTGAATGTTAATACAGTAGATATGTATGCAGTATCCGGCTCTGTAGTTGATAGCGTTCTTGGTGTAAACATTGCAGATGCAACTGTTCAGTACTTTGGACAGAATACAGGTTTTGTACAGACTGATGCAAGTGGTGATTTCACAATTACAGGAGTTGCCAATGGTGATTTGTCTATAAAAGTTTACAAAGATGGTTATGCTGTTTCAGACCAAATTACAGCGACTGTTGTCGGTGGCAATGTTTCCGGAGTTACTTTTGACCTTCTTAAGCCTACAGCGAACATTGTGGCTTCCACACAGAATGTTAAAGTTCTGAAGGGTGATGAAACACAAGTGACTGTTACAGTACAGAACACAAGCAACTATGGCTGGACAACACCTGTGACGCTGTTTAGAAAACCTAAGCTTGCTCTTATTTCAGACGGAACTCAATTAGAAAGTATTGAAACACTTGTGGAACAAGTTGGTTACGATTGTGATGTGCTAAATGATAATATGCACCATGCATATACGCTAGATTCCGGTATTCTATCAAAATATGATGTTCTTGTTCTAAATCTTACTGGTTCGGATAGTGCAGGGCGTCTGTTAACTCTGGCTGAATACGGAATACTTGAAGACTACAAGCTTCGCAGAGGTTCATTAATCATAACAGGTGCAAATCCATTTAATTCACCTGACAATTACTATATGGCAACTCTGTTGAATAACTTTGTTAACAATGGTCTTCAGGAAGATGTTATGAGTGAGGGGAAATCATACTCAACGACCAGACCTGTTAATAGTGTATTTGGTTCAATACCATCAGGTAGTAGAGTTGGTGTATCAGCGAAAAATTATGATAATCTTCTTGTAAATAGTGCGACAGCATCAATTATTGATCATAATTCAGCTGTTGATAATCTGCTTACTGTTGACGGTGCAACAAAAATTGCATACTTTGATGGTGATGCTGAACTAGGTTTTGGAAACTTTGTATGGACTGGTAACGAGAATGGTTTAGAGTGGATTACACCAAGCATACTTCAGGATGTATTTAAGAATATTCTTCTTGAACTTGCTGAGTTGCGTATTGAAGATGAGGCTATTATTAATGGCGGTTCAGGTACATTGAATCTTGCTTCCGGAGCTTCAACAAATATTACATTAACTTTCAAGTCACAAAATTTATATGATAATTTCTCAACAAATGATTATACTCTATTGTTTGCAAACGGACTTGAAATTGATAATTTCTCTAAGGTATTAGATTTTGAGGTAGCTGCAGAGCCATTTAGATTTACAGCAGAAGCTCTTGGTGGAGTTACAAATTGGCTTGGAGTAGCACTTCAAGGTGATGGGACTGAAAACTCTGCAATTTATCAATTGATTTATGCAGGTGCGGATGGAATTCCTGATGAACCTGGAATAGGTGGTGGCACAACTGGTGATGATGTTATTATTCTAAGATCATTTGACGGCACATCATTTGGGTACTTTGGTTATGGAATATTTGCATATCCGGACATGGGTAGATTTGTAGATGAGTTTGCGGCTTCACAATTGAGTGCAGGTGATGTTGTTTATATCAGAGCATGGGATGGTTCTTCCATTTCTGCTGCTGTTGCTTATGGTAACTCTACACTATATACAATAAGTTATGATGTTGATGAACAACATGATTTTTATGCATGGGCAGTTGGTTCTGTTATTAACTATCCTGGTACATATGGAATGCAGCCGGACGATCTTGCAGATAAGAATGTTGATTCCATTGTTGATGGTTTTGCTGTGAAATATGGCTTTGAGGCTAAAGATCCAATTGCAGAACTTGATACAGGCTGGGAGTCAATGGCTACGACAACTGATGGTGTAAGCAAGCCGACAAGTGTTGTAGTTGCAGGCTCATATGTATATGTAGCATCTGCACAAAATAATCTTATAGCAATATATGATAAAGATTTATCGTTAATACGTACGTATAGTAACCCTGCAAGTCCTTTTGATAATCCACAGGGAATTGCTTTTGATGAAGCAAAATCAATGTTGATTGTTGCAGATACCGACCATAATAGGATCGTTAAGTTAAGTGTACAGGATGGAACAAACCTTACTTGGCTTAGTTCCTTTGGCTCATCGATTGAAGATGGAGGTACGTTTAATAGCCCTTATGGTGTTGCCGTTGGAGTTGGAAGCAAAATTTATGTTGCTGATTCCAATTTTGGAGTATCTTCAGAAGTATGCCATAACAGAATATCTGTTTTTGACATTAACGGAACATTTATTCAGAACATTGGTACTATTGAAGCAAGTTTAGTTAATGGAAAGTTCAACAAACCACTTGGTGTTACATTTGATGATACTGGTTTCTTGTATGTTGCCGACTATGCAAACAGTCGTATACAGTGCATGACTGCTTCGGGAACTTATTTGTGGAAACTTGCTTTGCCACAGCAACCAAAGTTAGGTGCAGGAGCACAGGATTTGAAGGTTGTATCCTATAGATATAACGGGGTACTGGTTAAGAAGCGCCTGTTTATCGCAGATTATAATAACAACCGTGTTCTTGTATATGGAATGACAACATTTGGTCAGTTGGACTATGAAACAACTTTAGGAATGTATGGTGGTCAACCTGGTTCGCTTTTCCATGAACAGGGAATCTTCATAAGCGATGGCGCAGCCTATATTGCAGACACAGGAAACGGAAGAGTTCAGAAGCTTGATATAGTTCTTGATATAGATCAGGACGGCATGGAAGATACTTGGGAAGATGTAAATGGACTGGATAGTACAGTTAATGATGCGCTACTTGATCCGGATGGTGATGGCTTGTATAACATTGGTGAGTTCAGAATTAAAACTGATCCAATGAATCCTGACACAGATGGTGACGGTGTTTCAGACGGACAGGAAACAATTTTGGGAACATCACCGTGGGTTCCAGATAGTTTAGCTATAACTGCTGTAATTGGTGGAACTGGAAGTCTATCTTTCCCTGCACTTGCTGGTGGAATATACAGACTTGAATATACTGTTGGTCTTATGCCTGTAAATTGGCAGGATGGCGGAACATATACAGCATCAACAGATGGTGTATTTACAATACCTAGTTTACCGTATTGGGGTGTTAACCCAATCATGTATTATAGAGTAATATGGACAAATCCAAATTTATAATTAAAGAGGGTGCTGTCAAAAATTCTATGAAAAATATGATTACGCCCTGAAGGGGCAGATTAGACTAGCCCTAGGCAACACCTATGGTTCGTAACAAATCATTCGGATTCAACGGGCTGAAAGCCCAGCTTATATCAGCCCTAGGCAACGCCTAGGGTAATAAGAATCAATTTTTGTTGCGCCCTGTAAGGGCAACTTAAATATAGGGTTAAGCTGCCCTTACAGGGCGAGGCGTATAATGTTGGCAACCTCAGGGCGTTGCCCTGGGCTGGTATAAGCTGCCCTTTCAGGGCGTTAAACAAGAGGGACAAGACAAAACATATATCCCTACTTGTTAGGCATAGCTTGAAAAGCGACCGTGTCCTGCATAGCCGAAGGCGAAGCATGGAAGACTGATTGATTTATAAAAGAATTGGGTGCAGGTTTAGCCTGCAAACTTTTAACAGTACCTTAAAAAGTAAAAGGAAAATGAAATGAAACTGAGAAATATTACAACTGCAATTTTACTGCTTGTTGCTACAGGTTTGATAGCTCAAGACAATATTGATAAACAGAAAGTGTCTCCTGAAGAACTGAAACTGACGGATACAATGACAGAATTGACTGTTCAAAGAGGCAAGGTAAGCTCTGAGCTGAGCGCTGTTAATACTCAGCTGCGCAAGCAAAAAGGTGATATTCTTAGGCAGGATAAGGATATTATTACCATTCAAAAGCAGATTAAGGCTCTTCAAGATAAAATAGATCAGGTTATTGAAAAAAAGTATCCAGACGTGGCTCAATTACAAGCTAAAAATAAAGATTTAACGGAACAATTTGCAGAACTCTGCTCACAGCAGAAAGATGTTATTATTGAATTAAAAAAATTAGAAGTAGATAAAATTAATAAATAAGGAATTAATATGAACTATCAAAAATATAAGAATATGATTAAGAATAAGTTTTTTGCTTGTGCATTGTTGCTAGGTCTAACAGCTGTAGCTCTTCAGGCTCAAACCGAGGTTATAGGTATTAGCTCTACAGGTGGGGGATATGTTGAGGATGTTTCTGCTGTAACGATTTATTCTGTTACAGGTTTAACTCAATATATTCCATCAGCTCCAGTAACAGCTGTTGCTGATTCAGGTAAGGTTTTTGCTTATTGGGAAGTTATTAGTCCTGCAACTGTAGATGATGTAAATATCTACCCTGATGTATACTCTGACACTGTAACTCTGACATTATTGGATACAGATCCAGCATCAAGAGCCGTACGTGCTGTGTTTGTAAATTCACCAGTAAATGTTACTGTAACATCACTGAGTTCAGGAGGTATCCCTATTGGAGATCCGGTACCAACTTACGGAACCAATGCAATTCCTTTAGGTACTACTTTATATGCGGGGGTTCGTTCTCCATATCCTGGTAATACAGGTGTAAGATATAACTGTACTGGGTTTACAGGAACAGGTGACTTTATCTCGAGTCCAAACACAAATACAACAGCAACAATCACTCAGGCTTCCACAATTACATGGAACTGGACTACACAATATCTGCTTACATTAAGTACTGTCAACGGTGGAGGCAGTACCGTTAATGGTTATACAGCTAATACAACATGGTATAATGCTGGGGCCACAATTACGCTAACTGCACAGCCCGCGTCTGGCTACGTTTTTGTAAATTGGAGTGGCGACACGAATTCGACAACATCACCGATTACGGTTACTATGTCTGCGGCAAAAACTATTGCAGCGGTTTTCGAACCATATCCAGAGCTTTCTTTAGACATAATATCTCAAGATGAAGATAATGCACATGTTGCAGGATATTCGTATGTGGGATCTACCTTACCATCGTTACCATATAATACTAGAGTATCAATCACAGTCGATCCAACAGTTGTTAATGGTAGCGGTCAAGTACGAGAACATTGTATGGGATACACATCTACCGGTAGTGTAACTCCAACAAGTTTAGCTACAGAAATTAGTGCGATTGCTCCTTTTGATATTAAAGTAGATACCACAATTACTCTTGACTGGGTTAGAGAATATAGGGTTAGATTGGGAATTGCTGGTACAGATAGTACAAATGGTTATTCTGTAAGTTACCTTACATATTCTCCTAACCGAACATACACATCACCACCATGGTTTCAAGCTGGCGATTCGGTTACTATCTCTGCATCATCGCTGACAGCAGGCGAAGTTTTTCTTCAGTGGGATACTACAGCTTTTGGTATAAATCCATTTAGTCAAACAAATACGTTTATTGTTTCTGGAGCTGGCGACATTAATGCTCTTTTTGCCAATTCTGACTTGGATTCAGACCTTGATGGAATGCCTGATACTTGGGAACGTGACTATGGTTTAGATATAAAAACACCAAATGCTTTTGAAGACCCTGATAATGATGGATTAAGCAATCTTCAGGAGTATATTATCAGTCAAGTTCTTCTTGCTGCAGGAACTGTTCCGACAGATATAAGTCCTATAGATGCGGATAGTGATAATGATGGAATGATTGATGGGTATGAATATAATCATATTTTGATTACTGGTTCAGGAACTGCTGTCGGACAATCACAAAATGCTTTGGCTGTTGTTTCTGTCGAAGGAGATAACGGACCTAACGGTAATCCGGATCAAGACTTCCATTGGGATACAAATGATGGTTATGAAGATACAACTCTAGGCCTTTTAAATATTGAAGAGTATAATGGACCTGACAATGTGAAACCATACAATTTTGTTATTGTAAACGACACATCTTTGAGTATTAAGCCTATTCGACAAGCACAAGTTAACACTTTAGATAATTATGATACATCATTTAGTGACACAACAGATTCTGAATCTGCTGGCGGTTTGATTTATGGTGATGGGTTTGATGATGGATTTGAATATTCTTGGGATCAGTGGCAGGGAGGTCACGGCGGCGAGAGTGCTCGCGACCCTATGAATCATGTCGTTCCAGATAGATTTGGTATCTCTGCGTTACCATTGGCAGTTGTCAATGCGGACGTGGACGGAGATGGAATTCAAGATTTAATTGTTGTTTGTTATGGTCAAGAATTAGTTTCTGTTCTAATTGGTGATGGAGATGCTGGTTTTGCCGCACCAATAACATATCAGTTAGATACAGGAGTTAATCCTATGAGTCTTGTGGCAGACGATTTTAATGCTGATGGATTCATTGACGTTATTACAGCAAATGCTGACGGCTCATATAGCGTTCTTTTTGGTACAGGAGACATAACAGATCTATTTCCTGTTATTACAACTTATCCTCTTGGATCATCTTTTATAGCAGTAGAATCTGCTGATCTTGATGGGGCAGATGGTCCAGATCTTGTTTTTGCTGATTTAAATAATGCAGTATATGTTGCTCTTAATGATGGAGCGGGAACTTTCTCAAGCAGTCTTTTAGCGCTAAGTGCTGTTCCTGGTGATATTAAACTTGCACCAATCTATACAGATACAGCATCAACGATTAATGATTTGGTGGTTACACTTGCCAATGATACTTTTGAAATTTTTGCAAATGATGGTGTTGGTGGATTTACATCAACAACAACGAAGAGTTTGCCGGCATCTTCACTTCCTGGAGCATGTGATGTTGCGGACTTTGATGCTAACGGATATAATGATATTGCAACTGTATGCACAGGTGACAATTATGTTAGAGTTTATCTAAACTTTGATGGATCAGGCGTATTTAATCCATCGGATAGCTTCCTTGTTCAAAATAGTGCAGGACTTGTTGATATAGTTGCTGGTGATTTTACAACTTATGACAACAGCAATCCCTCTGTTATAGAGACAATTGATCTAGCTGTTGTAGGTTATGATCTTGCTACTGTATTTCTATATTCTGGTAACGGATTGGGTAAATTTGGTAATAGTGGGTCTTTGGCAACATCAGAAGGTCCAACGTGTCTGCTTCTTGCAGAACTACGGGTGCCACCTGAAGACACAACACGGGTTTATCTGGATTTGATCGTTGTAGAAAGCCTTACAGATAGCCTTGTTGAATTTTTGAATAATGGCTCTGGTAATTTCTCTGGATATGCACAGTTCGACGTTTCAGACAGAATTGTTGATAGACGTTTTAATCCTGCTCTAATTCATATTCAAGACGATGTATTTGGTCGTCCTGATTACGATTTGGTTTATTATATTCAAACTGGTAGAGCTGTTGCTTGGTTCACTGACTTCTTAGAATATAATGCATCTCAAGATGGTGGTCAGACCATCGGCAACTACTTAATTCCTCAAATTATTGGTGGAAGTAGTGCTGTAAGAAGATCTTCTCATCCATTCTACTGGGATGCCGATGGTGATGGTCTACCTGATGGTTGGGAAATTGCGTATGGATATGATCCATGGGCGATGTCCACTTTTGGAGCCATAAACGATGCTGATGCCAACCCTGATGGGGACTGGTTTGCTGTCCAGTATGATGATGCGGGTAATGTGACGGCAAAAAACAAAGAGATTTACGATGCAAATGGTTTTCATCCTTCAACCGGTTATGGTTATATGCCTCCTTGGGCAGAACCAGGTCCTAACACGGGGATATTTAACAACTTGCAGGAACTTCTTGGCAGCAGTTATATTCCGGCAATTAGACCAAATGATCCCAATGATGGCGGAACATGTCCAATTGCTCTTGATGCCGATGGTGATGGAGTCTGGGATGGTTGGGAACTATATGTAGGTATGGATCCTGCAAATGACATAGATGCTGGCGAGGATTGGGATGTGCTTAATGTTTATTGGTGGATAACAGCAGATCCTCCTGATGGCTTGCCTAATGCAGCTGAATTCCTTAGTTTTGCAACTTCAACTAATGAGCTTGGTGCTCTTTACCATATTGCTGGATGGTATAACAAAACTTTACCTACTGATCCGTATGACTGTGATACTGACTGGGATCAGGTTTATGATGCTGCTGAGCAAGGATATTTTAACTTTAGTGACACAGCAAACGGTGGTGGTCTATGTCCTACAGCTGTTGATACAGATGGAGACAGAATACCTGACGCCTGGGAAGCTAACTTCCCTGGTGGTGGTGACACAAACGGTTGGTCTGGCGGCATGAATGGTACAGCTCATGATGCTTATCTTGATTATGACAACGATGGTTTGTTGAACTATCAGGAATACTTTACTGGTGCAAACTATGGTTGGCGTCACGATTACTTTATTCCAAATATGGGAGCTGGTGCTTATGATCCATATGATTTCTTTAGTGAATCATTCTATGGCCGATTGCCAAAAGAATGGGATCCTTCATACATCCTTGATGCTCCAATTAATAGAGTAAATCTGCACTTTATGCTTGGGTACGAAGGGATTGTAATTAGTCGTGGAGGTCCATGGGTTCCATATTTCCAGACTTCTGACCCTACTGATGAAGACTCAGATTTTGATGGCATGGATGATTATTGGGAAGTTTTCCATGGGTTGAATCCTCTTTATGGATATAAGGACGTTGTGGATGGTCCTATTTCACTTGTTTCAGAGCAGTTTCCTCCATATTCGGCTTGGCATTCAGCTAGAGATTTCAACCAGACTCCATGGATTGTTGGATTTCCTAACTTTGACGCAGACCAGGATGGTTTGGTTAACTACGAAGAGGCAATTTTTGTTAATGCAATACCTTATCATCATACGGATCCATCTTCAATGTGGATGACTGATATATCAGCTCAATTGAGTTATGTAAACTTGTACTATTGGACAGGTTGGTTTGCTGCTAATGCAGAATGGTATTGGGCTGATAGTCTTTACGGTGGTGCTTTTGATCTGCCCAATCCTAGACCTACATTATTGGCTGACAATGCTGTTATTATGTCTATGGGCATGATTCCCGCACCACGTTTTGCATACTCTTTTGAAATTAATGAAGGTTACGACACAGATAATGATGGTATCTCTGATCTAAATGAAATAAATGGTACTGATGTAAGTCTGGGCGTTACTGATCCTCTTGATAATATGTCTCCAAACATTAATAGAGCTCTCTATTTGAATGGAGAAGCTTATACAGAAACGCCATTTTTATATGGTTGGACATATCCTGACTACAGAACATATACTGTTGAAGCATGGGTAAAAGCTGAAGAGTTACCAACTGCTAAAAAACAGATTGTTATGCAAAGAGGTGGGGACCTAAGTAATGCCGATCAGTTTAATCCAGAGATATTAGGTTGGAGAAGAAACTTTGAACTTGGTCTGACAAAAGAAGGTAAGCCTTACATATTGTTTGATACACCTGTGGGTGATACTTTTGAGGCTGTTGCCAACTTTGCAGTTGAGACAGACAAGTGGTATCACATTTCCGGATCATATGAAGGGGATTATAACTCACAAGATCAGTGGGTTGGTAAACTTAATGTCTATCTGGATGGTGTGCTTGTTAAGAGTTTACCTGTTTCATCAATGCCTGCTAACAGTTATCAGGGTGCATCTGTCCAGGTACTTGGTGCTATGACATTCACTGTTGGCAATAGCAGTCCTCAGGAAGATGATCCAAACGATTACTTCTTTAAAGGCTGGGTTGATAATGCAAGAGCTTGGGGTGCTTACCAGGATCAGGATACAATTCAGGCAAATATGAGGACAACTTTTAATAGAGCTCAAGCAACTTATTTTGCTACGAATGAGGCAACTAGATTGCTTTATTGTTTCTCATTTAATGATTTGCCTGATCCTCAGATTGATAATATCACACCTGATGGATTTGATGCTCTTGTTGGATATCCAGCAAACTATACTGCAATACCATTCTGGAGATCAATGGCTGATCGTTCTAAGGTTTACAATGATTATCTCTATCTTCCTTGGATAGACAATCAGTCATTGCACTATCCTCGTCCGGTTGCTAGTGATACTGTCATGACTAATAATGTTTATGGAGCAAATACAACTCCTCCGGTAAATTATCCAAATACAAGTGACCCTTACGGATATAAATATCTAACAGGTACTATACAGGCTATCACACAGGATCCAGCAATTGGTTCATCACCTTGGTCAAGTTATGAAAGTATTATTCATCCTGATTTGTTGGCAAATGTACCTGTTGCGGCAGATATGCTGCCTATGCTTTATGCAACAACTACTGAATCTGTTGAAATGTGGGATAACATTTCAGCAAGAATGATTGACTCGGATGGTGATGGAATGCCTGATGTTTGGGAAGTTGCAATGGGATTAGATCCTTTTGATGCAACAGGTGTTAACGGTGCTTATGGTGATTATGACAGAGATGGTTTGTCAAACTACTATGAATATCAAGCTGGTACTGATCCAGATGAAAATGCTTCTACAACAAATGATGTTCCTGATTTCTTTGCCTGGGGTAACAATCTCACGGGAGATTTAAACCATGATTATAGAACGTTTGGTGAACTGCTTACCGACCATGACATGATGGAAGATGAGTGGGAAGTTAACAATGGTCTAAGTCCATACCTATTTGATGCATTTAGAGATCTAGATGGAGATGGATGGAGTAACTATAATGAGTTTAGGTATGGTTCAGATCCGCAGGATCAGGAAAGTATTGCATCTGCTGACCTTACGTTTAGGTTTAAGTATGCCGGAGCTGATACCTTCATACCTCCAGGTACAGTATTAAGAATCTTTAATTATACTGATTTTGGTCAAGCTCCTGATTGTGCTATGTTACATACTATTGCTGTTTCAGGAGGAGTTACTAAATCTGAAGGAGTTACTGGATTGACAGGAACATTGACTGACCCACCGACTTCCGGAACATGTGAATTTATAGATGTTTTAGGTAATGTTTATGACGACAATGGTAAGGGAGGCTTGATTTCCTCGGCAACCAATGCTGTGGGAACTATTGGTTATGTTACCGGTGATTGGACTCTGCCTGTGGATGGCGTTACTGCTACATATACAACAGGTGGTTCGAGTCATTTCCCTCTATATGTTGATGCTGGTCATTTGTTTGAGGTTAGTTTTGCAACTAAATCTGTTTTCTCAAGGGAAGGTCTTACACATTTCTTTGTTTTTGCAGACCGTGATGGTAATGGATTGTGGGATCCTGCTACAGAACCTGCTGGAACTGCGGATAATGGTCCGTTAATGATGACCGGTGGTTCTCCTGGACTAATTGATATTAGTTTGAAAAATTATGCTCCTGGTTTTGGTCGTTTAGCATGGACTCCAAATGATTACGCTGTTGGATACAGAGTTAATGTTTCTAAAGGTGCTAGTTCTCTGTTCACAGCAGATTTGGATCAAAAGAAATACTTCATGAATGAGAACGATTTTGTGGAGTTCTATGGTAATGCACTTCCTTCAGGGACGATTAAATGGTCAGTTGATCTATTAACTCAAACAGGAACATATTCAAACAACTATGCATCTGGAACATTTGTTGTTGGTTATTATAGTTCATTAAAGACACCTACAATTGTATCTCCAAGTACGATGGTTAAGTGTTCAACATATAGAAATACATTTATATGGGATAACGCGGATAAAGAAGCTGCATTCTATGATATTCAAATTGCAACTAACTCTACTTTCAGTAACATAGTGTTAACCAAAACAGGTTATATTCCTGTTGACTATGCTCAACATTCTCAAATTACATTGCCAGAACTTGGTAGTGGTTTTGAATGGGAAGAAAAAACATATTATTGGAGAGTTCGTAGCAGAAACAATACTACTGTGGGCACATGGTCTGTATATGAATCATTTAGAATTCATTATGAATCTGATGAATCAGATATATATTATGAGCCAGAAGATAGATATACTCATTCAATTGCTGGAACTGTTTATTATACAGGAAAGGCTAAAACAGGAAATATTGTTGTGGAAGCTTATGACAATGATGCGTTCTCGGGAACACCTCTATCTTTGGATGTGATTCCTAACGATCCTGTACCTGAGTTATGGCCTTTGAGTCCTTACAGCTATAAGTTGCCTGGATTACCAAACGGCACATATTATGCTCGAGCATTCTTGGATCAGAACAATAACTATTTGAAAGATAGTTTTGAAACTTATGGTTATGTTACTGATGGCAAAGATGTATATGTAGTTGCCCCAATTACGCTATCTACATTTACAGGAAATGTGACATCGCAGACAATATATACTGTTGTCGCAGACACTGATAATGATCTGTTGGCAGATGATTGGGAGTTTAGCTATCTTGGTTCACTGTCTATTGTTGGTGCAGGTGAAGTTAGAGGCTTTACTGATTATGACAATAATGGTGTAAATGACTTCGAAGCTTATGCCTGGAGTGCATTGAACATGAGCCCTCTGAATGGTGATGCTGCAGGAATAGATAATATTCCTTACGTATTAAAATCTGACTTTGGATTATGCGTTACAGAAGATATTGATTTCTCATTGAAGGGAATTGATATTGATAAGTATGGCAACCTTAATATCAGCTGGAGTGGTTTGGGTGGAGCATCCTATATCACGTTAAGTCATGATAATGGTTCTAAAGCTCTATCTGTTACTGCCGGCAGTTCAACGGTTCAGTATACTCTACAGTATAGTACTGATATGAGTGATAATAGTTGGATTGATGTTGAGACTGGTGAAAAATCAGAATACTACGAAAACAGTGATATGTTCCTCTATACAGGACCAATTCCTAGTGTTAGTGCAATAGAAAATAATGAACCACTATTCTTCAGATTCCAGGTTACATGGTAGACTTGAATCCCAGCATATTGGGAGCGGCAATGTCCTCATTGCCAAATTTTGATAGGGAGTAATCCCTTCTATAAAAGAGCATAAGATTTTTCTTATGCTCTTTTTTTTTAGGGTAACGCGCAGGCAGATAGACGAAAAATCTCCGCGCCCACGGGACGCAGCTACAGTGGGTCGTCCTGCAAATAATATTTGATTGGAATAACGCATTGTAGCTGCGTCGCCTCGGCGCGGACTTTGCGTTTCATCTGTA
>Ga0209414_1000871_pt1 | contig 14589 bp, 35 predicted proteins | sample LakVidmifraction_4_FD_181154 | JGI IMG/M metagenome (GOLD analysis project Ga0209414, IMG submission 181154) | Hypersaline microbial communities from Lake Vida, Antarctica - Brine Hole Two &gt;0.2 micron (SPAdes) (version 2) | ecosystem: Environmental > Aquatic > Non-marine Saline and Alkaline >... | reverse complement strand
CGCCGTCTACCTAACGGTCGCCTTCACCTTTGGCTCGCTACTCGAGCTCCTAATCCGTCGCCGTTTCTTCCCCGACTCCGTTCGTATTCGACTGGACACCGGCCCGGTGACTACGGACTTTCCAGAAGAAACTCTAGACCTCGAGCCGCGCCCGACTAGCCCCCGTCGGCGGCGGCGTATCCGAGGAAGTCGGCTACCGCGCTAATCGGGAATCGGTGGCCCGTCGAGAAGAAGGGGCTATCCGGAAGGGCCGCTAGTTCCCCTGGCCTGAAAGCCTTGACGTCATCCTGTATAAACGAGGGGCGTTCGAGGGCATGATTGAGATACATCGACCTCGGGTTGACGTCGTCGCGCCCGACTGCGTGGAGTAGATCGTCCTTGTGGATCAGTAACGGCACGTGCCGCTCGTAGTCCCACGTAGGCAGCCCTAGACCCTCGAGGGTGGCCCTCGTCTGTCCGGCGCGCTTACCGTGCCGACCGTTGACGGGAACGTCCCGGAGATCGCCGCGGGCAGTTGATCCGGCTGTTCGCACGTCATCGAGCGTGACTGGCCGGCGGAAGTAGATATCGTCGTTAGACCAGATGAACGGGTCGGTGACGATATCGTTTGGCGTGTGAGCGGCTAGCCGGAGCATCTGGGTCGTGTTGCCGAGCGGGTCAAAAGGGGACTGCTGAAGAAACGGGAGGCAGTGTCCCGAAGGCTGGCTAAGCGCGAGGGGCTGGAGCCCGGTTGGATCGCCCACGAGTACGACTTTGAGCCACGGTGCGTACTTGTCGGCCGACCAGAGGGCTAAGGGAAGGGTCAGGTTGCGCGGTTCGTTGGCGACCGGAATCACCAGGGAGACTGAACGCTCAAGCACCGAAGGCTCCCGGCGCCAGACGAAGCCGCTCAGCGTTGCAGGCCAAGCGCTCCTCCTCGGGACGCAGCGCGACTGAGCCCACGAACTGCACCCAGTTTTCTAGCTCGATCGTTTGGCGCTGGTCCAGGAACTCGGCTCGCTCGCGAGCGACAGCGGAGCGTTCCGCATAGGCGAGCTCCACGGTCGCGATAGCGGCAGCGGTCGCTTCGACCTCGCGCGGCGGGACGAACTCAGCAGCAGGGCCCACGCCCTCCCGAGCGTGTGGCGTGTCTACGTGAACCGAGGGGATACCGTAGGCCGCCGCCTCGACCGCGCTCATGCCATACGTCTCGTAGCGTGAGGGCACGAGGAGGATGCGGGTCTGCGAGAAGAACGTCTCGGCGACCCTCTCCGGATTCGCTCGCGGATACAGCGTGACATTGTGCTGCCCTCTCAAGCGCTGCCGGAGGTTCTTGGGCTCCATCGACTTTGCCGGCGACTCCACGATGATGAAACGCTGGCGAGGCATCTGGCGAGCGAGGGCCAGCACGACCTCGACACCTTTATGACTGAGCGAGGAGAGGAGCGTGTAGGCGTCGCCCTGTGGCAGGGTCAGCGGAGCGGGAGGCAACGGGCCGGTCGGAGGATGGATCACTAGCCCGTTAGGCTCACCCCACTCGAGGGCGCTCGCGCGGGTGTTGTAGATTACGTAGTCGGCCAACTGCAGAGCCTCACGTACTCCACGACCGTAGAGAGGCGGAGTATGCACGTTGACGACGGAGGGAATACCGAGTAGCCGGGCAGCCTTCACCGCCGGGAGCGAGAGCTCGTTCTGAGCGATCACGCGGGTGGCACCGAGACTCTCTAACTGCCGAGCAATCGGCGCTGGGTCGGCCTTCAGGTCGAGACCATTGGGAGTGTTCAGCGGGCGCACCGAAATGCCCTCAAACTCGTAGGACTCGGAGGGCGCCGAGAGCGCCGTGCAAGAGAGACCTCGGACTACAAGGGCCTGCAGCGTGCGGTGTAGTGAGACCTCTCCTCCGAGATTCCACGCTGGGGGATAGCCGTGGGTAATCGCGGCAATCACCGCAAACCTGCTCGCTCTAACAAGACGCGAGCTTCGTGCTGCCCCTCGCCGTCCCGCCAGGCTTCGTAGGCGCTACGATCGAGCTTGCGTTTGTCCTTGTCGTTGGCCTCGGCGTAAGTCTGGTCACGCTCGGAGAGCCCGGCCCAGGGGTGTAGGTGGGTGAGCTTCACGTTAGGAGAGTACACCAAGTTGTCGAGCATCCGGCCGATGTCTCCCCAGGCGTTGTCGAGGAAGAGGTGCCGACAGGCCGGCAGCGCTATCCAGCCAAGAGCGGTGTACACCGTCGTAGGTACCACGACGTGAGTGCAGAGGTTAGCACCGTGCTTGTCCTCGAGGCCGTCACTACCGAAAGCGACGCCGGGACGACCACCGAGAGAGTTGATCAGAGTTTCGTCCCAGCCGGGAGTCTCCGGCAAGACGTCATCGCCTAGCAGGGCCACGTAAGGATCAATGACCGCAGCCGCGAGTTCGTTGTAGCTCGCCGAGAGGAAGATGCGAGGGCCCACCGAGAGGAGCACGTTGGGTAGCTGAAGCTGCAGATATTCCTCCAGCGTCGGGTCATCGTCATCGAGCCGGGAGTAAAGCATGGTGCCCGGCTGGGCCGTAGCTTCGACCGCCTCTGCGAGCCGTCGCAGGTTACCGGGTCGGCCGCGCGAGGGCACGAGGATGGCGAGAGAGCTCACGGCCGGCGTCCTCGGGCGCTCGAAGGCCGGAAGACGAGAGGGCTCGGGGCGCGACGGTAGCCCTACACTGACCTTGTCAGTATCCATGACCGCTCCGTTCACCGTCATGCTCCACTCGAACTTCCGGCAGGAAGCCGAAGCGGTAGCCCTTGGCCAGAAGCTTATCGCGCATCGTGTCCTCGCTCCAGAGCGTCGCGGGCCAACCGAGCTTGGCGATTCCCGTCTGCCAGACGGCCGGGTTGCAGGTGAAGGTACCCTTCTGCGAGATGAACTCGATTCGCGGCGTCTCTACCTGATCCCAGAAGGTCAGCTCACCATCGGCCTTTCGGACTTCTTCGGTGACGCCTTCCGTGAAGTGCGGCTGCAGGTCTACGCGGTCAGCGCCGAGCCGTCCAACTAGCCCCGGTATCATCCCGCCGGCCGCGTATTCGTTGGGGAAATGCGCGCCGCGCTGCAGAGCGAGCTGGGCGAGCTTTGGGTTCTCGTCGAGGATCTCGTCCACGCGGGAAAGGTCGACGGGGGCCGTGAGGATAAAGTCCTCTTCCCAGAACAGGAAGCGCGGCGTCTTCATCCCTAGCGCACACACGGTCTGCATCGCTCGCGTGTAACCGAGCTTGTTGCCGTTGAGGACCATCGGCCGAACGTAGTTGCCGTTGGGGAGCTCGATCTTGAAATCAAGGTAGCGCTCCACCCATTCCGGGTTGCCGCTATCGTCGACGACAGCGAGGTCCGTCCACCCGGTGAGGTGCTGCTGAAGCGACCGGATAGCCCGCTCCACCATCTTTGGTCCTCGGTACGTTCCTATGATTACTCTCATGCTCGCTTGTCCCTTTCGTGAACGGCCTTCTGCGCCTCTCGCAGCGCTAGGTAGGTTTCCTTCTCTTCTCTCACCCAGCGCCGAGCTCCGGTCATCGTCCAGAACTGACGCTCGCGGAACCGGTCAGAGTTGGGGACGCCCACGCGCCCTCTCCAGACCTTGAGGCCGCCCACGAACTCGATGCCGGACCAGAAGCCGAGCTGCTGCCGACCCATTAGAGCGGCATCCGTCCGAGTAGGCGCTGCTTGAGTTCGGTGGTGGGCACGATGACGAGAAGGTCTGCGTGGTCCACCGTTAGCCGCCGAGAGCGGTGCGCCAGAGGATGACGGCGACCGGAATGCCGATTAGCAGGAGAGCGATGAAGGCCAACGGCAGCACACCTTCTATGAACTTAGCTTTCGCGGCGTCGAGCGGGTGAATGCTCGCCGGCGGCCCTCCGGTCGCGCTCTCTCTCTCTTCTCGGCGCTGACCATATTGCGGGTTATCTGAGGCAGACATGGTTCCTTCTTTCAGTGTGGGTGGTTGCAGTAGTCGCAGTTGCCGCCGTCTTGGCAGTCTTCGGGCATCTCTCGCGGTGTCGGCCTTGACACGTGGCCATGAGCCCTCCTTGGTTACCGGACTCAGTATTCCATAGGCTGGCGGAAGACGGGAGCGGCACGCATTAGTTGTCGGCCGGTAGTAGTAGATCGAGGGCTGAGATGAGCTCGCTCACGAGGTAATGTGAGTAGCCCTCGAGCGCTTGGCAGCCGTACTCGGGATAGCATTTCCCTCGCGTATCATGACCGTGCGCGTCCTCCCACTCGATGATCCCGGCAGCCCGCTCTTCTTTCTGTTCCGGTGTAAGAGCCTCCCGCCATCCGTCGACGTAGTAATGCGGGATCATGTGATCTTGATCGTTCGGTTTGTAGCCGTTGTAGATTCCAGGATCGTTCCACTCGGCTGCCTCTTTGCGTAGCGCTCGGATTAGTGGGTAGGTCATCCGAGCTCCTTCGAGCCAGGCGGCCGTTCGGCCTTCGGTCAACTCGAAGCCCGTCGGGTAGAGAGCGGCCTTGACGGGCTTGTGTCCGCTGCCGAACTCGATCAGCTTTGCCAGCGCGTCATGTAGCTCTTGGACAGTCATCGACGCTCCTTTAGAAAGACCTTCACCGTCGAAGGTAGCGGTGTGCTGACGGGAAGCCGGTGAGCTTCATGGACACGTCGCCGGCGTCGCTGTTCACGATCGAACTGTTTGCCTCGGCCGTAGCCGAGCGTGTGGCCCACGACCGTGCCGACGAGGAAGACGAGCGCGAGTAGCGCGAATAGCCGCACCGGATCGGTGACATCAATCGCGATCATCGAATACCCCCACGGTTGCATCTGCCGGGTACGACTGGCCAGAAAGGAACGGCTCGCCGCTGTCCGAGGTTGTGGTGAAGTTGACCTGAAGATACGGTCGACCGCTCCCGCGGAAGTCGTCGTACTCATAAGCGGCGTACAAGCCGGGCACGACCTCCTCGACGTTCACCACGACTTTAGGGCGGGCGTACTTATCTAGAAGGTCTCCGGGCTGAAGGTCCTTCACTGGCGTGCTGATCATTGGGTGCTCCGTTCTCGTCCCTACTTGGGGCTACCTGAATACCGTACCACGTTACCGTACTACCTAAGCATCTCGGGATTCTTCGGTTCTTCGGTTATCCGGTTATTACGGTTATATACGTACCTTTAGGTACGTATATAACTAGAGAAAACCAAATAACCGAAAACCTCTAAGTGGTAGTCGCGTAGTACCCGATGGTGGTACGTTAGATATGTAGGGCGGAAGTGCCGCTCGAGAAAGCAGGACCAAATGTCAGAAATAACGACGATCCAGACCGAGTCAATTACGCGTAACGGCAACACGCGCTACGCCGTATCAAACGACGAGGGCCGCACGTTCGCCACCGCCGAAGCCGCCGCCGAGCACGGCCGGACGGTTGAAACGCACGCCGCAATATGGGAAGCACAGGACGGGCTGAAGGCAGCGTATGCAAAGCTTCGTCGCGTGTCTAACCCGACAAGCATCGCGCTCGCCGAGATTGCGGTTGAGCAGGCCGAAGAGAACCTGGTAGACGCGCTCGAAGCGAAGAAGGACATTCGACGCGCGGAGCTCGCAGCGATGGACCGCGAGACGCTCGCGAAGCGCCTCGTACGTGCCAAGCACTACTGCTTCGAGGCGACGATGGGCGACTACTCGATGGGCTCGATCAACGCCGCTCGCACGGAACTCGAGCTCGTCAGCGCCGAGGTCATCGACCGTGGATGGCTCGAAGCCGATCTCGTCACGTTCTCCGGCCGCACCGGAACCTGGAGCACTAAATGACGCTCACCAAGCCGCAGCAGGTCTACAAGGCCCGCGCGGCGATAGCCGAGTGGATGGGCCTGTACGAATCCATCTCCGGCTACCCGATCAGCACGCTACTCTCCGATCACGGCGAGCTCAAAGAGTCCGATGACGTGCCGCAAGACATGATCGACGGCTACACACTCGCCCTCGAGGACCTCGACAAGGCCACCGTCGTAATGGAGGAGGCGGCAGCGTTCGGCTACCTGATGGAGCAGCTTCAGGAGCAGCACCCAGAAACGCAGCGCTCACAACTTCAGAAGGCGGCACGCTCACTCGTGGCCGACCCAGACACCCGCACCAACGCCGCGATCGCCTCCGGCGTGTACGGGAAGATGGGGATGAGCGAGTGACGAGCGCCGGCGAGCGCCCGGTGGTCGTGACGTTCCGGCGCGGCTCCTTCTACGGCGACTTCCGGAACGTGGAGCCGAAGTGGCACCTGCTCGGCGCAGTCGATCCCGGCAAGTGGGGGACCTACACCGCGTGGTGCGGTTACACCCGCTCCAACATCGTCGGAGACCTGAGCGTCTCGAGGTCCAAGACACCAAAGACTGCCGCGACGACGTGCCAGAAGTGCGTCAAGGCGCTCGGCAAGCACGAAGCGCAGCTCGCAAAGGAGAAGAACAAATGATCCAACCAGCCCGCATCGTCTGGACGCACCCCAAAGCCCGGTACCGGCGTGAGTCGGCCGAGGTGCGCCGGATACGCCGCCGGCCCTTCCGAGTCGAGTACGCCCTGGCCTACGACGACGGAGGCGGCTCCTTCGTGCAGTACTACCGCACCTACTTCGGCGGGCGGTGGAGCGCCTTCTGGCATATCCACGTCCGCTCGTGGGGCGGCACCGCGCTCATGTACGAACAGCGAGCCGACTGATGGCCGACACCAACCGCGACTGCCCGGCGTGCGGACAGCCTTTCCAAGTAGGTCAGGTGGTCGTGCCGGCGCAGTCGATCTACCGAGCAACGGAGACGCGAGCCGAGATGACGGAGTTCGGGCGCTGGAACATCCAGGTAGCGCATCTGAATTGCCCGACTGGGCCGTTACCGAAGGCCGTCTGGCTCGAGGACGGCAAGGCCGTAGGGCTCGCCGAGAACTGAGGTAGTCCCGTAGTACCTATAGGTGGTACGTTAGTAATGTAGGCCGGAGGTACCGGCCGAGGAAGTAGGACCCAATGAAGTTCCCAACCGTTTCCGATTTCAGCATCGGAGAAGAAGTTGCAGCGGTAGAGTCGATCGCCGAGCAGGAGGTGCGAGCCTTCGCCGCGTACTACAGCACCGCTCCCGCCGTACAGCAAGCCGTGCGTTATGCCGAGGAGGGCCGCATCTCGTGGGAGTCAATCCGCGACCTGTTCACCACCGTCCTTGGTAACTTCCTCGCCGAACTCAAGAATGAGGGGGCAAAGCCATGATGCTCTTCTATACAATGCACGCGCAGCGCACGATGGCTGCCCGCAACGTTAGCCGCGAGGCCGTCGAGGCCGTCGTGGCTCGGCCGTGCGTCACATACCGCGGCAACTCCGACCGAGATGACTGCAAGGTCTACCAGGCCGGAGAGCTCGGCGTAGTAGTCGTGCCTGTAGCCGAAGGGCTCCTCGTCGTCACGGTCTTATGGCGCAAGCCCGAGAAGTGGACGACCGACGAGATGTCGGACTCACGATGACGCGCCCGAAGGAGCGAGGCTTCCGAAAGATGCACCTCTCCGGCTGGTGCGCGTTCCCGTCAGACGACGGCTCGTCGCACGGCTTCTGCCGAGACCAGCAAGCGCTCGGACACAACCGGCCGTGCTCCTGCGAGTGCCACGACCTGCCGCCTCACGTCGAGATCCAAGCCGCCGGCCGTATCGTCCGCAAAGGACGGATAACGGTCTCTACAGTCCTCACGGCCCCGTTCGAGGGCGACCCCAACATCATCGGCGCCTTTGAGGCGCTTCGCACCCTAGCGCCGGAGACCGGCGGAGGTAGTCCCGTAGTACCTAATGGTGGTACGTTACTAACGTACTCCGGAAGCGCCGGAGGAGAGAAGAGGAAGAAACTCATGGCAAAGCAAAAGGTGTCCAGCGAACAGCTCAGGTACAGCTACGGGCTTACGTTCGCGCAGTACAAGCGCACCTTCAATGCCGGCTACGCCGCGTGGCGCCGGGCAAGCGCCCCCGACGACAGCGATCCAGACATGGATCAGTTGCACGACGCGTACCGCCGCAAGACGAGCATCGCGTTCGGGCACCCGCGCTCGCACGCCTGGCTCGACGGCTACTTCCAGGGCGACTACGGCGCAGCCGGGTGGCTTGAGTACATCCAAGCCGAGACCGAGTACAACGAAGCCGAGCAGGACCGCAAGGAGGGAAACTGATGGCAAAGCTAGTCAACCTCGACGCGCTGATCGAAGAGATCCGTCACGCGCCGCCGGCCACCGCTGAGGAAGTCAGGGCCAACCGGCTTCGGGCTTACACCGGCGACCTCAAGAACGTGCAGAAGCTAATCGCTCGCACGCAGTCGCCGAGCGCTCGCTGCCGCTACCGTGCCGAGGCAAAGCGGCTCATGGGCCTGATCAAGGAGATGACCAAATGACCACGACCTCGTTCACCTCGATGTGGAAGTTCCCTATCGGCATCGACGATCTCGACTCTCGTGATCGTCTCGAGATCGCGCTTCCGGCGGGCGCCGAGATACTCCACGTCGCTCCGCAAGGAACGGCAAGACACCTCGAGTTCTGGGCGCGGGTAGCGCCCGGAGCAGACCTCGAGAGGCGCACGCTACGCGTGGCCGGCACCGGGCACAGCCTCAGTGAGGACGAGCGCTACATCGGCACCTCGCATAGCGGGTTCCTCGTGTGGCACCTGTTCGAGGTGCTCAAATGACGCTCGCAGAGCTCGACCGCCGCCTCCCTCGCTCGATTGACGTCGGCTTCGAGCGGGCCAGCAACCGGCTCCTCTACGGTACCGATGACCCCGCCGGCGGTAACGGCCGACAGCCGTACCCCATCACCCACCCGCTCTTCCCAGAAGGAGATAAGAAATGAAGCCCATGAAGTTGACCGACGTAGGCCCCGAGGCCGCCGTTCAGTACATCACGAGCCCAGACTGGATCATGCAGCAGAAGATGGACGGCGCGAGGATGATGGTCATCTACCGCGACGACACGTTCCTCTTCACCAACGACGGCGTGAAGCCGATCGCGTTCAGCGCGGCTAAGCTCCGGCTCCCGGCGCTCGAGGCTAGCCTGCGCCTCGACGTTGAGGCCCTCGGTATTACCGAGATGGTGCTCGACGGCGAACTGATTATCGAGGACGGTATCTACCACGCGTTCGATCTCCTCTCGCTGCGACAGATATACGAACCGGTCGTAACCGGGGACGAGCCGTGGCACGTGCGAGACGCGGCGCTACGTCGACTCTCACTCGAGAGCGCCGTGGTTCAGTTCTCGCCCACCGCCCGCACCCACCCCGAGAAGGCAGAGATGTGGAAAGCGATCAACGACACCGGCGTGGAAGGGGCGGTCTCTAAGCACGTCAACTCGATCTATGTTGGCGGCACCCGTACGAAAGAGTGGGTGAAGCACAAACTCGTCAAGACCGCCGACGTCACAGTGACCGACGTATCCCGCGTGTTCGATCACAAGGGTATGGTGACGCACGGCTCCGCTGAACTCTCCGTACCGATTCGCCAGGAGGAAGACCCGCAGCCCTATCGTAACGTCAAGGATAAACGACTCACCGGGCAGGAGTACCGAGGCCTGTCACTAACAAAGATGGCGACATTCGCCCACCGTCCACGCACGATGCTCCCGGTAGGCAACGCCTCGCTAATCGGTAAGGAGCTCACCATTGAAGTTGGCTCCGTCGTCGAAGTCAACTACCTTTTCTGGACCGGCGACGCGATGATTCAGCCGCGTATCGTGTGCCACCGCAACGACAAGACCGCAGCCGAGTGTGACCTGGACCAGTTCCCGGCCTACACCCGCAAGCTCGCCTGGAAAGGACGATGATGAAAACCACGATATTCACACTGACCGAAGACCACCTCAAACTCCTGAAGAACATGTACGTCGAGTGGAACGACGACGCATATGAGGGCTCGCCAATGGTGGGCATCAAACGGCCCTATGGAAACAGCGACGTGATCGAAGACGTAGCTGAGATCGTGGCAGGCCGCCGAGACGGTGGAGAGGTCTTCTACACGCGAGATTCCGAAGACGAGCTCATTGGCGTCTACGGCGAGGATACGCGAGTCTTTACCGTCAAAGAACTGAACGCGCTCCATCGCCAAATGGACACCGCGCTCCAGATCGTCTTATGCACGCAGTCGTTCGTTGCCGGAACCTACCACAAGCGAGAGCAGTTCTCGGCGCGCTCGTGGGTGCTCGTGCCAGAAGAGAAAGTGGGCCTGTTATGAAGGACCTAGACGAAGCGATCCGCGTTCTACGCGAGGCTACCGAATCTCTCGCCGCTATCGCTGGCCTACCGCCGGCCTCGAGCGCGGTGGTCTACTGGCCCCATAACCGTCTCACGTGGACGCGCCGGGGTCAGGATAGCTGGAGCCCGACGAGCATGGGCGGCGATCCGTACCTCCGCGTATCCTCCGACTACTACCCTTCCCGGCACGTGGCCCTTCACCCCTACGAGATCGTGAGGTACGGAACATGATCCGGCTGATATGGGATCTGTCCCTCATCCTCGTAGCGGGCGTGATTATCGTCTTCCTGATAGTCCTCGAGTTCTTTATTCCCAGCCCACGCCTCAACCCGGTCGACCGACGGGATCAACTAAGGAGATGCAATGACTAAACTGACGCTGACGCTGACCGAGAAAGAGGCAGACGACCTGTGGGATCTGCTGGAGTGCTCGCTCGGATACCGGCCCACCACTGCTGACGTTTACGAAAGACTCGACAAACAGACCCAGCGACTCGGAGCCGTCGACCGGGCTAGAGCCAGAGGCCACGCGACGGGTGGCTACGGTCAATCGGGCTTCGACGGCTGGTTCTGCCCGCCCGGAACGTGGAACTGGGACCAACACAAGTTCATGTCAACTGGCCCCGAGTCCGGCTGTGGCTGGGTGACCGGCGATGTAGGCCTCAGCCACGACGACGCGTGGGACGACCACCTCGCATACATCAACAAGAAACAAGAAACAAGAAACAAGGAGATATCATGACTGACGGACTCAACAGCGCTTACCTCGAGCAGCAGAACACGGCGGTGAGATTCCTCGAGCGGCTTCACGAGCTCGGCGTGTGGCTGCCCCAGCCGAGCATCCAGCCCACACGTATCCAGTTCCAGTTCTTCCGCTACCAGTTGCCGTCTGAGGCACACTTCGGGATGAACGACGAGAAGCAGAACCAACTCGTCGTCGATCGCTTCCGTCAGGCCGCTCGTGCCATCGGTGGCCGGTGGGAGAAGAACGACCCAACCGCGAACTCCTACGAGGACGCCTATTACACCTTCACCTCGGTGATCAAAGTCGGCACCGCTGACGTGCAGCTCCTCATGGAGCGCGACACGGTCTGCGAGCGCGTCAAGACCGGCAAGAAAGTCGAGAAGGTCACCGAGGCGCGTCCCGCACAGGAGCGCAAGGTCGAGATGGTTGACGAGGAAGAGCGTGAGTGTAAGCCGCTGTTCAAGCACGCGGAAGCCGAGCTCGATGCGGCAATGAACTCGCTCGAGGCATCGCCGGAGTCCCTCGAGGACGTAATGGATGCGGAGCTCGTCGAATGAATATCAAGATTCCAAAGGTCGGCGACATGGCCGACCACCGCTCCCGGCAACTAGACCCTCGGCCGGTATCCGAAGTAAACCCGCACCAGACCCACCTCCGGCTGATGATCGGCGACCTACTGACAGACTGGTTGCCGGTGGATAACTACACGTTCACTCGACCGAAGGGATCACAATGAGCCTCGTAGACCGTACCAACGAGGAGATCGTCCTCCTGCACTACGGCGACAAGTACACGTTCGGTACGCTCCAGGTGGACGTGGATCAGGACTCGAGCTTCGACCCGGCAAACTGGGTCTACTTTCAACTCACCGACGCCGAACACGACGCGGACCTCGTGACGCTGACTTACGCCGAGACAGAGCTCCTGTATCAACGTCTGGGCCTCATCCTCGGGAAGCTGCCGCTGGAGAACCCAACGCACGAGTACTGGGACACCGCATCGCGTGATGAGCTTCAACAGGCGTTGTCCTGGCAGGGCGCGGCGACGAAGGTGCTCATGGCCAAGCAGGAGAACCACTGGAGAGGGATTGATCCCGATGCCGATATTTGAGACGGACATTACCGGCCTGTCGCTCATGGAGGTGGGGCGTTCCTCGCGGAGCACGGCATCAACCCGGAACGCCGGTGGTTGAGTACGGCGAGTGCGGCTCGCACCGCGTGATGCTCGTCTGGAGGGCCGAGGAAGACGACGCCCGCCGGATGCGGGACTGGAGGAAAGGCTAATGGCCTCGGCCCTCCAGCGTGCCCTCCTGCGCGAACTAGCCGAGACTGGTCCTCTCACCTCAGTCGAGCTCGCCGACCGGGTAGGCGTGGGCGTAAGGGCCGTCTCGAACTCGATGACCTTTGTTCGTGGCAGAGGAGAAGCGAACGACGGCTCCACCGTCTACGAGTGGCCGGACAAGAACATGGGCTGTATGCACCGGCCCAAAGGACCGATCATCTGGGCTCTGGGCCCTTCTCCTACCGTCCAAGCGGCGTGCCCGTTTCAACCAGTGGTAGACCCGTAGTACCTATAGGTGGTACGTTATAAAGGTAGGTCGGAAGCGCCGGCCGAGGAAGAAGGACCGAAATGACCGAGACGAAGAAGACAAAGGCCGAGTACGAAGCTAATGACGAGGTGCTCGGATGTGAGTGCTGCGAGCGTACCGAGTCGAAGCTCGTAGCCGAAATGACTGACCTTGAGTTTGCCGGTTGGATGGCTCGTGAAGCCGCCGACGAGTACGGAAGCGTGTGGAGCATCTGCTCGCTCTGCTTCCTGGACGATCTGACCGATCGGTACTTGAATCCCGCCGACTACGTCGAGGTGGACGCTCGCCGTGCCGCCGCTGCCGCAAAGGAGAAAGCATAATGGCCGGCGCACCGGTACGGCTCGCGATCACCGTGGGCGTGTGTTACGCCGAAGAGACGCATCCCGCCGGCGACTGGGTTCACCCCGACGGCTACATCGTAGTCGAGGGGCAGACGTGGGAACAGGCACGGGCCTTGGCTCGGGCCGTTCTGGGAGAAACGTCGACGGGCTTCGCAGCCTTTGCGTTCGACTACCCGCTCGAGGAGTTCGAGGCGCGGCCGACACAATCACGGTACTACCCACGCGGACGGCTCGCCGTGTTCTCGGCGCTCCCGCACTCATGCCTGAAGGAGATGAGCTAATGCCCGGACCGCTCGAGACCATCGTCCAGAAGGGGAACCGTAACGGCATCCACTGCAGCGCGTCCGGCTGGCTGCTCTGCGAGGACGGCTTCAACATCTCGGTCGCTGCCGGCTTCGGTATGTACTGCCTCCCGCGTCCATCCGGCGTAGGACCGCTGGACGATACCGAGGGCGAGGAGGTCGCATCCTCCGGCCCGTACACGCACCTCGAGTGCGGCTTCCCGAGCGGCCGCCCGGAGCCGTGGGAGGGTGAGACGGGCTGGAGCTGGTTTGCCGAGGAAGAAGATGAGCCGTTAGGAACCGTCTACGCATACGTGCCGGCGGCGAAGGTTGCCGCGCTCCTCGCCTCCCACGGCGGCGTGATCAAAGCGTTCATGGACCGGCAGGAAATGCTCTTAGCGTTCGCTGACCGCAAGATACGAAGGGTGAAGAAATGACCACCGAACAGCTCACCACGCTCGTAGTCATCTTCGCTCTGATCGCCCTGACCCAAGGCGCCTCAATCGCGTTCATCGCAACCCTGTGGGAGCGCGTCAAGAAGTTGGAGGAGGAGAAATGATTGCCGTTGAGAAGTCCGTCGAGATCGCCAACGTTCACCTGATCGAGTCGGTGGCCCTCGGTGACACGTTCTTTGGGCCTCCTATCGTGATCGTCACGTGTACCTGCCACGCACCGGACGAGGACGGCGTAGGGCGAGCCGACTTCACCGGCCTGGCCTTAGATGACGCCATGTCAGGTTGGCTCGACCACGTGGACGTCCAGATAGGATTCGAGGAACTTATGCAAATGAAACGCATCGAAAGGGCGTGCGACTAATGGCAACACGCGAAGAACTCGGCTGGGCTCCGATGGTCCCCGGCCCTCGTCAGACATTCGGCGAGTTCGACCGGCAGGTGAACATCGAGCCAGGGCACCCCCGTACCGAGCAGTACGGCCTTGCCGCGATGAAGATTCGCTACCTCCTCCACGGCGCGAAGGGCACGACCCAGTTTCTCTGGTCCACCGGTGTCGTTCCGGAGCGCATAATGAAGCACGTTGACCCGAGCACGTGGCGGCACCCGTCAACGCTCGCGCCTTACGACTCCCCGGAATGGATGATCACCGAGCCGATGGGCTACGACCTCGGAGCGCACGCCGACGAGCCCTCGGAGTACCGGACGTTCGAGGACACGATGACGTGCGAGTACCGTCCGAACGGAGTGTGCTACTACGACGGCTCCGGTCTCCAAGCCGAGGAGGTCCTGAAGGACTTTATGCTCGAGGGCGAAGGTGCGGTCTGGCACGCCCTCGAACGGTGTTACCGAATGTGGATCGAGCGGGAGGATGACAATGCGTGACGTTAAAGCGTTGATCGCCCAAGAGCGGAAATGTGCTGACCTTGCCGCATACTTCGGTGGTGCCGATGGGACTCGTGACGATTACGATAACGCGATGGAGGCGA
>Ga0209414_1000870_pt1 | contig 14595 bp, 24 predicted proteins | sample LakVidmifraction_4_FD_181154 | JGI IMG/M metagenome (GOLD analysis project Ga0209414, IMG submission 181154) | Hypersaline microbial communities from Lake Vida, Antarctica - Brine Hole Two &gt;0.2 micron (SPAdes) (version 2) | ecosystem: Environmental > Aquatic > Non-marine Saline and Alkaline >... | reverse complement strand
CAATCTCAAATGATAAACCACAATCTGTTGTAGCTATAGGAGCATAGAGCACTGTGTTGATCTGTGTGATGATACCCGCTACTGCTGGTACTACCCATGTACTACCTGCTGTTGATACATCCTGAATGGTTACCATGATTCTTTCAGCATTAGCCGAATTGAGACTTTGCCAAGAACCTGAACCACTTCCGTTTGCTAAATAAGCCTGTCCTGAGGTGGCAGTTGATGCACCTTTTGGCTCATGGAGATCTGCACCAGTTAAGGCACTGTGAGCTGCCATAATTATTCCTTATGTAGTATATGATATGTATAAAGAGCATTAAGGCTTCTAATGCTCTTTATATGTTACATTAAGATGCTGGTAGAGGAGCAGGTGTCATAAATTGAACAATCAGTTCACCACGACCTGAAACCAAGTCAGCAACGTTAGGGGTTACAAGTAGTTCTCCATCGACTGCACCAATGGTTTTACCAATTAGAGCACCAGTACCAGAGGTAATAGAACCAGCAAGGCCAATTACTGTTTGGGTTAAGTTAACTGCTGTCATCAAACCATCAACGTCAATTGCAGTACCATTCTTCTGACTCAAACCAACATCTAAGTCAGTAGTAGTAGATGAAGATACAAACGCTGTAATTACACGAAGACGAGCACTAATGATGGTGCTGTTAGCAGGAATGACCATTTCAAGATTAGACAATCCAACAGCAGGAAGCGAGGTTGCGTCGAATGTCCAAGTAGCTGTCTTAATTAAATTGTCAATCTCGATACGACCACCGAACCTACCGGTTGTTCCACGATCACCATAATTCTTAGTTACACCACGAAATGATTGAATGGCTAAAGGCATGTTATTCTCCTAGTTATATTATTAGATTAGCTACGGTTTGTTGGGTGAACCCAAACAACACCAATCGTATCTGTACGTTGTCCGCCAAAGCCGAAACGAGAGATTGCTTGGAATTTATCTTTACGTTCTGAATGCTCACGCCAACCTTCAACACCAGGATGTACACGCCATGCATGCATAATAGGCTTGCTATTATCATCAGCAATATTCATGAAAATAGCTGGTTTGTCACCAATTTCTGCTGTATCGTTAGCTAAGCCATATGCAGAAGCATTTAGTGCTTCAGTAGCTGTTTTAGCAGGTAGACGGGTAGAAGTCCAGACATCCCAACCATATACATTAGCAACGAATTTGTGGTTGCGAGCGAAACCTGTTTCAACAATACCTTGGAACATAGGGTTGTTAGATACGTTAACTAGGTTGGTAAGCAAACTAATGGTAGTACCAACAACAGAAGGAACAATAGCGATACGGCCTTCAGCAGGAACGTCAGCTTCATCAAAAGCTAAGCCCATAACTGCGAAGTCTTCTAGAGTCATCACACGGTTAGTAGCTGATGCGCCACCAGCAACCCAACGATGGGGTAAGCCATTAACTAAGTTTACGTCAGCAGATGTTTGAATGCTTGAAGCAGTTGCTAAGAAACGAGATTCATGGTGTTGTGCAAAAGCACGAGTAGAAGCTAAAGCACGAGCACCCATAAGGCGATCTACTTGGCTACCATCTTGACGAAGATCATCAGATACTGCCCAGGCATCACCAACATAATCAGTGATAGTAAGGGTGATATTACCTGTGTCAATTGGGTTGTAGTTTAGTGGGGTATCTTCTGCTGCTTCTTGAAGAACAACATCACCAACCGTTTTAATGTTAAGAGTAGTACCAGAACCGAAGTCAGATACATCGCGGGTAAACATCTCTGGAAGTAAGAAAGGCTCTAAGTTATCAATGATGAACTGAGAGTATTGTTGTGCTTCGATAAATGCCGTGGTGTTTGAAGTCAATTGTGTCATTGTGTATTCCCTTTATTTTTTATTACGTAGATTTACCATCTCAATTGCACGTCTCATTCCATTAGTAACATCTACTGAACTGCCGTAGTTGCTTACTCTTGAATTTTGAGTTTGTGTATTTGAGTTACTATGGGATTGTGTGTTAACATCGCTTGAAAAAGAAGATGTAACAGGTTTCTTAGACGAGATACCAGCTAAGTTTAGTACAGCTAAGGGAGAACGCATTGCCATAGCATTTACATCAGCTATAGTCATTCCGTTGTTCTTTGCCAAAGTGTTGTACATCTCTTCAGCTTTCTCTCCAAAGTTTTGCTTGAAGGCTTGGACAACTGAATCCGTATTGCTCTTGGATAGTTGCTCTTTATTATAACCTTCCATCTGCTTTCTAACAATTTCAGATACAACGTCTTGATTGACTTCAACAGAAGGAGTGGACACCCCAGTAGTTGACTCTCGATTACGCATATCATTCAGAAGTTCTTCTGCTGTCTTACGCTTGGTTAACTCTTCTCTCATCTGTGCATTCTCTAATTCAATACGAGAAATGTGATTCACTTGATGAGGAAGGGCTTTATAAGCGTCTTCAACAGTTTTGTACTTCTTTCCTTCACCTACTAGTTCAGACAACTCTTGTGGAATTGTCGGAGTTATTGGAGCTGGGGTAGTACTAGCTGCTACATCCCCTTGGTTCGTTATTGCGGATTCTGTTACTGCTTCTCCTTGGTCAGGAGTAAATAGATTTGTTTCAGACATTTTTAATTAACTTTAAAAGTTTAATAAGAACCTTCTGAGAACCTAAGAACTCTGCTTGCATATAAGGCCAGGCAGGTGACTTATAATTCTCAGAAGATTGTGCTTTAGATATACTATCATTTATTAGATGATTAATATATCTATTAAGATACTCATTCTGCTCTTCTTTAGTTAATAATATATAATCTTTATTAGTAATAATATTCATATTTATTATATTTAATATATATATTATAATATATAAGTAATAAAAGAACTTGATTATAACAGATTATTAAGTAAAAGTCAAGCTTTATTTAAACTAAATTTTCATCTAGTGGAGTTTGTTGTGTATTTTCTAGTTGCTGTTGTCCCTCCTGTACTAGTTTCTGTGTCTCCATTTGTTCTACTACACCAATGTTTTCTTTGTATATTGCATACTTAGTCAAACCCATAGTTTCTTCTACAAGCTTCATCATAGCTTTTCTAGAGGTATGTGGGTCTAACATAGCTCCGATAGGGCCGTTATGAATACCAGACAGATTCTGCATCAATTGAGCACGTGCTGCGAAGTGTCTTGCACCCATAGGGCGTAGTTTACCTTTAGCAGAGATATCCTCTCTAGTGATGGTCTGGAACTCTGCAACACCTAAATCTGTATCAATTACTTTAATGGTATCTGATACATTCATATTCCTACGAGCATTCTCTAAGAAAAGATTCATAACTCTCTCTAATAATCTCACCTCAAATTTACTGGTTTTACTATGGAATATTCTAGCTGCATTATTCTCTAATGTCTGTACCTCAAAGGCTGTCTTCTCACCAGGAGTTCTAACACCCATTGCTTGCTTAGGAGCACCTGCCATTTCTTCCATCGTAGACATGAGATATTGTATTTCATTGTTTACTTGGAAAGCAGACTGGTTTGGTGGCATAGGTCTAACTCCACCATCTTCTGGTACTCTTATTTGCACCCTAGGAGCCCATGTGAAGTTTTCTACATCTCCCTTAACCTCTAGTGGCGGTAGGATGGTTAAATCGAGTGCGTCGGCCTTCAGGTTCTCTAGATGGTCTATTCTATACTGCATACCAACTAAGTTATCTAGTGGCCCCATACCATATAAATTATCTGGTCTGTCTCTCCAACCAACATGCACCTTACTATCAACACCTAACCAGTTTGGGTTCTGTATCTTACGTAATATTTTATCACCATCAATAATAGTAATAATCATATTCTCAAGAAGTTCATCTGCTTCTACGTCATACCAATCACCTTCAAACTCGATCAATTCTATCAACCCACTGCCTAAATACTCTGATAAAGTACCGAAACCATCAGCTGTATATCCTTCAGCCTTGTTAATGTCTTCCATAGAGTACGCAGAAACGTTCCTACGAGCATCAATGACTTCCTGTAGTACCTTAGCATCAAATTCTAAATCGGGACGCGTGAGGATCTCTTTCTTCAATTCTCCAATGGATTTCAAGTACCGAGTAAACTTCGGTGATTCGGAATACAAGGCTGCTGTTGGGTTGAACACATGATCGAAGGGAGATATGCGTCTAACCTTAGGCCCAACATAGGTACTAACCTTCTCTTGTATCACAGGGTCAAAGTGATTCTCATCTACCCATATTACTTCCGCAAATGCATTACCATAATCTATATAATCATAAATTAAGTCAGAGATTGTTTCTCTAATACCAGAAGCCTTTGCTTTATTCTTCACATATGTTTCAATGGTTCTACGCTTACTTACTTCAACAGCCTCAATGTCATCACCATCCCATACCAACCATTCTTCATTAGGGAACAGGGCATCCATATAGTTAGCATGGAGATTATCCCGTATCTGTGCGAGTTTAGGTATAGTTGTTGTGTTTCGCCATGGCAAACTGGCATTGGTAGTAGTGGTTGTGTCTGTAGCAAAGACATACTTCTGCAATTCTTTCCACTCTCCTTCTTTAACCAGTTTTTGTATGCGCCATTTCTCATAAGTGGCTGCTAGGTTTGTAGCTAACGCACTCTCGCTTCCTCTAAGTAGTCCTTGTATTTCTAATACTTTCTTTGTCATTATGCCGCCCCGCCGAATTTTCCTAAGGTTATGACGTTATTTCTAACATCTGAATACTGTCTCGTGTCTCTTGGTGCTTTTGCTATTTCACATGCTTGTGCCAGGGCATCTTTAATATCATCATGAGGTGGTTTCTCTTGAATGAGTTCTTCCTCTAATATCTGACAATTGCCGCCCTTATAATGCCACATCTGCATATTCTCGTACCTATGGTCTAAAACAGCTTCTATACGCTCTGCTTTGGTTCCTTCGTCTCTACTAGGATTATACTCGTCTATAGATAGAGGTATTCCATTAGGTTTTAAATAGCTCTCCTTTAGTTCCTTAACAATGACTTTCTGACCTACACTTATCTCGGCACGTAGTTTCCTAAACTCCCATTTGTTCAATAGTGCCAGTAAATGCTCGTAATACCCTGCAACTGTCTCCACCCTAAACCTATCTATCTCTAGAACATAAACATCGTTTGTAGGGGCTATTCCAATGACTACAATGGCTGTATAATCTGCTTTCTTTCTAAGAGAGAAGGCAAAGTCAATTGCACCATATAATCTAAGAGGAGTATCCTTAATGTGCCAAGTACCGTTCCTATTGTCTAATAAACTCCTGTCATAATATTGGAACCTATTCCTGTCAATTCCAGAACCTGTGCCTATGTTAGGATTGTTATAGTATTGGGCAAAATATTGTGTCTTATCAATGTATTTAGCACGTTTCTTAGCTAAAATTTCTGCATTAAAGCCATACCACCTACCATTCTTATTCTGTTGTCTAGACCATAAGAATTCGCCAGTACCATCGCCTCTATCCTCAACTTCCCGTTCAAACACTTCATACACTGACTTAGTATCAATTATAGTACCATCTGAAGATATTACTTCTTCTTCCATAGTGATGAGGGTGTTGTACAAGTCCCTTGGGTGATATCTAGTTCCTACTACCCATTCTTGTGCACCAGAGGAATGCTCATCTGTTCCAGTCGATTCAATAGAAGATAGTAGTGAATACTGCCCTTCAACCTTCTTACGTCCTTCTGATGTGTATGCATTCTCTTTAACAACCACGTCATCCAACACTGCGTGTGAGAAGTGAAGTCCTGTAATACCAGTGGTCAAGCCAGCCGTCTTAATAGTAGCATCTCGGATACCCTCGGCCTTACGCATAGGGTGGTCAACCATTATCTCGTCATTAGTCCACTTCTCTCTCTTACCTTCATCTGGATGTGTCATGTCAGGCCAATACCTGCGATAGATTTTAGTATCGAAGATGTTCTTAATGAAGTACAGCTGCTTCTCTGCAAGCCCAGAGGTACTAGAGATGTATAAGAAAGTGCTAGTTGGATTCTTAGTAATTGTCCATGCCACCCTATAAGCTATCATTGCGCTCTTTTGATGATCTCTAGGGAGTAGTAGGAGCTGGTGATCTAGTGCTTCTGATCTAGTCCACCAGTCACATAACTCGCTATGGACACTGCCTAATATCCTGTGAGGAGCCACTAGACGGATGAACACTTCAAGGCTACTTTCTGCTGCCTCTCTAATTGCTTGTAGTTTATCTGAACTCATATATTTTCTTCTCTTTATCTACCCATTCCTTAGCTATGTTTAGTCCTATTGTTGCTTCTGCGCCTTTTCCAACGAGTCCTTGAACTCCTGCTCTATATCTCTGTATTGCAGCATCAAGTTCTTTTCTTGAGAAACAGGCTGTAGAAGGATCTTTGGAGCTGGGGGGAATGGAGGGCATGATACTGGTACGGGAGTGCTTACGCATCCCATCAATAGTGTTGTTAAGAATAGTGAGCTCAACGTTATACTTCTCATTCAAATATTCCTCAGTTGATTTAGATTGTCGCTTTAAGATGGCGATTTTCTCTTTCTGCACCTTAGCTAAGAGCGAAGTCTTCTCTATAATGCTCTTCTTTATGTTTAGGTTGTTGTTTAAATAATAACTGTAACCACCTAAGATGGACAGAGCTAATACTAGCCCTGCTATGATGTAGTCTTTTATTTGTAAGCTAAATGGCATTTCATTTACGTCCTTTCCAATAATCGTCTATAGTATTTTTAGCTAAATAGGTTACCAAGCCTTGTATGATGGTTATTACACCTACTACTTGCAGGTAGAGTGCCTCAGACGCGTTGAGAGCAGCTATGGCGAACTCAAAAGATAATATGGTAGTGTTCCATATCAATCCAATAGTTAAGAGCACACAGAGCTTCCTGAAGGGTTGTACAATACCAAAAACAGTTTCAGTCTTTTGTTCCACTAGTCTATCCGTAAATTATGAGCTACACGGTTAACCCATCCTCTACCAAAAGTTTTAAATGAATGTAACGCTGTGTAAAAGGTTAAACGTTCTGCATTAAACAACAAGACTACTTGATATGGTTCCATACTTAACGCCTTGAGCAAGGTCTTTCTACCCATTGCACCATCAGGAGCAGTTCCTACGGCTCTTTGAAGAAACCGGATACTTTGCCGCACTCCATGATTGACACCTGCATCAAATATGTTAAACGCTACACTATAAGGCAGTTCTTCGAAAAGTACATTCCAATAACTACTGTAATATATTCCCTTAGCAACATTAGGAGACATATCACGCATGTCACCCTTGTAGTGGTGCTCTCTAGCTACGTCTACAGTTATTCCCCAGTTTGTCTCACCACCTGGGTCTAGAGGATTATTTACATATCCCCCTTCATGTCCGAGAAGTTCTTCAAAGGCTCTATTAAAGTTACTCATATTTATTTCCTATTATGTCTTATTATTTCTTAGCTTCTCGTTTCTTACGGGCTACTTCCTTGTTTGCATTAGCCTTTCTTGTAACTACCTTCAAGTTAGACTTGCTATTAGAACCTCCCTTAGAGATCTCTTTCTTGTGATCTACTTCCCTAGGGTCGCCATTTGCTAGTCCCATTTTACGACGAGCTTTGTTACGATTGTTACGTGCCACCTTACGAGCTGGCTTCTCCGATAGTCTTTCTGCTACATAGTCTCTCTTACCTGTTTTCTTATTTGTAATGGGCATGTCATTCTCTTGTATGTTATTGTGTTATAGCACCGAAAACTTTCCACGTACCACCTGAATATACCCAACCTATGCTTGTAGTAGGGTTGGTATCATACTGTATGTCTCCTAGAGCACCTGTCCAGTTAGGTATAGCGGAACCATATGTCATTACAGGGGTTTTATGTGAAGTGTAATTATATCTCTTCTGTATGGTAGTATCTATCAGTCTGTATGCAGAAGTGGTTAATAAGTCCGCAGCACCGCCAGAAAAGGTAATGTCAGTCATCTGAGGAACCACTGTAGTATCTAAACACTCTACAACATGACATAACAGGATGTACTCTCCTAGTGTATTGTAAGGCCCTGCGTAGGTAGAACCTACTAATCTCAAGGTGTTTGCGTCTACAACCGCAACAGGCCACTCACCAGTAACATCAGAGCTTTTCATTGCTATCCTACGCCCAATCTCTAGACCATGCCCTACATCTTCCAATACTATCTCACCAGACTGGTGTTCTGTTATAGCTGTTATAGTTTTCTTTAATGAACTAATAGAATCTGTCTCATAGTTTATATGGGCTATTTCAGCAGAACAACCAACACCAGCAATAGAGGCTAGTCTTATTAGATTGGAACTTGGTCTAAAGCAATAGATGTGTGATATGTTACAAGAAGAAACACCTCCTACTAAGTCTATTCTAGACAAAGAAGACACTTCGTTTGGGTTGCCTCCAAGAAGATAGAGGTTGTTTATGTTAAGGTTGTTCACTTCCCCTGTAACAAGAATGTCTTGAGGGTTCTTCTCGAAATGCCCTGATATCACTAGGCTAAGTAGTCTACCTTCTATTTCTAAACCTGCCCTGTAGGAATGGGTTACTATTATATTATTCAACCACATATTTGAGAATCTAGTTTGCCCTACCCACTTTATGTTCACGTTGAAATTACCAACGGTAGTACCACCAATTATCTCAAAAGCACCTGCCTGTATGTTAGTTCCTAAGCTGATACCAACACCAGTGCAGTTATTACCTCCTACCTGCCTTATCGTACACTGGTCTACTACTCCCTGCCATGCTGATCTTATCAACAGACCAGAGCCGTCAACATGCTTCTGTATCATAGTTGATCTAGTCAACCTTATCTCAGGGCAACCATCAGCTTCTAGAACATACCCAGTGTTGTTAGCTACTAAGGTTATGTCCTCTAGTACAAACTTCCTGCTAGGGTAGGGGCCAATATCATGTCCATGTTCAGCACTAGCTATCACTACAGCACCGCCCTGTCCTGAATAGATGGAGCGTAGCACTGTGCCTTTGTTGTAGTTGTTTTGTATACCACTACTTATATCTAATTGTCCTTTTCCTCGTAAAGTGAAGAACCCTGCCCTGGAATTTGGATTGAATCCTGGGTTTATGGTAGGGTGGTAGAAGAAGAATAGCCTGTTTATCACAATGTCACCAGGAGGAAGTTCTACTATATAATCATTTGAGTAACTTCCTGCATTGATGAGTGCCTGTATATCACTTGTATTTGCTAAGGCTACATCGCTAAAAAACCCAGAATGTAGCGTACCCATACTAGGTATTCCACTTAGTGCTGAGGTAGGTTTCTACACTTGCTATTTCTGCTGGTGTGAGAACTGCATTATACATAATTACTTCGGATATGTCTGCCCTAACGTATAGAGTTCCTGGTCTGTTAGCACACAACCTCAAAACTTGTGTTAAGTTCATTGGTGGTGAGTAGACAGCAGAATATTCCAGAGTGCTCTCTATATTCAACTTCAATGTATTATCTACATTATTAAAGTGGAAAGAGGTTGTAGAAGCAACACCTAGGTAATCTGCTACAGACGCTGTTGTAGGTGTAACTATGTTACTATTCATCCTATATTTGAATTGTCCTGACACACTAGAATCAACCTGCCAATCATTAGAGGCTGCATCCATAGAGATGAGGGCATCGATAGTTGAAGAAGTGGCTAACACCTTAGCTACCATAAACACGGACAAGCTAGCTGTTGGAACAAAGACGGCCTTCTCTAAGAATTCTGTACCATCAAAATACATAGTGTTTAAACTATTCTGTGTATTCACATTAGTCGTAGGTTGTCTACCAGCAGTCGCCTGGGTAAGGTGGTTAGCTGAAGCAAACTTATCACTCCATTGAGACACTGAACCGCCAGAGTGGGTGATGGAAGCTGCATCTGATGCATCTAACCAGAGAGAGCCCCCTGCTATATCCGTAGGTACGAAGCCAACTGGTGGAGGCCCGGCAGGTGTTAACACTCCATCCCATAATGCCATTAGATCGTTAATACTACCACCTGTCTTACTATACCTATCTCTTAGGTAGGCAACTAGACAATCATTATAGCCTATAGGGTAGCCTTCTGTTCTACAGAAAGCCTTAAACGGGTCGTTCAACGGAAACTTTTTCATTTGATAGCCTTTAGTCCTACTCGTTCTAGATCATCTGCTATTTCATTATTAACAGCATTATCTTGTATTAGTCTACCTGCTTTTTCTTCTTTAGAAGGTCTTCCTCTTGTAGGAGCATACCCTTTACCATCCAGGTATTTTGCAGCCTGAAGCTTACTAGCACCTTCCCCTTCTATAGAAGCTTGGATGATACTCTTTATACTATTAGCTTTTATCTTCACTTCTAGTTCTTCTTTCCAACTAGCTACATGCTGTTTAACACCACTCACACATAGTTTCTCCCAGTGTGCCCAGCTACCTAATACTTCCATAGCAAAGTCATATTCAAAACCAGGAACATGGTTATAATCTAAATATATTTTCTTTAAAGAAGGTATTACCTTTCCTTCGAATTCTCTATCACTATCTAGTAGTGTCCAGTGGTAGGGGTGGTTATCTATCCTGTACTCCCAGAAGAGAGAGTAGGTACGCCACTTGCCTTTTTCATCTTTCATGTTATTGCTTTGTATTGGAATCATTTGTGTTTCTCCGAGAAGACATGCTGTTGTTACGAAAGAAAGGAGGAGGTTCCTTTTCTTAGAAAACAGTATGTTTTATTAGAAAACTGTTGTTAAGAAGATGTTTATATCTGAATGAAATGAAGATATTCTTCTTAGCAAGGCTTGTCTTTGTTTTTGTTTTTAGGAAGGGCTGCGGACGTTGTAATAAATATATTACATATAATAGTATATATAGATATAGCTATTAAATATTTATCATAAAGATATAATGTATCTTATTTATATTCACTGCAATTGAAGGTAGATTATATCATACTTCCATTATAATTGCAAGCTTTATTTTTGTATAATTTACTTGACATTCATATACCCTGTGTTATAATAGAGGCTTATTTTATAAGGAATCAATAATATGAGTACAGTAATATGGAAAGATCAAATAAATAAATTAACTGAATTAGTTGAAGAAGAAAGAACCGCAGGAGAGATAGGTGCGTACTATGGGGTATCTAGACAACGTATATACCAAGTATTAACTAAGTTCGGTATTTCTTGTCCTCATACTGAGAAGAAGAATTTCCTCAGGGGAAAACCATCTAAGTATTATTGGGTTAACAAAACCCTTGCTCTGAAGAAGTTTTCCAAGATAGAGAGACTAAACTACTTAGAAACCCAGGAGATACCAGACGTATGCCCTATGCTAGGGATAGTATTAAACTATGATGGTAATGGTGGTGTAGGTTACACTAGATCAGATGACAGTCCGTCTATAGATCGTATAGATAACTCTGATGATTATCACCCAGGTAATATACAGATAATATCATGGAGAGCTAACAGAATAAAGAATGATAGTACATTAGAAGAATTAGAGAAGATATACTTATACATGAAGAAAAGGGGATAGTAGAAGATGGGGGGATATTGATGTGTAAGCGGACGTGGGTTATGTACGCGCAAATAGTTCCCTGGGTTTCCATTATCATTTCATTCTAGGGGTTTCATTATCATTTCATTCTAATGATTATATACACACTAATGCTGTACATACATCATGTATTATAAACCATACGCCTTGCCAGAGCTAAATCGAGCCTGTTTTCAACATTTCTACGAGAATTTTTTTAGTTGTAATGCATTCATATAGCCATGCATGCAACCCCTGTATACCCCTTGCCGATAACTTATATATAAACAGCCTTCAGTAACCTATCTCTACGTCCAGACATCCACACGCGCAGCCTTTATATATATTTCTATTTATATTCCCATATATATTCTATTTAGTAGACAATTTAGTAGATAAATATAGGTGGGTGTGCTAAAAGATATACCCCCCTATTCCCACATATAACATGTACCAATACCCACATAATAACGACACGTTCCCACATACGTGTACCAATTGTCCTATTATAACGACACGTTAACCATATGATTATTATATATCTCCCATATAAATGTCCAATATAGGTTGCTTTCCCATATATAAATATGCAACAATGTATCTATTGGTGAGCGACATACACCATTAGAAGACAGCAACATACAGACCGCAGTATACCGCAGTATACACATACACATACATAAGGACACATTAAATGTACTATTTAGTAGAAAAAGAAGATCATCTAGCCGTACATGGCCTATTCGATACATTAGATAGGGCTGAGGGACATCTAAGGGAGGTGATACCCGCCTACTGTAACATGGGTTATTTTATGGACAAGACGTTAACACCATCATCATTCACCATTATAAAGGAGTAAAACATGCAGACATACATACAATGGTTGTGGTTAGTAGATGACTTAATACTAATAGCTCAGACACTAGGCAGTACATTTGTAACATTCGCAGCAGTATACATAGCAATAACTTAGGAGAACATAATGACTCATTTACTAAAGCTTTTCATCTTCTTGTCGATAGTCTTGTTGTTAGTAAGTAGAAGAAAGAAACAAGCTAACATATTTTATTATAATCAGAGGGGAAGTCGGTCATGATAAGTTATACACCTAGCAACATACCAGAAGGCGGACAGATATATTTAAACATGAGTGACGTTATATACTGGTTGGGTAATAAGCACCCAGCAGCCGCAAATGAGCTCTTATTAGAAATACTATTTGAAGGAAATACTAAAGAAAATAAAATAGCCGCCGATAGTAGTAACATAAGTAACAAATAACATCAACCAACTAAATGAGGTAATACAAATGAACTACTTAAGCCAACTAGAAGAACTAATAGACAACACAGACAACGACATTGATTACGAAGGATATGACATCATTGGAATAGATGAAGAATATGTAGAAATGTTTGACGGATTCGATGATGACATAGCAATAGGTGAATATTTCGACTAATAATATTAAAAAGTTCTAAAGTTTTAAAACAGTATGACGATAGTCTTAACAGTAACAAAACAAACAACATATAAAGGAATTACCATGCACACACAAGTAAACTTCGAAGGCTTCAAACAAGCATTCATTGATAAAGACAGATATGACCAATTCTCTAACAATGCACTAGAATGTATATTTGAGTATTATGAAGAAGTAGAAGAGAACACCGCAGAAAGCATAGAACTAGATGTTATAGCCATATGTTTTGACTGGTCTGAAGAACCACTACAGTGGGTTCTAGATGAGTACGCAGTAGAGAGTTTTGAAGAACTACAAGAGCACACAAGAGCATACATGACTGATAACAATGTAATAGTATATCTGCCTATTTAGTCGGTCACCAAAACTCACACAGGAGGTTATTATGTACTACCTATTTAATGACGATGCAATAATGGACTATGAAATGTCAGCAGATTCACATGAAGAAATGTTGGAAATGGCAATAGATTGGTTCCAAATGGTAGGAAAAATTAAAGAAGTGGTAAGAATGGACGATAGCAGAATGTACCAACTGGATTATGGTTACACTTTCACAATCACACAAAAAGGGGAATAGCATGGATAGGAAAAGAGACAGGACAACAGTGAAACATGTAATACACGTTAGACGTGTCCTAAAAGACAGAATGAAAGATTGCACAGTAACAGGTAAGACAGTATTATTTGCTAAGTTACACGTTAAATATTTAGAATTATAAAACTAAAGGGAAACTACCATGAATACATACATCAATAACGAGAGACAAATAGCAATAATCTGGGATTTGGATGACGTGCTAAGTATAAGAGAAGACCTGACTGATGAACAAGCTATGCAAGTGTTACAAGAAGCAAAGAAGAACCACGATGCAAACGTAGGAATCAGTTGGGACATGTTAGACTACTGGGCAGATCAATTGTTTCCTGAGGACACTATCTCATGAAAATAGACATAGTAGCATTAGCATTAATAACATATTATTTAATAACAATTTAAGGATATACCATTATGAACTGGACAATTTACAACACTACTACACGCACCCAGATAGTTTTTGCTAATGAGCTGGCTATCAAATTACAAAGCGGAGTAACAAAAATAATAACTGAACGCGCCAACATGGTGCACTACGTAAAGCACGACTGTACCACTTTAGTGTCACACTTCAAAGTACTCAGTTGAGTCAGTTTATAGAGTGTTATCTTCCGCTAGTAGTTCTCTCTGGTCTAATGTTTTATTTTTGGTAAGGTATTGATATGAAATGCAAAATATGTGATGAAGTGTTAACAGATGAGGAAGCAACCTATATGCATCCAGTCACTCTTGAGTATGTTGATGAATGTCTAGATTGTCATGAAGAAGTATTAAACGATATCTACACAATGGACAAGGAAAATGGAAAATGAAAAAAGTAGCTTCTTATATAATACAGTGTGCCCAAAATGTAGGAAAGAGGGTAGAGATGTATCAGGCGACAACCTCGGAGTTTATAGTGATGGTCATGTTAATTGCTGGGGTTGTGGTTACTATAAGCATGGCTCTGTTGTTTCTCGGTCACGCTTAC
>Ga0209414_1000869_pt1 | contig 14614 bp, 14 predicted proteins | sample LakVidmifraction_4_FD_181154 | JGI IMG/M metagenome (GOLD analysis project Ga0209414, IMG submission 181154) | Hypersaline microbial communities from Lake Vida, Antarctica - Brine Hole Two &gt;0.2 micron (SPAdes) (version 2) | ecosystem: Environmental > Aquatic > Non-marine Saline and Alkaline >... | reverse complement strand
GTTCAAAGCGTATTCTGCCGAGGCCGCCGGCGGCGTTCCCATTCTCGAGGACGGCATGGAGCTCGCGGCCGCGCCGCAGCTCATCGCCGACCAGGTGCAATATAAAGACATGCGCCTGGCCGCGCAGGTTGAGTTCGCGATCGCGATGCACTTCCCGCCCGAGCTGATTGGTTATCGCCAAGGCACAAACTCTAACCTCGAGGCGCTCCGCGAGCAGCTCTATGTTGACGTTCTCGGCGGCCGCATCATGGCATTCCGTCAGTCGCTGAACGCCGGCTATCGTCGCGCCGGCCTGCTCAAACCCAACCGCTACATTGAGGAAAACATCGGCGTGCGCCTGGCATCCTCGCCGAACAAGCAGGCGACTCTGCTACAGACCCAGGTTGGCGCTCCGATCCGCACGGTCAACGAGGCCCGCCTGATGCTGAACCTGCCCACGGTTCCCTACGGCGACGAGCTGATCGTGCCCCTGAACGTCACCAAGGGCGGCCTTGCTTCCCCCACCGATACTGGCTCCAAAGCGATTGAGGGCCGCCCCGGCATGAAGGCGCTAGGCACCGGAACGATGCCGCAGTATAAGGCCGTCGAGCAGACCATGGAGGAGCGCTTCTCGGCCGACCTGAGTAAGGCGTTCGACGGTCAAAAGAAGCGCGTCGCCGCTGCGCTCGGCAAGGGCGACGTCGCCGGCGACCTGGACCAGGCATTCCCCCGCGAGTCCGAGGATGCCGACCTGGCATCCGTCATCTTCCCCCACGCGCTCGCTCTCGCGATCGCCGGCGCTGACCCGGTGCTGGAGAAGTGGAATCCCGATCGTGAGAACTTCGATGAAGAGGTTATGGAGCCCTGGATATTGAAGGCGTCGCAGGCCAACGCCGCCAATATCAACAACGGGATCTTCGCCGCCCTAGCCGTGGCCGTGATCGCCCCATCCTGGAAGGATGCGCTCGGCGATGTTTACACCCAGTATGCGCAAACGGAAGCGCCTGTCTGGTCGACTACGATCGGCACCTCATCCTCATCGTTTGGTGCGGCCGACGCCGCTAAGGCTTCCTCGCTCACTGTCAAGACCTGGCGGCACGTCGGTTCAGGCAAGGACTCACGCTCTGCGCACCAGGCGATGGATGGCGAGACCGCGCTGTTCGAGGACACCTTCTCTAACGGGCTCCGCTGGCCCGGCGATCCTGTCGGCGGCGCAGACGAAAATGCTAACTGTCACTGCCGCGTCGACTACACGAGGAGCTCCGAATGATCACCATCGTGACTGGTCCTCCGTGCGCTGGTAAATCGACCCACGTCAAAGCCAACGCCGGCCCCACCGACGTCGTGATTGACTTCGACGCGCTCGCGCAGGCATTCGGGAATCTGACCCCGCACGCAGCCAAAGGTGCCCAGCGCGACGTCGCGCAGACTGCGCGACGCGCCGCAATCGAGCGCGTCCTTTCGGGATTATCAGCCGATGCATGGATAATTCACACATGGCCGACCGCATCTCAGCTCGAAACGTACAAGGCAGCAGACGCACTGCTGGTGGAACTGGACCCAGGGATAGATGAAGCACTGGCTCGCGCTTCATTCTCCGAACGGCCAGAGGGAACGGACCAGGCCATCCGCTCCTGGTATGAGAAACGAGAGGGAAAATCAATGCAAGAACACCGCGTTAAGTCTTTCATGCAGGTTGCTTTCAAAGCGGCCGGCGAGGATCCCGGCGATGGCACGAAGCTCGGCCCTGGCGAGTTCATCGCCACAGCCTCCGTGCTCGGCAACGTCGATCGTTACGGCGAGACGATTATGCCTGGCGCGTTCACCGAAACTCTCGCCGAGTGGGCTGCCTCCGGCGACCCGATCCCGGTTATCTGGCAGCACAACTGGGCTGATCCTTTCGCCCACGTCGGCGTGGTTAAGTCGATTGGCGAGGTCGACGGCGCTATCCAATACCGAGGGCTCCTAGACCTGGACGACCCCTATGCTTCCAAGGTATACAAACTGATGAAGGGCCGTCGCGTCACCAAGCAGTCCTTCGGCTTCGACGTGCTCGAGGGCGGCATGGCCACCCACGACGGCGAGGACATCTACGAAATCCGCAAGCTAAAACTCTTCGAGGTTGGCCCCTGCCTCGTCGGCGTAAACGACGCAACAGAACTTCTCGACATCAAGTCGAGCAGTACGGACGGCCCCGCCGGCGCTCCTGCGCTCGCGGCAGAATCCGTAGAGCAACCAAGCGGCCAGGCCAAGCCTGACGCGGCCGACAATCCCAGTGAGGAACCTGCCAGCAAGCAGGAAGAGTCCGCCAGCGCCAAAGGTATGAGCCCCGCCAGCGTCATGCTCGCTCTCGAAATTATCGAAACAGAAGGAGAATAGAATGGCTGATCCCACTCTCTTCGAGCAGCGCAATGGCGTAATCGAAGAAATGCGAACGCTCGCGAAAGCCCGCGAGGTCGCCGGCGGCGACTTCACCGACGACGAACGTGCCACGGTCACCGACCTCATGGGCAAGGCCCGCGACCTGCAAACGCAGATCACCGGAGCCAAGGTCTCCAAGGCGCTCGCCGACGACGTGAAGTCGTTTATCGACGAGGCCGCTGCTGAAGAGCTGAACGCTGACGCGCTCAGCAACTCTCGCCCCGGTGCTCGCCGCATCAAGTCGCTCGGTGAGCGCTTCACTGGCTCGCCCGAGTTTGAGAAGTCGATGAAGCCCTACCTGGGGCGCTCGGGAGTTCCGCAGACTTCCAGCTTCAAGACTGATCCGGTTCAGATCGCCGGCGGACTAAAGGCGCTCATTGGTACTGACCCGGCCGGCGACGGTTCCGGTGCAGGCAACCTCTGGGATCCGCAGCGCATTCCCACAGTTGAGGCCACCTGGCCGACGCTGAACTTGCGCAACGTGATCACTGTCGGCGACACAAATTCTGATGCTGTGACTTATGCGCGGATCCTCCGCGCCGGTTCCGGTTCGACGAATGCTGCCGCTGGTGTACCCGAGGCGATCACGCTCGACGACGCCACCGCCGGGCCGCCGATCGTTACCGAGGCCGACCGAGGCACCAAGCCTCAGTCCTCGATCGGTTTCGAGAAGGTCACCGCCCCGGTTGTCACTCTGGCTCATTGGGTACCGGCGACGAAGAAAGCGCTCAGCGACGCAGGCCAGCTCCGCACGCTGATCGACAACTTCCTCCGTCAGGGCCTGGACCAGGAGCTCGAGCGCCAGATCCTTGGCGGCGACTCGACGGCCGGTGAAGAGTTCGACGGCTTGATCAACACTGACGGAATCCAAGTCCAGGCGTTCGACACGAACATCCTGGTGACGATCCGTAAGTCGTTGACCAAGGTCAAGAGCTACGGCCGCCCCAACGCAGTGTTGATGAGCCCGGCTAACGCCGAGCGCATCGATCTGCTCCGCACCTCGACTGGCGCGTATCTCGGCCCAGGTGCTTTCGGTCCCGCTTTCCAGACCGTATGGCGCACGCCGATCGTCGAGGTTCCTGGCCTCGCCGACAGCACAGTGCTGGTTGGTGACTTCACCACCGCAGTCCTCTGGGACCGCGACGAAGCCCAAATTACGGCGACCGACTCGCACGCAGATTTCTTCGTGCGTAACCTGGTTGCGATCCTCGCGGAGGCTCGCGCTGCATTCGGTGTGCTCGACCCGGCACTGATCACCAAGGCAACCGTTACCGGCGCAGACGTCATCGTGCCGGCCTAACAATCGCCACTTAGAGGGCCGGGCTCCTACTCTGGCCCGGCCCTCTTCGCTCTTTCCACCCATCTGAAAGAAGGCAAGAAATGTCTGAATCACGGTTTACCATCATCGACGGCGTGCAGGTCTCGCGTGCTCGTGCCGAACGTCTCGGCCTGATCAAGAAGGCCGATCGTCACGTCGACGGACCACCCAAGTCGCGTGCTCGCACCGCGGGCTCCGCCCGGCTCTCCGGCCAGAACAACCTCAAGCCCGACGACGACGCTGCTGCCGAGGCCGAGGCCGAGGAAGCCAAGGCGAAAGCTGCCGCTGCTGCCGAGGTTGCCGACGACGCTGCTGGCGTCGCTGAGACCGACGGCACCGAGGCATCCGCTGCTGAGGCCGATGCCGCCGCTGCTGAGGCCGACGAGGACGCTGACGCTGCCGACTCTGCTGCTGCCGTAGTAGCCAAGACTGAGGCTGCTAAGCCCGCTCCAAAGAAGAAATAGAACCGATGGCACTCCTGCTCCCCCTCGCGTCCGCTGTAGAGCTTGCAGCCAAGACCGGACGAACTGTTGGCGATGCTCGCTTAGTTTCCGCGCTCCGCGAGGCATCTCGCCGATTCCGGTCGCAAGTGCACCACTCGCTGCAGGCAAGCGAGCCGGAGGTCATCGAACTATCGGGGGAGGGACGGCGGTCGATCCTGCTGCCGGCTCTCCCCATCCTCACCATCTCGGTCAAAGTTGACGGCGTTGCTCTGGTGCGCGGCACCGACTTCGGCACCAAGAAACGCCAGGGCATCATAACGAAGCTCGGCGGCGTATGGCCACGAGGTTACGACAACATAGAAGTCACCTTCACCCACGGCTACGTCCTCACCCCCGACGCCGACGGCCTGCTGCAAAACTGCCCCGAGGATATCCAAGGGGCCGTTCTCGGCCTGGCCGAGATCCTGCTCAACGTCGACGCCGGTGTGCAATCGCGCACGGTGCTCGGCGACACAATCGCTTTCGGCGGCGTGGCCACGACCGGCTCCACTCAGGAATGGTCCGATGCCGTCGCTAACTACAAGATCCACCTCTCATCATGAGCGGACTTTTCTACAACGACACCGTCGAGGTCCTACGGCCGCCGACGACCACGAACCGCGCCGGCGAGGCAACGTTGGACCATGCTGGGCTCCGCCTGGCTGCAGGGGTCGCTCGCGAAGGCGTGCAGGTGCGGGCGGTCGCTCAGGCTGAAGTCGTCGGCGAGGACCGCGAGACGGCCATCTCAGAATGGCTGCTGCAAACCGAGCCCGGCTCCGCCGACTGGGATATCCAATCAACCGATTGGGTCCGCCTGCCCGACAACACAATCGCCACAGTTATCGGCGACCCGGCTCGCACCACCAACCCCATCTCGCACGGCTTCTCGCACCTGCAGGTTCGCGTTCGGAGGGCTCACTGATGATCCTCCCCAACGGCTCAGAGCTACGCATCGATTACCGGGGGCTCGGTAAGATCATGCGCTCGCGGGGGATGCAGGGCGTGATGGCGGAGTTCGCGAACAAGATGGCCGAGGAGCTGCTCGCTCGCGGTGTCGATCGCGTGTGGGTTTCTACTTACACGACCGACCGTGGTGCGGCATCGATTACGGTTCCCGAGTATTCCGACGGCGACGAGCTGAAGTTTGGCTACTTCTCCGATGCGGCCGCAGCAGTCGGTCTCGATATCAAGAAGAACCCTGGCGGCCTCTCATGAAAACCCCGACCGCGTTCGGTGATCCACAGTCGACCACCAAGCTCCGCTGTGACACGCTCCTGGAGGCCGCTCTCGCGCTCCCAACTCCGCCGGCGTTCCTGGTTGACCTATCGGTCGCCACACGGCTGCCTATGCCCGACGAGATGCCCTCTCCTGGCAGGCGCCTGGTCATCCGCTCCGGTGCCTGGAGCGAGTACTCATCCGCGACCGCCACTAACCGTGTTCGCGTGATGGCCTGGGATCTGGATCCCGACGTCGCCTGGGACATCGCGACCTGGTTTCACGGCCAGCTCCTGGCTCTACGCGGCGACGACGATCTGGTGTCATTCCAGTACGATTCCGGGCCGGCGCACGGCGTCGATCCGGATTACAAAACGCCGATAGTGGCATTCGCGATCAACGCTCGGATGCGTCCCGCGATACTATGAGCGCGTTACAACCCAACCGATGCCTTTAGGAGGCTTTCACAATGTCAGGTAATCCCGATAAGGCATCCATCTGGGGCGATGCCGACGTATTCGTCGCGACCGATCTCGAGGCGCTACTCCCAGCCACAGTGCTCGACCCGTTCCCCGCCAGCTATGAACTCGTTGGCCTGCTCGACGGCGAGGCCGGCATCGAAGAATCGCGCTCGCGTGACTCGACGGACTACTTCGCCTGGGGCGGGCTCCTGATCCGCACGGCGCGACGGAAGTTCGTACTCACCCGTAAGTTCATCGCTCTCGAAGAGAACGCTGTAACGATGGGCCTGGTCTGGCCGGGCTCCGGCCCTGACGAGCGTTCCATCCCGAACCCGAACGCTCGGTTCAAGTTCGGCTTCGAGACCATCGACGGTGCCACGGTCAAGCGGGCTATTACTCGCCGCTATGCCGAGGTTGAGGAAGTCGGCACGATCAAGCAGTCCGAGTCGGAGCTGACCAAGCTCGAGATCACCATCAAGATCTACCCCGACGCCGACGGCGTACTGTTCGACACCCAGGGCGACGGTGAAGTGCTGACCGTGGAGTCGCTGGCGATCCTGCCGGCAACCGACACGATCGCGATCGCAGAGTTCTCCAAGCTCACCGCGACCGCGACCTACTCGGATGCATCGACGCTCGACGTGACTGCGCTCTGCACCTGGAGTTCAGACACACCGGCAGATGCTGTCGTCGATCGCGGCTACGTCGAGGGCATCTCGGATGGCGCGGCGGTCGTCACCGGAACCTATAACGGCATCAGCTCAACCGCAGCAATCACCGTCACGGTCTAGTGATTTCTGTTCCCAAAGACGCGGAGATACGAGCCCGAGCTGTCGAGCTTGGACTCGTCTCCGCTGACGAGGCCGCGCCGCTGCCTAACGCTATTAGGCGGCGCGTGGCCTCACTAATCTTCGCTGAGCTGAACGACGAGACGGAAGCCCCGCCGCTGCCAACCTCGCAGTTGCTCTCTCGCTTCACATACGAAACCGCCGCCGGCACCATCCAAGTCGACGTCACTCTCCACCCCACCAAGAAATAGAAAGGCCACCCCATGGCTAAGCGCTACAACCTCCAGTCCGAGATCCGCCGAATTAAGAGCAAGCACCCTGATTGGGAGCTGCAACTCGACGCAGTCAAGGGCGACGCGGCCGCCGGCTCGACCGCGTACCCCGCTAAGGTCATCAGCTTGCCGGCGACGCAGAACATGCCCGACGACGTCGTGCTCTACTCCAGCACCCAACCAGTCCGCGCCGCCAAGCTCCTACTCGTCGACAACTGGGAGCACTTCGTCGCCGCCGGCGGCACCGCTCAGGTCCTCTGGGCAATCGTCCAAGAGGACGCCGGCGCAGACCTGGGGGAATAATCGGGGCTCTCCGATTCATCGCCGACAACGGCGACGCGCTCGAGGTCGATCTCCTAAACATGGGGATCGACCTCCCTCGCGATATCGGAACCCCCCGCCTCTCCTGGCAACGACTGCGCCGCATCATCGAACACCTCGGCGAGGACTCCGCCACCGCTCGCGCTCGCCGCGACGGCCGCCCCAACCTCACAGTTCAGTTCCTGCGCCGCATCGACCTTGCAACCCGACTCAACGCATGGATGCAATCCGAGGAAGGATCCAAGGGCCGCAACCAACCCCAGCTTGTGCCGCTGCACGGTGACCCGAAACAGGGCAGCGGAAAGCGCGACTCACTAGAGGTCACCGAGCTACTTGCACGCCGCCAGGCAAAGCGTCAGGCAGAATTGGCAACCATGGGAGGTCACTAAATGGCTATCGGCTACGCAACGCTGCCAGTAATCCCGAGCTTCGCCGGCTTCGGCACGAAGCTCGGCGCTGGCATCGCAGCTCCCTCGGCGGCCGCCGGCGCGACCGGCGGCGCTGCTGCCGGTAAAACATTCAAGACCGGAATGCTCGCGTCGCTTAAGACACTCGCCGCCCCCCTGGCAGCTCTCTTCGGCATCGGCGCGATCATCGCCTGGGGTAAAGCCTCCGTCGCATCGATCGGTAACATCCAAGCGCTGAACGCACAGACCAACTCGGTAATCGCCGCGACCGGCTCGGCCGCGAACGTCTCCACCGACGGCGTCTTGAAGATGGCACAGTCGCTGGAGAACCTGACCGGCACCGAGAAGGAGAGCATCCAAAAGGGCGCTAACTTCCTGCTCACGTTCAAGAACATTAAGAACGAGCTCGGCGAGGGTAACGATATCTTCGACCAGACCACAGAGATCATGACTGATATGTCTCGCGCCACCGGCGGCGATATGCAGGGGGCCGCGCTGCAGCTCGGTAAGGCACTCAACGACCCGATCAAGGGCGCGGCCGCGCTCGCCGAGGTTGGCGTCGCGTTCACTGACCAGCAGAAGGACCAGATCCTGACCATGCAGGAATCGGGCGATATGATGGGCGCTCAGCGTGTCATCCTCGCCGAGCTGCAGGGGCAGTTTGCAGGCTCTGGTGCTGCGTATGCGGGAACCTTCCAGGGCAAGATGGACCTGCTCTCCTACTCGCTCGGCACGCTCGGCGAGACGATCTTCTCTGGTGTTGTGCCCGCCCTGGTATGGATGGCCGGCATCGGCGTTACGGCGTTCGACTGGATCAACGAGAACATCACCACCGTGGCAATCTTCACCGGGCTCCTGCTCACTGCAGCAGTCGTTGTGAAGCTGCACGGTGCCGCGATGGCCATCTCCGCTGCTGGCGGCATGAAGTCTTATCTGGTCGGCACCAAGCTCGCCGCCGCCGGACAATGGCTGTGGAATGCCGCGCTGACCGCCAACCCGATCGGCATCATCATCGTGGCAGTGGTTGCTCTCGTCGGAGCCCTGATCTGGTTCTTTACCCAGACCGAGCTGGGGCAGCAAGTCTGGCAAAACATCACCACGTTCATTGGCACGGCCGTGACCTGGCTCTGGGAGGTCGTGCTGCAACCAGTGTTCACCGCGATCGGCGCGATCTTCACCTGGCTATACGAGAACATCATCATGCCGATCGTCATCGGGATCCTGATCTATGTCGGCATCTGGGCGGCGATCTTCACCTGGCTATGGGAGACCGTCATCTCGCCGGTGTTTGGCTTCATCGGCGCGATCTTCACCTGGCTATATAAGAACGTTCTCATGCCAGTCATCAACAACATCGTCGCCGGCGTGAAGGTCTGGGGCGCGATCTTCACCTGGCTATACGAGAACATCATCCAGCCAGTGTTCGCCGCGATCGGTGCCGCGTTCGCTTTCGTGTGGAACAACGGCATCAAGCCACCGATCGACGCAATCCGAGCGGCGATCCAGTTCCTGGGCGACAAGGTGAAGAGCATATTCTCTGGCATCGCCGGCTTCATCGGCTCCGCATTCCAGGCCGTGCTCGGAGTCGTGCGCGGCCCCATCAACGGCATCATCGGGATGGTCAATAACGTCATCGGGAAACTGAACAGCATCTCTGTAAAGATCCCCGCCTGGGTCCCCAAGGTAGGAGGTCAAACGTTCGGCCTCTCCATCCCCCGCATCCCAAGCCTGGCCACCGGCGGCGATGTCGCAGCTCGCGCCGGCGGCACGATCGCAATCCTGGGAGAAGGCGGCCAGGCCGAGACGGTAAGCAACCTGGGCACCACGAACCGGGCGCTCGAGGCAATGCGGGCACTCGCCGAGCGTGCTCTCGGCGAAGGCGACGCTCGCCGGCGAGGCGACGTCAACCTGTACATCACCAACCCAGTCGGCGAACCCACAGAAGAGACCATTCGAACCCAAGCACAACTGATCGGAGCGACCCTCAGTGTTTAGTCTCAACGGCATCGACCTCACCGACGACGCTCGCGGATGGGCGTTCTCTTACAACTCGCAACCTCTCTCCGCACTCGCCTTCGACCGCGTCGCTCTCACCCGCCCTGGCCGCGATGGCGTGCTGCCGCTGCCTGCCGGCGCTCGAGCCGAGGCTCCCGCGATCCCGCTCGAGGTTGTCCTCACCGAGTCCGGCCTGGATGCGCTCGCGGCACTCTTCGGTTCCCCTGCTCTGCTGCTCGACTGGGATGGTCGCGAGGTTGATTGCGAACTCATGTCATTCGCTCCGCTGCACGAGGGCGGCGACGGCGAGGTGGTCACGGTCGCGATCCTGCTCCGTCTCTCGAGTGTCTACTGGCGCGACCCGGCCGTTACGACGTCGGCGGCGATCGTGCTCGGCACTAACTCTGTCAACGTCGACGTCCTAGCGGGGCTCACTGGTCCTGTGCGCGACGCAATCGTGCGCGTGGCTGGTGGTTGTTCCGACTTGAAGCTAACCGGCGGAGATGGCTCCTGGATCGCTTACCCGACCGCCATCGCCGATGGGGACTATCTGCGCATTGATACCGAGTCCGGCCGAGCCTGGCTCACGTCGGCCGATACCTGGACCGGCGGCACGGAAGTGACCGGGCTCCTGAACAATGGCCCCGGCTCCTATCCGCTCTCGATCATCCCGACGTTCACCGATCCGGCGGTTCGTGTCGGTCGCATAGTCGTGACCTCAACGGCCCGCACGACCGCGTCGATCGAGGTTCGCGGACGGAGGGCATTCAGTGTTTGATATTCGAGTTTCTCGGTTCCCTGTCGGCGGCGATCGCGCCGGCGTGCTGCCAACGCTGAAAGTCGACGTGACCGCGTCGATGCAGTCTGGCTCTCTCGCGTGCGGCGTCTCTCGCGCAGTGTTCGGTGCGCTGCCGACGTTGCTCGAGCTGCAGGCCGAGTACTGGGACGAAGTCGCGGATGCCTGGCTCGAGGTTCCCTCGCTGCGCACGATCGCGCTCACCGATGACGGCGACGACAAAGACCCGGCCGGCGTGCAGTCGCTTGCCGCTGTCTGGATCTTCCAGTTCTTTCTCACGAAGCTGCAAGTGTTCGACCCGCCCGACCTCGACTCTCTCGTCGACGGTAAGCGCATGTTCAACTCGTCGACGCCTGGCGCTATCTTGCAGACGCTATTCGACGAGGGCCTGCTCGCGGGATGGGGCAACGACCCGGCCTGGACCTCGCCGCTCGACTATGACTTCACCTCGACCCACGACTCCGCCGGCGTTCCATGGCCGCAGCAGTTGTCGATCGGCTACGAGCCCGGCCTGGACCTCTGGACTCTCATCAGCAACCTCGCCGACCAGGACCTGCTCTCGATGGGCTCCACCGGCCGCACGCTGCATCTGTGGGCCGCCGATCGTGGCACCGATCGCTCCGTAGGTAATACGCCGGTGCAGCTCGGCACGCAGGCCGCGAGCCTGCCCATCAAGCGCGACGCGTCGAAGCTCACGACCACGGCCCGCGTGCGCGGCGAGGGCGGCTTTCGACTCGAGGTCGACGCCGACACTCCGATCGTGGGCCTGGGTAAACTCTTCACCACCATCTCGCAAGGCGGCGTCTCCGATCCTGGCACCGCCGCACTCCTGGCACAGGCCGAGCTGAACATGGGCTCTCAGGTCCGCGAGCAGATCTCCGTCACCATGGCGGCCGCCGCGACGCGATGGCTGCCCTGGATCCACTTCGAGCTCGGCGATTGGGTAATGGCCCGCGTGCGCGATTCCTGGCGCTCAGTTCGTGTCGTTGAGTTCGTCGTCAGCAAAGACAACGCCGGCGCGGTTACGGTTTCGCCGGTCCTCAACGATCGCTTCACCGAACTAACCGCCCGCCTCGCCAAACGCACCACCGGCATCGCCGGCGGCGCATCCGCCGGCGGCTCCGGCGGCACACCCACAACCGAGGACCGGCGTCCACCAAAAGCTCCCACCACCCTGGTCCTCGACTCCGCCGGCTACTGGTCCAACGCCGGCGACTCCCTCTCGCAACTCTCGGCAACCTGGACCGCTGTTACCCAAGGCACCAACGACGTCGCGATCGAAGTCGCAGTCTATGAGCTCTGGGGCCGCATCGACGACGGCGCTGCCGAGTCCAACGCGCTCACCCTCACCGACACCAACGCGCTCACCTCATCCCCGTATACGCCAGGAGTCTCCTGGCTGATGAAGGTGCGTGCCCGGTCCAAGGACGGCGTCTGGGGCGCTTTCAGCGCTGAGGCGCCTGTCACTATGGCCCAGCCCACTTTCACGCTCCCAGCCCCCTCAGCGCCAAGCCTGACCAGCGACAACGGAATTGTCGAGGTCTCCTGGCCCGGCACATTCGCCACCGACCCCATTACCGGCCCGCCCCCCCACTTTCGCCAAATCAACGTCTACATGTCCGCCAGCGAAGTCGGCGAATATGCACTAGTCGGCACTCTCTTCGCCGGCGCTGAACGCATGAGCCTCATCGGGCTCGGCGTCGGCTCAGGCTGGTGGTTCCAGCTCTCCGCCACCGACCGCCTCGGCCGCGAATCCCCACTCTCCACCCCAGAATTCATCGAAGTGCTCGGCATCGACGGAGCCGACATCATCGCCGACTCCGTCACCGCCAACTCCATCGTCGCCGGCTCAATCGAAACCCGCCACCTCGCCCCCGGCTTCGGAGGCGCACTCGACATCTCAGCCAACGAATCCGTCTCCATCGTCGTCGGCCAGATCAGTACCGTCTCCGACAACCTGGGCGATACAACCGAGGCGCTCGCGGACCTCCGTCAGCGCTACGACTACACGGCCGACGAGCTGCGCATTAGTAAGCCTGGATCCGGTCTCGCGTTCGCGCTCAACAACGAACGCATCGAGGCTCGCGATGGGACTGCCGTGTTGGCTTATTGGGAGGGCGGCGTTATGCACGCTGACCAATTCGTCGGCGAGCAGGTAGAACTCGGCGAGCACAGATTCGAGGCTGCTCCTGAAGGCGTCAAAGGCACAGTAATGAGGACTCTAAACTAATGGCTACATTCTACAAAGCACTAGGCTCCCAGTACCGACTCGAGCTTGTCACAACCGAAGATACCGGCAGCATCAACGTGTCTAACAACACCTCCGAAGTAGATTATGCGCTCTACATTCGCAAGCTCTCAGGCTCCGGTTACTGGACCTATAACAACAACACCTGGGCGATCAACATTGACGGCTGGACTGCCTCCGGCGCGTTCACTTATGACTTCCGCAATTACTCACTGCTATTGCTCACATCGGGCACCCGAACAATCACCCACAATGCCGACGGCTCTAAGACGATCAGTTCGTCGGGAACTTTCTACGACCAAGACCGCCAGCTCGGCTCCGGCGCTGCCTCCGGCTCGATCAATCTCTCCACGATCCCACGCGCCTCAACATCAACATTCGAGTCCGGCGGCACAGTCGTCACCTCGTGGGATGCCGGCGACGCAATCACGATCGACACCAACCGCGCCAGCTCCGGCTTCACCCACACTCTCGAGTACGCATTCGCCGGCCTCACCGGCCAGCTCATCGCGACCGGCGTCGGCGCTTCCACCTCCTGGACGCCACCACTCTCCCTGCTCGACCGCATCCCCAACGACCTCTCGTCGACGCTAACCCTGACCACAAAGACCTACAGCGGCAGCACCTACATTGGCGCGAAAACCACCGCCCTCACTCTCCGCGTCCCCGCCGGGAGCGCATTCGAACCCGACTTCGACACGATCAGCAACTCCGAAACCGTGACCGCAGTCGCGACGAACGTCGGCGCTTATGTCCAAAACTTCAGCAAGCTTGCTCTTGCGATAACGTCCCCCACCGAGGCGTACTCTTCGCCGATCGTGAGCTTCAAGATCACCGTCGCCGGGCAAACCCTCACCGCACAATCGGGCACGACCCCCGCCCCGATCGCCAGCTCCGGCACGGTCTCGATCGTGGGAACCGTGACCGATGCTCGCGGTCGCAAGCACTCCGAAACCATCAACATTCCAGTACTGTCTTACTCACTTCCCTCGGTCTCCGCACTACAGTTCCGCCGCTCTCTTTCCGGCGGAACCTTGGACGAAAACGGGACCTATGTTCGAGCCGACCTCAACGTCGCGTCGCGCTCGCTGGTTGTCGCGGCGGCGGAAAAGAACACGTTGGAGATTGAGGTATTCACTAGGGTGCGCGGCACGTCATCGTGGGGCGCACCGGCCGCGACGATCAGTCCCACATCGAACACGTATGTGGGAGACTTCGCTTTCGGAATCTATAGCATCGGGTCGTCTTACGACCTGCTGATGAAGCTCACCGACGTGCTCGGCGGTGTGACCGATGTCAACGCGACGATCACAACCGCTGGGGTATTCATCCACTTTGGAGGTAAAGGCGAGGGCGTGGGGTTTGGCAAGTATTGGGAGCGCGGCTCGATCGACGCTGACGGCGAGATCTATCACAAAGATGGCGTTTTAGTTGCCGATTCGATTGCTGTGGAGAAAACAGATATGACTTTCCTATCAAATATCGGAGAGATCTGGGAGGGAATCACAAGGGCCGCAACTATTGGCGTTGAAACCTCCCGCCTGCAGAGCCTGTTTACAACAACAGGCTCGAATGTTGCGGTCGGTCGCAGGGGAACTACTTATGACCTATATCAAGAATTGCAAAATGGGATTTGGTGGCGTCAGTCGCTTCTCTACGATTCGACCCCGAACGGCACACACCATTCGATGAAAGATTCTCTGATCGGTGCTCCGATGCTTTCTCTCGATCAAGATACCGGCGGGTTTGCTTATTCAGCATCAGGTTGGTCTACCTCATCGCACCCCAACACTTATGGCGGGACTTATGTCAAAAACTCAATCACGGGGCAAACCTGCACCTGGACAACACCCTCTGCGACGAAAGTCGGCTTGCGGGCATTCCGCACTACAAACGGCGGCTATGCAAAAG
>Ga0209414_1000867_pt1 | contig 14618 bp, 7 predicted proteins | sample LakVidmifraction_4_FD_181154 | JGI IMG/M metagenome (GOLD analysis project Ga0209414, IMG submission 181154) | Hypersaline microbial communities from Lake Vida, Antarctica - Brine Hole Two &gt;0.2 micron (SPAdes) (version 2) | ecosystem: Environmental > Aquatic > Non-marine Saline and Alkaline >... | reverse complement strand
CTCTGATGGACCTACCATCATCTTAATTACAGCATGCAGCCGGTTTATTGCCGTGGCTGCTTCTTGGCACACTATGATTTGTGCGACGTAAAAATCGGAGATTTTTCCGGCGAAGCAAATTGCTTGTTGAATGTTTGTCGGTTTGTATTTAGTTCAAATTTAAGCATAAATTTTATAAAGGGTTAACTATAGTTTTTATTAATTTAAGTTACACGTTTCTTTATATAAATCAATTAAGTGATGAACGGACATATCAATTAATGGCTCATACATAAACGCGTTAATATGAATGTTCTCAGGTGTCATCAGATTTACCTTGTCTAATATTTCAATTGCTTCGCTTTCAGGAAATGCTTCTCTATATTCTCTATACAATACTTGTGTTTGATTCTTAGTAATAGTATTCAAATCTATGTCGGGTAACTTTGTTATTAAATATTCTTCAGCTTTTAATCTAATGGCAATAGCAAGAGGGATTTTATTTTCAACTATTATTTCATCAATATTAGTCTCAATACAAATATCATCAGCTGTATTTAAAATTAATTGAATTATATTCTCAGTGCCAAATGAAATTGTTTTATCATTAAGTTTTACTAAACGATTTTTATAAATATCGAATATATTGGTTGCCGTTAAACTTTCGGATGCTTCTTTTCTATGTAAGCAACTAGTGAGTGTTAAATAATCTTGATTTGTCTTGGATTCACTATATTCAATTAAGTTTCTAACAAAAGAAATTAGGCTTATGAATACTTTTGGTTTGGAGTAATTTTTAATAAAATAAGCGAAGATGTCATTAATATATTCACCTTTGTGAAGCTTTATTTCTTTGTTTTCAGACTTAGTTGTCATATATACAACATCCCTATCTAAATTAAGTCTTGAAGTAATTGTCCTGTAAAAGTCAAAATTGTGAGTTAAGATAATTGTCCTAAAATCATCTAATCGATGAGTTTCTTTTATGTATTCAATTATTGCAAATTTGTTTTTATAGTCGAAAGAATCAGCTACATCATCAAATATTAGTAAGTTTTTTTCTGGGCTTGACTTGCGAGATTCTATTTCAAATAAAAACTGAAGTATAAAATACGCTCTTTGTTCTCCTTTACTGAGAATACTTAATAAATTGTCGCGTTTTTGTCTTATAGGATTATCATTCCTATCAGAATAATCAAATTCTAAATTTGCTGTATCTTGTTTGAGAATTATGTCTTCTTGATTTGTTATTATTACTTTGAATGGAACATAAAATCTAGAATTGAAAGTTTTAATAATTTTAGTCCATAAGGCAAATTCCTTTTTTGATTCAGTAATTATTTTTTCTAATTCTTTTTTCTGTTTTTTATAGTGTTCTGTTAATTCGGCAGCATCTTGTTTGATTTCCGAAAAATAGTTTATCCATACTTCTTGCTTGAATTTTTCATAGTCTTTTAATTTAACAAGTATTAAGTTGTCTTTTTCAATTACATTTTTAAAAGCCCTAAGTTCAATATTTGCTCCAATAGCTTTATCAACTTTTTCAAAGGCTTGTTTCAATTTTTCGTCATTAAGTATGTTTTGAATTTCTTCTTGAACAATTTTTTTCAATTCTTCTGAATTGTCAACTTCTGTACCATCTTCTAGTACAAACTTGTGACCAGCTTCAAAAAATGAATTATCTTCAATTGATTTTATTATTTCATTTGCTTGATAAGTTCCAAATGTATTGTCGATTGACTCTTTAAAAAATTTAGATTTTGAAATGATGCTTTTATAGCTTTTCACATATTGGTCAAGTATATTCTGATTCTTTTCTAGAAATTTTTTAACGTTTCCTTTTTTATCAAAAACATCATTATATCTAAATTGAAATTTGTCAAATTTGTCCTTTAAATTATCTATTTGATTTAGTAATGTTTCAAAGAAAGATGAATTTGCGTTCTCGGAAAATGTATTGATAAATTCAGTTTCGCAATCTGTACTTTGCGAAATGATTTTTAACTTTTTAATGAATTCTGCCTTTATCTTATTTAATTCTAGGTAGATTTCATCGTATTTGTTTTTTAATTCTTTACTAGCTAAAAATGTACTGATTTTACTTGATGCATCAAAACTGTTGTCTTCTGCATTAACGACTAAAATATTGTTTGGATTAATTTCAACATCGTCAACGATAACTTCAAATTTTGGAATTCTAGATTTATATATTCTGTCACACGGTTGGTTTTTAGAATCGTTTTTTGAAATTAAATCAAATGTCTTTGCGAATGAAGTTTTCATCGTTCCGTTGGGAGCGTAGATTAGAAATGTTTTGCTTTTTTCAAAATCAAATTCGTGATTCAATTTTCCTATGCCGAAGCAATTCTCAAAGTTAATTTTTAGTTTGTCCATATGTTTAATTGTGGAGTCTATATAGTATTAAAGCTAACTTGTAATATCATTTTAATTATTTATGATAATAGATTAAAGTCAAAAAAGTTATTAATGTTTAAAATCTAATATGATTTATTTGTTGATATTTAATCTTTTGAGTAGTCTTTGATTTCGTTTAGGATTTTTTGGACGTTTGTCTCGGTTTTGAATAATTTGTCTTTGCAAATTTTCAGGAGTTCTGAAGCTCTTTTAATTTTGATGTCTAGATCGTCAATTGAGATTTTTGAATCTTCCATATCGCTTACTATTGTTTGCAATTCTTCGAATGCTTCTGTGTATTTCATTTCATTTTCCATATCTAACTTATTTTTTTAATTTCACTTATGATTTGGCCATCTTGTAATTGGGTGTATATTTCATCTCCGTTTTTTACTTGGTTGATGGATTTTATTGATTTTCCATTTATTCTTGTGATACTAAATCCTCTTTCCAAGATGTTAGTGGGGGATAGGATTTTAATTTTTGCTTCTGTGTTTTTTATAGCTTGTAGTTCACTTTCTATTCTATTTTGACTGTAGATGACTAAGTATTTTTTAGCATCCTTTAAGGCTATATTTTCATTTGAAATTAATTGTGAACTACTATTTTTAATTTCTGTTAACAATTCTCGTAGGTTGTTCTTTTGATTTACGATTAACATCTGAGAATTGGTTACAATAGATTTACTGTATGTGTTAAGACTGTTTTTTTGAACTTGTATGTAATTTGATGTTAATGATGAAAATAACCTTGCTGTATCTTTTATTTTATTTGATTGAAAATTAATTAAATTAAAAGCATAGTTTTCTATTGTGCTTATTCCATCTTTTAATGGTACTGAGAAATTATGGAATTCTTGAATTAAGAATTCTGCAATTTTTGTTGGTGTTATAAAACTTCTGAAGCTTACTAGCTCAGTTACTGTTTCGTTAGTTGAATGACCAATACCGGTTAAAATTGGAATTGGGTAAGTTGCAATAACTTTTGCTAAATTGTAATCGTCATAACTACTTAAACCAATGTCGCCACCGCCACCTCTAATGATCGCAACTGCATCAAAAATATGTTGGTATTTTTCAATGTGTTTTAGTTGGCTGGTTATTGTTGTTACTGATTTTGTTCCTTGTAAAATTGCTGGGAATAGTTTGTATTGGAATTTATAGTTCCAAGCATTATTTTCTATTATACTTATGAAATCTCGATATCCTTTACTTGACTCTACTGATATTATTGCAATGATTTTTGGTAATTGAGGTAGTTTCGTTGATTTATTTAAGTAGAATAGTTTTTCTTCTTTTAAGCGTTTAATAGTTGCAGCTTTTTGTTTCGCTAACTCACCTAAAGTATATTCAGGGTTTATGTCAATTATATTTAGTGATAAACCATATACTGAACTGTATTTTACCCTCGCCAAACAAACAATTGTCATATCGTTACTTAGTTCTTCATTGAGGACTTTTTTGAACTTATTGTTTATTTCAATAAAATTGTCTTTCCAAATATTACCTCTTATTTCTGCAATAACTTTACCGTCTACTTTTTCAATTAGATCCGGGTAGCAATGACCTGAGGATTTATAGTAGTTTAATTTTACGATTTCAGCTTTTATCCAAATATAGGTATTAGCGTGTTTTGCTATTAGATTTTCTATCGCTTTTGTAACGCTTGACAGTTTATATATTTTGGGTTGTTCTGACAAAATTTACATTCTTATTTTAGTAATTTATTAAAATTTATTTAATTCTCACTTCTATCATAAACTTACTTTTTATTTCTTTTATAATAGTTTTGATTTTTTGTTGTTTTGAAATGGATTATTCACCTTTAAATAATTAGCACATTAAACGATACCCAGATTACAAACCTATGCGAACGGGATTATATTTTAATTTATTACTTCTTAATTTTCCATTTTCTACATTTCGTTATAAAAACCAAACTCATTATCTATCAATATTGCTCTATCCAAATAGCTATTGAATTCTTCGCAAGATGTTTCAGGCAACAAACCACAAGAATAGCAAGATGCAAGATTTAAACCACCAATTCCTTGACCTTCTGAATGATAGCAAATAGGGTCAGAAGCACAATCCTTTGCTCTTGCTAATGCCGAGTTAAGTATTTTAATAAATCTTTCAGAATTTGCTTGTGAAACTAACCCTCCAAAACTTCCCTCTGCACCTGCCATTGTATAAATTAAAATTCCCTGCATATCGTTTTCATTTATGTAAAGTCTTTCAGAAAGGGATGTAGCAGGATAACCTGTTAAAAATTCCAGTTCTTTTATTAAAATGTGAGAAAAAGTATGGATAAAAAGAAAGGTAGCTAAATATTCAACATTTGTGAGCATCTTTTCTTTTTCTTCAGAAAGTCTATATGATGATGTTTCTGCGTTGTTTTTCAGTGTTTCAATTCTATTTTTAAAGGCTTCATTTTTAAAATGTTTTTCATACCATTCTACTATTTTACTTTTTTTGAAATCAATAAAAATGCCTTCTCCAAAACTTTCTATTCCTGGTAATAGTTTGGTGCTCTTCCCTTTTGATGTTGTATATTTTGCTTTAACAGTGTGTCTATTTACAGGAATAAAATCTTCCATTGTGTTATTCGCAAACAAATCTTTATCTATTGGTTCTTGACGACTGTATCCTGTTTGGACAGAAGTAAGTTTTAGCCTATTTATTTTTAATAGTTTATTTATTCCGAAGACTTTTAAATCTTCTGATTCTTCTTGTTCAAAAACAAGATTTTTATCATCAGGACTTTCATTTGTTGTGAGATATTGGTATTCCTTTAATCGGTAATCAACTTCTTTTATGAAATCTTGATTTTCAGGAAATATAATTTCTTCTATTTGATTTATTGTAAATTGAATTTGTTCCGTACTAATTTTCTTTTGTATGTCTTCTGCTGATAAATTGGCAAGCTCGTACAGTGTTTTGATTTTGTCTTTTGTTTCCTTTTTAATTTCAATAGTAGGCAAGTACAAACTATTGGTAATTAATGGATAATACACACTATTACTTGTCCTGATAACTGCTTTGAAAAATACTTTTTGTTCATTTCCTTTAGCATCTAAAACAGGATTTCCATCTTTATCAGTAATAGTTTTTATTTCCCCATCATTATTAAAATCAGGTACTCGTAAACCCATTAAACCACCTAATGGTTGCTGTTTTCCTTCCGTTTTACATTCTGGATTTTCACATTTTATTCTAACTCCTGTAAAATCAGGATTTCTACCATCTTTGATATATTTTAAATCCTGATTATTACAGCACTTACCATTAAATACAATTTTTGTTTGACCGTTATCGTCTTTTTCTCGTGTAAGGTTTGTCCAATTATACCAAGGAATATCTTTTATATTTCCATTTGGTGCAGTTAAAATAAAGCGCACCTGTTCCAAAGAATAGTATCTTCTTTTTTCTTTGTTTTTCTTTGCTTTTTGATAGCATTTGTAACATTTAGGAGGAGAAAAAGAATCGTGTATTTTACTTACCTCTTTACTATGGAAGACATTTTTCCAACCTTTATACCAATCATCAATATGTTTTATACTACTACATTTATTGCAGTACATCCATTTTGGAAAATATTCTGCATTAATAATATGGTCTTTTAATTTTGGTAATGATGTATTATAAAAAGCTGAATAATTTGCAGGAACTTTGACAATTTGATTTAATTCAGGAAAATAAAATTTTAATCGTTTCAATAACCTATCATCATTAATGTTTTCATTTTCTTGAACTTCAATTTTACTCTTTTCTATTTGTATAAAGTATTTCCATTTATCAAAGTCTTTTATTATTAGGGCACCATCTATAGTTTCTATGATAGAGCCAACTCCACCATAAGAACTAATCAATTTCCTTGTCTGCAATTCTGTGTATTTAGGCATTTTATCTAAGGTTTGGAAGTTCAACTTTAATAAACGAATTGGTGTCTATTTCTCTCATTGATTGCATTACCGACCATAAGTCTTCATCATCAAAACTTTTTTCTGCAGGTTTTACAAGTAAACCAATTTCTGTTTTCGAAGCTTCATAATTTTTCAAATAGTGATTTTCAATTTTATCTAACCAATCATCAGATAAAGTCTTTAGTTTTTGTTCAAATAAATCAAAGATTTTTAGATTGTCTGAAAATCTTTTTTTTATCTCAAATTTTAATCCATCTAACATTTCTTCTTGAAAATATTGAGCAGAATTATTTGAAGCCATTCCAGGAACTTTATGTCGAACATAGGTTATCATTATGCTTGTTAGCATTTTCTCTAGCGTGTTCTCTGTAAAAGGCGTTAAACTTAAAGGTTCAACACTTTTATAAAATGCTTGATGAAATGGAATAAAATGCTCGAAATGAGATTTATCTCTGGCTCTATTGGCATCTAATAAGTCAACTACTAATCCTTTATATTTACGACCAACTCTACTGGAAGCCTGGATATATTCAGCAACATTTTTTGGTTGGCCATTAATCAACATTACATTAAATCTATCAATATCAATACCTACCGAAATCATATTTGTTGCTAAAACTAAATCAATAATACCAGTTTTCACAAAGGTGTTACCATTTGGAGATTTTTGAATAGTATTTTCATCAAAAGTATTTTCTTCCAAACGTTTTAAGGTTTGCTTGATTTTTGAACTATCAATTCTGCCTGTTAATTCTTCATCTCGATTGTATAAATAAGCGTGATTAAATTTGTCGTTTGGATTATTGCCATACAATTTGTTTTGTAGGCTAGAGGTAAAGGTTGAAATTTCATCTCCAACTTTATTATGAATTTTACCAACATCTTTAAGACTGTTGTAATAGGAAACAAGTGTCCAATATTTATCAAATATTTTATAATTCTTTTCACCATTTAAAATCAATGTTTTGTAAACTTCTATTCGAGCAACAAATAAATTGGCAATCATTTGTAATTGAGTGTCGATAGAAGATTTGCCTGTTGCAATAAAACCTATGTATTTTCTTGTACTTTCGGTTTTAGAAACTTTTGCAAAAAAACTATCATCATAACTTAAGCCAGAAGGTGGAAAAACATTTACTTCCCTTTCAATACCATACAAAGCTTTAATTTGTTCACCTGTATTACGTGTTGTTGCTGTAGATGATATAATTTTTGGTTTACGTCCATTTTTGGTGCAAAGTATTTCAATAACACTTTCAAAAATCCCAGTAATCGACCCCAAAGGACCAGTAAGTAAGTGTAATTCATCCTGAATAATTAAATCAGGAGGTAAGCTGTTTTCATCAAGAGAATTGAAAAAACTGTTTCCTTTTGCTTTCCACGCTAACATTGCAAATTTATCGACCGTTCCAAAAAGTAGTGTTGGCGGTTTTTCATAAAGCATTTCATCAACAACTTGAATAGGAAGTTCATTGTGGAAATGACATTTTTTATTAACGCATTTTATTTTGAAATCTTTTTGTTGTCCACCTTTGTATTTAAAACCGTAAATCCAATTTTCATGTTCGTTTTTCGTCATTAATTTTGTGCCACACCACGAACAAGAACTAATTTGAAACGGATTTTTACTTTCAGGGTTACCTCCTTTTTTGTTGCACTCTTCATTTATTTCTTCAACTTTTTCTTCTACCTCTTTTAATGTGTTTGGTGTAGAAGACATTCCAACCCACATTCCGATAGTTATTGGTTCTTTTCTTAGTTCAGATTCAAATTGTTTTCGTAAAAATTCTAATGAAACGATTAACCTTGACGCTCTTTCAAATTGCTGTGCAGTTAGCAAACGTAAAGTATATCTCATTATTACAGATGTTCCTTCGTATCCTGTTTCATTCATTAATCTACGGTAAATGATAGTAAAAGCAGCAACAGAAAGATAGGCTTCCGTTTTTCCTCCACCGGTAGGGAACCAAATTAAATCTACAATTTTATTTCTTGAATCCGATTTTAAATCAGTAATACTGTCAATATTGAGTAATAAAAACGCTAATTGAAAAGGTCTGTATTTTGGTCTATTAAATGGTAGTTTCTTGAAATTATAATCTTTGAAAAAATTAAGGCTGTTGTAATCAACATCTGATTTTAATTCTTTTAAATCCTTTTCTTTTCCTGAGAAATCAGTATCATTTGAAATAATAATTTGAAGTAGCATTGCTGTATTCGCCAATTGAAATGCTCTGAAAATGGATTTATCATTTAAAAGTTCAATATTACATTTTAACCGATTAAGATTGTAATCTAAACTTTTGAAAATATGATTTTCAATTTCTTTATTTGATGACTTTTTTTGTTTCTGTTTGCTTATCCAATTACCATATAAATTGACAAAGTTTTTTAATTGCTCAATTATTTGAGTTTGATTTTCATTTGAAAAATGTGAAAGGTTGTAAATATCCAAACTTTGATTAAGGGAAATAAAATCGTTAGGATTGTCTTGAAAATCTTCTTTTGAAAAACTATTTTTAGTGTCTTTCACATCATATTGAGGTAAAAAAGTTGTTTGAATGTTGTTTTCTTCTTTATCCCAAATCACAGAGCAATTATGACCTATTCCGTAACTAAACTTATCCTTGTATAGATAATTTAGTACTTCTGCTTCCTTATCTAAAGGATTTAATTCGATGTGCGATTTAAATGGTTTTAATTCCTTTGTTTGGACTTTTATTTCAGCTTGAAAAATACATTTCTGATTTAATAATTCTTTAGCATTTGAAAATTGATCGGAAGGTTGTTTGTCAGAAGTATTAGCCAATTGAATTTTAACATAAGTACTATTTTTATTTTTGGGAATATTGTATGTTTTTATTGTAAATGATGCTCTAAAACAATCACTTGTTTTCTTTTTTAAATTTCGTTCAATAATTGTGTTTGGTTTTGATAAATCAGATACAGCAATTGTTTCTGTTATTGAAATATTTTCACGTTTCCACGTTCTTCCTAAAAGTTTTTCGAAATAATGAAAAATAGGAGGTAGCGAACTATCTTTAAATCCATCGGATTTTTTGAATTCGTCAAATCTTGCATATTCTTCTGTTCTTGGACTTTTACTCTTACCTGTTAATTTTCTTTTCAAAATCATATAGCCATCTTCATAGCTGATGATTCCTTTAAAGGGAAAGGAAGAATGATTGATGAACAATTCAAAATCTTTTTTCGATACTTTTATTTTTATGTCCTTTTTTGTTTGAGAATACAATCCGAAATTAAATGTAACTTTAAGTTCTTTTACCTGATTATCAATACAAAAAGTTAAGCCAATGTTGGACGGAAAGAATGTGTTTTGAGAAATTTTTAGTTCATCATCACCATTAATCCCCTTTCTTTTTGGTATGAAATCTTCATTGTCAAATGCGTTTTCTTCATCATTTAATTTTTGAATATCTTCTTCGTCATCGCCTTCAGTTTCATTTGCTACTTCATTTTCAGCAATTTCTGAGGGTGTATCCTTTCTAACTTGCTCCGGAAAAAGAACTCCAGTATAATATCTTTGAAGTGGATAATCCGCTATTATTTCTTCGTTCTTATCTTTTTCGTCAACAAAAATATCTGAACCTGGACCCAAAAGACCTTTTTTGATTCTGGCTTGAAAAAGATCACGTGCTATGCTGTCATGACTACTACTCATACTCAATCGCTTTTATTGTTTTAATAGTTCGTTCTTTTGCATTCTGGTCAACAAACTGCTGAATTTGTTTTTCTGAGAATTGTTTTAGTAATTTTCCTTTTTTCTTATTTTGAATATAGTCGGAAATTTCGGAACTGAATTTTCGACCCAATGATTTCATTATTCTATTGTATCCAATTCGATATTTAAAAATGTCATTATAATTTTCGTTGAACACGTCTGAATTAATTGTTTTTTTTAAAACTGATAAATCCTTTCTTCTTTGTGGAAATTTGACACTACTATTAGGGTTTATCCAGTTATTTAATGTGTGTTCATTTTTAATCGTCAATCCACTTTTAATAAGATGTTGATGTAATTCTTCCAATGATTGGAATTTGCAATAATATTTTTTCAATTCAGTTTTCCAAAGAGTAGAATATGTTTCAATTTTTATAAATTCTCCATCTGTATCAAATTCTAAAGCAACTTTGTAGAGTTCTTCTTTTGATGAATTATCGTAAACTCTTATTTTGTCACCTTCGGAGAGGTTTTTCACTTTTTCAAAACGTTCTTTTTGGTTGATTTTCAATAAAACTGTTTTATTTTCATCTAATTCCAGACTTTCAGTATCATTTTCAAAAGTTAATTTTCTGTAAATATTTGCTGCATAAGATTCTGAATAATCAGGATTTACTCTGATATTTTCATCTTGTTCAAAAAGACGTTTTATGAGTTCATCAATATTTTCAATTTGCTCTGTTTCTATATATGAAATTCCTGAGATGTGTTTTCTGTTAGGACTTTTTAATTCTTTGTAAGTTTCTCTTTTTAAATTATTAAAACAGTTGTTATAGTATTCTTCTTCTTGCAGATTTAAAATGATGCTAATTTTATTTGAATTGTACATCATTAATTTTAAATGATTGTACCCAAAAAAGCCTAAAAAGACAATTGTTTTGTTTTTTGTTTCAAGTTGATTGAATTCTTTAAATGAAATTACATTTAAGATTTTATGTCTATCTGTTTCTTCTCTCCAAATTTCCAAATATTCTTTTGGAACAATTAAGTAATCGATTTTTTGAAATTCTTTAATTTTCAATATCTTCAATCGACAATTTTTTTTACAATCGACTATTTTTATGAATTTCTCCAAAATTTCCATCCAAATATTTTCATAATCATATTCGCCAATTTCATCTAAAGCCGTTTCAATAATATCTTCTGCCTCTTTTTGAAAATAGATTAAAGTATTATTGAGTTGAGAAAGCAACCTACTTTTAGATGAAGGAATAATAATTGGTAGAATATTTCTTAGGAACTTGTATAGTTCTTGTAAGTTGATTCCATTTTCTTCCTCTATTTGTTTTATTAAAGAATTAAACTCTTTTACTTGTGTAGAAAACTGTTCATTATCAACTGAGATTTTATTGATAGAATGACTTTCAAAATAATTAAAGTAGTCTAACTCTGCCAATGTCCAATTCCATTTTAAAAGGTTTGGAATTGCATTTTCAGAAATATCAGAACTTCCAATAAATAGACAATTTTCAATTCTGTTATTGTTTAAATCTTCTGAAATTTCAAGATGGTAATCGTTGTATTTGTTTTGACCTATGAAAGTAATATTGCGAATTGCAATGTCTTTGTCTAATATGTATTTTCGTGCTGTTTCGTAGTCGTTGACTATATAGATCATTGGGTCAATTGGAATGTTATCTGTTTTAACCCCTGATTTTGCAACATATTGAAATGGAAAAGCTTTGTGGATTTTCTCGCCCTCTATTTCATACTTTTTTAACTCATCTACAATGTTTTTATCAGTAACAATGATTGATTTGTATTTAAATTCAGATGGGAAAAAATCAATCTCTTCCTTTATGATATTACTAAAAAAAGATTTATATAAATCAAATTTTAGCTTTAATTGGCGGTTTGTAATATTTACACCAGTAGTAATTAAATATTTTTCAATCGCTTTTCTATTAATTACATATCTGGTTCTATTTTGCTCATCTTTAATGAGTTCGTATAGATTGTTTACAATTCTATCGATTCGATAACGTTGGCCATTTTTTTGAATATTCTTTTTTGGTGCAAAATCTGTTATATTATCAATATAATTATCTCTAAAATTATATATTGCAATTGTAAAGATTACAGGAAGGTAAAACTGTGATTTAGTGCTCTTATTTGGGATATAGATAAGCGTGTTTTCTTTTTTCTTTTTGTCTTTTATTGTTTGATTTATTAAATAAGAATTTACAATTTCAAAATTTTCAAAATGTAACTTATCAATATCAAAAGATGGTTTTAGTTTTTGTGTTGCAAATTCAGTCAGAATTTCTACATATTTGTTTATATTTTTCATAGCGTTGAAAAGATTGAGTTTTTTACATTTTATTAATTCATAATTATTTTAGTATTTTGACTTTTTAAATTTAGTTTCTTCATATGCCATAGCGTAGCAATTTTTTTTAAATTTTCATTCTACATTTTAGAATTCTTATTTTCCCACAATAATATTATTTAAAGCATCTAATTTATAATCAATAATTTCACCTATTATTAGTAATTCTATCGCTTTTTCAATTACTTCTATTGGTACAACAAACCATTCTCTAGGTGTTATTCTAACTCCGTTTTCATCAAATATATCAACGTTTAATTTAGCTAGCGCTAAAAACCTATGTAATAAATTTTCAAATTTTTGCGTGTTCATATTGTAGCATTGAAAAGTTGAAATTATTTGAACCTCAGCTTTTAAATAGGTAGCTTCTTTTGTTGCATTTTTAATACGGTCTAATACCGGAATGGTTGAATAGCCTATTTTATACAAATTATTAATGGATGCTATTTGAGAATTTGTTGATTTGGATTTTAATACATATATCCAACCTGAAGCTTCATCCTCTTCATTTACAGCGTTTACATTTTTTCGCAGTGATTCATCATCTGTGTCACTACTATGTGTGATTACCTGACCGTTTTTATATAGGCCTTTTTCTAATGAACGATATAACATATTTGAGGATGTCCCATTTTCGAAAATACATTTAGTACGGCCATCTTTTCTTAATCTTTTTCCACTTTCTAATGTTTTTGCTTCACTATGAAAATCCACCTCTTCGAGATATAGCATTACTCCATCTAAAATATAATATGTTTTTGGCTGTAAACGGCCGCCTACATATTTAATTAATTTTCTTTTGCCTTCTTTCAATTCTTTATGAGTTTTTTTGAAAATTGACTCATAAGGTTCAAAATCCTTTATTGATTTTCTACGCGCCACAAAATCTGTTTCAGTTCTATCTATTGAATTTGGAACGTTCTTTAATTTAAATATTTCTGAAGTATCATCTATGTCTAAAATTCCTAAATCATCATCCAATAAAATATCGTCTACTGATTTTATTTTTTCTTTTGCTGTTAAAAGATTATGCGTATCATACAATTTTAATATTTCTGTTTTTTTTGCATCAGTTCTTAAGCTTTTTAACCGGGCTAATAATTTAAATTCAGTTACATTGTTAGCTTCAGGTTCGCGATTGTGTTTTTCAAAAAAAGCATTAATTTCCTGGAACGATTCAATTAAGCGTTCATCTTCGGATTTCATAGATGATACTTTTGGTTTTGAGTCTAAAATTCCAAATTCATCATCATTAAAAATATCGTTTAATGTTTTCTTTTTACTCATTTGCTTTCGCTTTTCTTTTTTGCTCTCTTAAAAATATAATCGCTTCTGCCAATCTTCTTTCTTGTGGGTCGAATGATTGTATGCTAGGTAATTCTCCTGTTCTTTCTTTCCAGTTTTTAATTTTAGGCCATAAAATAATTGCTTCTTCATCAGTCATTTGAATTCTGGTTGCATCAATTGTTTCCTGTATTGCTTTAAATACCGATGCTGTTACAGATTTTGATAATATTTCAAAAGCTTTTTGAAATGGGTTTATAGTATCTATTAAATCGATATTTAATTCATCTATATTCACAAAACCTGCTGCATATCGAATAAAACGTTTATCGCCAACTTGCTCAATAGTGCTGTTTTTAATTACAGAATCTACTACCACATATTGACGGACTTGTTCTACTTCTTCATCGGTTAAATCTGGGTAGGTTTCTTTAATTATTTTAGGAATGAGCACCTTATTGATTACCTCTGGATCCACATTCCCGGGCATTGCTTTTATCATATCACTATCCTGTAAAATAGTTGCTTTTAAATCGTTAATATCCGATTCTATAATATCTTTTACTCTAATGGATGATGGTGTTTTAAATCCACCTATTTTTATAGTGTTTTCGTCATCTTCTGAATCGTCTTCATCTTCTTCGGGATATTTAGGTTTGAACTTAAAATTAGGAGCCAATACTTGTTCCATTAATAACGAAGCTGTAATTGCTTTTAGCATATTATTTACAGATAATTTCACTTCATCATCTTCAGCATCGGGTTGCGCAATTAAATTGGTAAACTGTGCGTGTGTTTTGTTTTCACTATCTCTAGTAGCTCTACCAATAATTTGTATGATTTCGGTTAAAGAACCTCTATAACCAACTGTTAATACGTGTTCACAATAAGGCCAATCAAATCCTTCCTTAGCCATTCCTAAAGCGATAATGATGTCAATATCA
>Ga0209414_1000866_pt1 | contig 14633 bp, 11 predicted proteins | sample LakVidmifraction_4_FD_181154 | JGI IMG/M metagenome (GOLD analysis project Ga0209414, IMG submission 181154) | Hypersaline microbial communities from Lake Vida, Antarctica - Brine Hole Two &gt;0.2 micron (SPAdes) (version 2) | ecosystem: Environmental > Aquatic > Non-marine Saline and Alkaline >... | reverse complement strand
CAGAAGGGCTCGCTTGCGGTGTGGTACGCGGTAAGTTAGGGACATGACCTCTGCTCAGCGCCCCTTTGGCACGGTGCTCACCGCGATGGTGACCCCAATGTTCGACGACGGAACCGTCGATATTGACAGTGCTCAGCGACTCGCGAACTATCTCGTGGACCACGGCAGCGACGGGCTGGTGATCTCGGGAACTACGGGCGAGGCTCCCACCACGCACGTTCCGGAGAAGGAAGACCTCACCCGCGCGATCGTTGAGGCGGTGGGCCATCGAGCGACGGTTGTCGCCGGTGCCGGATCCAACGACACCGCCCACGCCGTCATGATGGCGGCCCAGGCCTATGAGTGCGGCGCGCACGGCGTGCTCGCCCTGACCCCTTACTACTCGAAGCCCTCCCAGGCCGGCGTGGTCGCGCACTTCAACGCGATCTGCGACGCTTCGGATCTGCCTGTGATGATCTACGACATTCCGGGCCGCACGGCGCTAGCGATCGGCGACGACGCCTTCGACCAGATCGCCCAGTTCCCCACGATCAAGGCGCTCAAGGACGCCACGGGGGACGTAGCGCAAGGCAAGAACCGCATCGAGCGTTCCGGCCTGGCATGGTATTCGGGGGATGACCCCCTGACGCTGGAATTCTTGCGCGTGGGCGCAGTCGGCGTCGTCTCAGTAGTGAGCCACGTGGCCGGCACCTGGGTACGTGACATGGTGGCCGCCCACGACGCGGGCGACGACGCGCTCGCCAATGAATTGCATGAACGTATTGTGCCCGTGACCGCGGCAATGATGTCTCCCGGTCCGGGCGCAACGATGGCCAAGGCCGGAATGCAGGCGCTCGGCGTCCTGAGCGGTCGCCATATGCGGCTGCCGCTGCTCCCGGCCACCTCCCAGGAGTACGACTCCCTCGTTGCGGCGCTTGACGCCGCAGGATTGAAGAACTAAATGAATTTTCACCCCGAACTCAAGGCGCCGCCGGCGCTGAACCCCGACGCCATGCGCATCGTTCCCCTGGGGGGACTGGGCGAGGTAGGTCGGAACATGGCGGTGTTCGAGTACCGCGGCAAGCTCCTCATCGTGGACTGCGGAGTGCTGTTCCCCGAGGACAACCAGCCGGGCGTCGACCTGATCCTGCCTGACTTCAGCTACATCGAAGACCGCATGGACGACGTCGAGGCGATCGTGCTCACCCACGGTCACGAGGACCACATCGGCGCCGTGCCATACCTGTTGCGCCTACGCCGCGACATCCCGATTATCGGCTCGCAGCTCACGCTCGCGTTCATCGAGGCCAAGCTCAAGGAGCACCGCATCACGCCGGTAACGCTGGCCGTGAAGGAGGGGCAGAAGGAGAAGCTGCACGACTTCAGCCTAGAGTTCGTCGCGGTCAACCACTCGATTCCCGATGCCCTGGCAGTTTCCATCAAGACGCCGGCGGGGTCGGTACTGCACACGGGCGACTTCAAGATGGATCAGCTCCCGCTAGACGGCCGCATCACCGACCTGCGCGGCTTCGCGCGGTTTGGTGAAGAGGGGGTGGACCTGTTCATGGTCGACTCCACCAACGCGGAGAGCCCCGGCTTCACGATGAGCGAGGTGGAAATCACCCCGGTCTTAGACCAGCAGTTTGCGAACGCCACCGGGCGGGTGGTGGTGGCGAGCTTCTCGAGCCACGTGCACCGCGTGCAGCAGGTGCTCAACGCCGCGCACGCGCACGGCCGGAAGGTCGCGTTTGTGGGCCGCTCCATGGTGCGCAACATGGGTATCGCGTCGGAAATGGGCTACCTACACGTGCCTCCGAATCTGGTCGTAGACGTGAAGAAGGCCGACGACATGCCGCCGAACAAGGTGGTCTACATGTGCACCGGCTCGCAGGGCGAGCCCATGGCTGCCCTCAGCCGTATCGCGTCGCTGGACCACCGTCTCAAGGTGGGACCTGGGGACCTGGTGATCCTCGCATCGTCCCTGATCCCGGGCAACGAAAATGCTGTTTTTCGTGTCATCAACGGCCTGATGCGATTGGGCGCGACTGTGGTTCACCAGGGCAGCGCGCGCGTCCACGTGTCCGGCCACGCCAGCGCCGGCGAGTTGCTGTATTGCTACAACATCGTGCGCCCCAAGAACGTCATGCCAGTGCACGGCGAGGTTCGTCACCTGCTCGCAAACGGCAACTTGGCCATGAAGACTGGCATTCCTAAGAACCGCGTGGTGTTCGCAGAGAACGGCGTCGTGGTGGACCTGCAGGATGGCAAGGCCAAGGTCGTGGGCGCCGTTGAGATGCACAACGTTTACGTCGACGGCTCATCAGTAGGGGAGATCACCGACGCCGAGCTCAAGGACCGCCGGATCATGTCCGAGGAGGGCTTCGTGTCGGTCTTCGCGGTCGTCGACTCCGCCAACGGCAAGGTCATCGCTGGACCGACTGTCCACGCGCGGGGCATCGCCGAGGACGACAGCGTGTTCGACGCTATCTTGCCCAAGATCAAGGCGGCTCTCGAGGAATCCGCCTCGTCCGGCACCGTGGATAACCACCAGCTTCAACAGGTGATACGGCGCACGCTAGGCCGCTTTGCCGGGACCAAGTTGCGCCGTCGCCCCATGATCATCCCGATTGTCATCGAGGCGTGAGGCCAGGCGCTTGCGCGCGGCCGATGCTCGGTTGAGTGAGGTAGCGCGCCGCCCGGCTAGGTCATTGACTTAGGCGGGCGGTTGCGCCCCCTCGTACTGCACTGCGATTGAGCCAGCGACTATTCCGCGCCTGGTAGCCACCTCGAGGGTTTCTCCCGCCGCCAGTGCGGCGGCGAGCGCGCCCGCGAAACTGTCGCCGGCGCCGGTCGTGTCGACCACCTTTACCTTGGGAGTTGGCACGTACTTCAACTGGTTGTCGCACAGGGAAACAGCGCCTTCGCCGCCCAGAGTGACGACCACTGACCGCGTACGCGTGGCGATGACCCGGGCCGCACGCTCCGCGTCTTCGCGGGAAGCGACATCGAACCCTGCGAGCGCGCCCGCCTCGCCCGCGTTCACGATGATCGGGTCGGCAACGGCCATGACATCCGCAGGCACCTCGCGCACGGGCGAGTAGTTCAGCACCAGTCGCGCGCCAGCAGCGCTCGCCGCGCGGCAGCCAGCCGTCACGACGTCCGTCGGGAGTTCGAGTTGTGTCAGCATCACGCTTCCGGATGAGACGAGCTCCGCGACAGTTGATGCGGTCGTGACGGGGTCCAGTTCCCCCGCGGCCCCTGGTGCGACCACAATCGAGTTCTCTCCGCTCCCGCTGACAGCGATGAGCGCCACACCCGTATGCCAGGCAGAGGCGATGCTCACCCGTGACACGTCGACCCCCGCCTTGGCGAGGGATGCGCACAGCGCGCGGCCGGCGTCGTCTGCGCCTACCGCGGACACCAGCGCTACTGCTGCACCCGCGCGCGCGGCCGCGGCCGCCTGGTTGGCGCCCTTGCCGCCCGCGCGTGTACGAAAGTTGTGGCCGAGCACAGTCTCGCCGGGTGCGGGGTGGTGGTCGACTGACGCGAGCTGGTCCTGATTGATAGTTCCGAGCACCACGAGTCGAACCGCGGGGATATGCGCCATGGGGAACCTTTCGTTGTCGTTTTCTCACTTCATTGTGATGCACTGGCCGATGCGAGCACTCGCGGCATGGCAACTCTGTGGTGTCCGATGCGGGGAGTAGCGTCCTGAAGCATGGCACAGTCACGTCCAGCGCGCACCGATCCCAAGGGCACTAAGTCCCGCACGTCCGCGAAGCGGTCACCCGGCAAGAAACGTCAACAGCCACCAACGCTGGTGAGGGGTATCAAGACGGTCGGCTCTGGCGCGGCGCACGCGGTGGGCGGCGGAGTGCGCAGTTTTGGTCACGGCGCGCGTGACGTGAGCCCAGCGGTACGGCGCGACGGGCTCGCCATCGCGTTGCTGATCTTCGCGATCATCATCGCCGCGCGCGAGTGGTGGAACCTGTCCAGCTGGGCGGGCACCACGGTGCACTTTATCGCCGCCGGGCTGTTCGGCGTGCTCGCGGTCGCCGTGCCGGTGTTGCTGCTGGCGATGGCATTCAGGTTGTTCCGCGCCCCGCAAGAGGGCCACACCAATAACCGCATCGCGCTTGGCGTCTTAATGCTCACCATCTTTGTCGACGCCATCATCCACATCGCCAAGGGCACGCCGTCACCGGGAGCGGACGGGATGGACTCCATCCAGTCCGCGGGCGGCATCATGGGCTTCATCGTGGGCAGTCCGCTGGCCGTGATCCTCACTTCAGGCCTAGCGGTGGCAGTGCTGATCCTGCTGTGCCTGCTCTCGCTGCTCATCATCGCTGGTATCCCGCTACGCGAGGTGTATCCCCGGGTGCGCCACATGTTTGGCCGCGGGACTGCCCAAGAAGGTCATACCGCGGACGGCGATAGTGCGGACAGCAGTAGTGCGGACGATGGCGCGGAACTGGACCTGCCCGAGCATCGGACGCTCGAACACTCAGGCCAGAAACCCACCAAGGAGCGCAGGCCCGGCCTATTGGCCCGCGCACGCAGTAAATTCAGCCCCGCGGCGAACCCGGACTCTGGCGACATCGAGGGATATGAGGCGGACGAGGCCTTCGCCGCCGCTGCCGCCATCGAGGGCAGCGAATTTGATGACATCATCGATCCTGGCGGCGAACACCGCGCCGCCCAGGCTCGAGCCGCTGCCGAGGCCAAGGCAGCCGCCCAGGCGAAGCGCGATGCGAAGGCGGGGATCTCGTCGCGGGGAACCGGTCAAGAGGACATCGTCGCAACATCCATCTACCCCGGCAGGGAGTCCGGCCGCTCTCCATACGACGCCACGCAGGACGATGATGGAGCCCAAGTTGCGGATGCTACGGAAGTATTCGAGACGTCCGCGGGGGTTGCGGAGCACGCAGGCTCTGCGGCGGCCGGAGCATCGGGAGTCAGGGCGCCGGCCTCCACCAGCATCGTGCCGCAGGGAGAGCAAGGTCGGCTCGAGAACTCGAACCCCTACGTTTTGCCGGACCCGCACATGCTGGTCGCGGGTGCGCCGCACAAGACACGATCGGCTGCGAATGACCGCGTCGTCGAGTCGCTCAAGAGCGTGTTCGAACAGTTCGGCGTGGACGCGGTCGTGACCGGATTTACTCGCGGCCCCACCGTGACTCGCTACGAGGTAGAACTCGGGCACGGCGTCAAGGTGGAGAAGATCACGCAGTTGTCCAAGAACATCGCGTACGCGGTCGCTAGCGCCGACATTCGTATCCTTTCCCCCATCCCCGGCAAGATGGCTATCGGCATCGAGATTCCGAACGTGGACCGCGAGACGGTTGCGCTCGGCGACGTACTGCGCTCGCAAGTGGCGATCAAGAACGACCACCCCATGGCCATTGGCATCGGCAAAGATGTAGAGGGCGGCTACGTCATGGCAAACCTCGCCAAGATGCCGCACCTGCTGGTGGCGGGCGCGACGGGCGCTGGCAAGTCAAGTTTCGTGAACTCGATGATCACCTCCATTTTGATGCGCTCGACGCCGCAAGAGGTGCGCATGGTTCTCGTGGACCCTAAACGCGTGGAACTGACCATCTATGAGGGAATACCTCACCTCATCACGCCCATCATCACGGATCCTAAGAAGGCCGCACAGGCCCTCGAGTGGGTAGTGAAAGAGATGGACATGCGCTACGACGACCTGGCGCTCTTCGGGTATAAGCACATCGACGACTTCAACAAGGCGGTCCGCACTGGCAAGATCAAGCCACTGCCCGGTTCCGAGCGCAAGATCACCACGTACCCTTACCTCCTGGTCATCGTTGACGAGCTGGCTGACCTCATGATGGTGGCCCCGCGTGACGTCGACGAGTCGATCCAGCGCATCACGCAGCTAGCGCGTGCCGCAGGCATCCACCTAGTGCTCGCCACGCAGCGACCGTCGGTGGACATCGTCACCGGAACCATCAAGGCCAACGTGCCATCGCGGCTGGCCTTCGCGACGTCTTCCCTCGCTGACAGCCGCGTGGTGCTCGACATGCCCGGTGCCGAGAAACTTATTGGCCAGGGCGACGCCCTTTTCCTGCCGATGGGAACCTCCAAGCCGATGCGCGTGCAGGGCGCGTGGGTGACGGAGACGGAGATTCATGAGGCAGTTGAACACGTCAAAGAACAGGCGCAGCCGCAGTTCCGCGACGACGTCATCCAGGCGACCTCAACCGCAATCGTGTCAGACGACATCGGCGACGATTTGGATGACCTCCTTCAGGCCGCGGAACTGGTGATCACGACCCAGCTCGGGTCCACCTCTATGCTCCAGCGCAAGCTCAAAATGGGCTTCGCCAAGGCGGGGCGGCTCATGGATCTGCTGGAGAGCCGCGAGATCGTGGGCCCCTCCCAGGGCTCCAAAGCACGTGACGTATTAGTCACGTCTGATGATTTAGCTGCGACCCTGGCTATTTTACGCGGCGAAACTACGGCTAAGGTGGACAACGTAGACGTCAAGGACGACGCTGAGGAAGGGCCATGGGCGGAATCGTAGAACTGTTTCAGGAGCCGGGTTTTGTCATCACCCTGGTGTGCCTGCTGGCGGTTCTCGCGGCATTCGCGTTCTATTATTTTTGGCGCTCAAGCAAAGAGCGAAAGGCCCACGACGACGCACTGACGCACGAGCGCGAACTGCGCCAGCAGTTCGACGCGGTGATGTCCTCCGCTCGCGACGGCATCATTATTGCCAGGGCCAACGGCGAGGTCGCGATGATCTCCGACATGGCTGCGCATATTTTAGGTCTGAATGCGCCCGATGCCGTGGGTAAGTCGATGATGCGGCTTCCCATTCGCATGGTCGACGCGCAGATGCGACCGCTCCTAGTAAACGAGGCTTTCGCACCCACACAAGCCGAGAGGTCGCGGGTAGTGGGCGTACCGGGGCGGCGAGGCGCGGAGGACGTGCGCTGGATTCAAGTGCGCACCGCAACCGTCCTCAGCGATCACGACGGCACCAGTATCGCGGTGACCACGTTGATGGATACGAGCGGTCTGCGAGAGGCTGCAGAGGCCCTCAACCGATCGGATGCGCAGTTCCGTAAGGCGATGGAGAATGCGCCCACCGGAATGGCGCTCGTCGACCTTGAGTGGCGCCTGATGGAGGCTAACCGCGCCTTCGCAGAAATGATGGGCTCAACCGTGGCCGCACTTCGCGGCACACCGTTTTCTGCGCTCTCCCACCCCCAAGATCTGCAGGCTGAGCGCGATCAATTGCAGCGTCTGTACGACGGCCACCAAAACCATTTCTCGCTGGAGAAACGGTACGTGCGCGCAGATGGCAGCGTGGTGTGGGCGGTGCTTGACGTAGGTCTGGTGCGGTACGCCGGTGGTGCGCCCGACCACTATGTGGTCCAGGTCCGCGACTCGACTGACGATCGTATGCACTCCGAACTCCTTGCGCACCGCGCGATGCACGACCCGCTGACGGGACTCGCGAACCGAACGCTGCTTCATGACGTCCTTCAGCAGATGCTCGAGCAGCCCGACGCGCACGGCCGCGCGGGCGTCATCGTCGTTGACCTCGACGGCTTCAAGGGGCTCAACGATCGTTTCGGGCACGCGACGGGGGATAACGCGCTCGTGCACGTAGCGGGCGTCCTCCGGTCAGCGACCGCCGGGCGCGGGACAGTCGCCCGCATCGGCGGCGACGAATTTGTGATCGTGGTCCAGGACGAAGACTGCGCGAAAGCGCTGTTCGAGATTGCGGGAGCCGTGCATACCGGACTCAAACAGCCGCTGAGGTTAAAGCACCACATGATTACCATGAGTGCCTCACTCGGCATAGCAATGGCCGACGAGAGCACCGCTGACGGTGGAGCGCCAGCGCTGCTGAGCGCCGCCGACGCGGCGATGTACCGCGCCAAATCCTCCGGCAAATCCCGCACCGAGGTTTTCGACCCGTCGATGCGCGCGTCGAACGAAACGCACAGCGCCCTCGCCACCGAGCTCGCGAATGCGATCGAAAATGGCGACCTCGTCTTGCACTACCAGCCGGTGTTGGAACTCAGCACGCGAAAGGTGGTGGGCTACGAAGCGCTCGTGCGTTGGCAGCACCCCACCCGTGGCTTGCTATTGCCGGGCGCCTTCTTGCCGCTCATCAACGAGAAGAAGTTGTCGGTGGTACTCGGCACCGCCCTGGTGGATCAAGCCGCATCATTCCTGTCGCGAGTGCCAAGCGACACCGCTTGGGTTTCGCTCAATGTGTCCGCGGATCAGTTGGGTGACTCGGAGTTTGCGGACCGGATGCTCAGCGCCATCGGTCGACACCGCCTTACTGCACAGCGCATGGTCGTGGAACTCACGGAGGCATCGTTGGTGGCGCCAAATACCCGAATCCGCCACGAATTGACGGAGCTGCGCAACGCGGGGGTGCCCATCTTGCTGGACGACTTTGGCACGGGGGTGTCGCCGTTGTCCTACCTACGCGATCTGCCGGTCTCAGGAGTGAAGCTCGACATGTCGTTCGTGGCAGGCATCCCGGAGGACCCGGCTGGCGCTCGCGTTTCCCGCGCGCTAGGTGCGCTGTCACGCGAGTTGGGGCTCGCGACCATAGCCGAGGGAATCGAGACCGAGGCGCAGGCCCAGTTCCTTGGCAACTGCGGCTGGCGCTACGGACAGGGCTGGTTATTCGGTGTGGCGCAGCCAGCGGCCGCGGTCTATGCGGCTGCGACGGAGTTCTCGTCCAGCCTGATCGATCCCCTCCCACGAGAGTCGGACGTCGATATCAACGCGGAATAGTGGCGCGACACGGTACTTGCCGCGTCGCTATCCGTCAGTTGGTGCCGCGGGGCACCCAATACGCGTCGTCTGCAGCGGATGTGGCGGGCTCAGTGCGTTCGGGCGCTTGCGGTCCCGCGGCTTCGGTTACCCGCTTCAGGCGCGCGGCGACCTCCTTCGCCGTGAGCGTCCTAGTGCCGTAAGGAATGTCCCTGAGCGCGTGCATCGTGTGCTTGTCGAGACGGTCGACTGTGATCGCCGTCCACTCCGCGCCGACGTCGACGTCGCCGCCTGGAGAGACGGTAAACGTGGCGGTCAGCAGGATCCCTGAGTTGGTGTTTGCCACGCAACACTGGGTGTCCTGGTTCGACAAGAAGTTGCCGAGGCCGAATGCCGTCCACATGCCGTTTCCGCTTGGCCCACCTGGTAGCAGCTCGACGGGCTGGGGGACGTGCGCGTGGTGCCCGATGTAAAGGTCCACGAGCCCTGACGCGGCAATTTTTTCGGCGATCGCGCGCTGAGCATCGGTGGGGGCGGTCTGGTACTCGGCGCAGCAGTGCACTGACGCGATCACGACGTCCGCGCCCGCGTCGCGCGCCTGTTGTGCCCGGTCAATAATGGGCTGCGCGTCTGCGGCATCGGCGTCAAATGTGTTGACTGCCCACGGCTTGCCCTCAGGCTGGGGGAGGCCGTTGAGTCCGTAGGTGTACGAGATGTGCGCCACCGTGATGAGGCGCCCCCCGGTCCGGACGCGGTACATTTGCACCGAGTCCGCCTCTTCCTCGGTGCGCGCCGTGCCAGCGTGGCCCATGCGCACCTCATCGAACGTACCTAAAGTGGCCTTGATGCCAGCGAATCCACGGTCCACGGAGTGGTTCGAGGCAGTCGAGCACCCGTCCCAGCCCTCGTCATACAGCGCTCCCACGATCTCCTTAGGTGCTCCGAAGGTCGGATACCCGCTGGGCTTCGAACCGGCGGGCGCGACCGGCACCTCTAGGTGGCACAGCGCCAGGTCTGGGCCGGCCACGTAGTCGCGCAAAGGGTCCATGAGTGGCGCAAAATCATACCCATCCGACGTCCGTGCGGAGGTGAGAACTGAGCCGTGGGTGAGGACGTCGCCACCTGCCGCGAGAGTAAAGGAAACCGGGCCATCGGCCGGCAACGCGTCCACCTCGCGCACGGGCGCAGGCGGCGGGACAAACGCGCTTCCCTGAGCATCGGCTTGCGCGGGACCGCTAGTGGAAACCGCAGGCCCTGGCTGCGCTATGGTCCCCGGGTCGGCCTGGGGAGAAGACGCATTCACGCCCAAAAGGATTCCTACTGCCACGACCGCGACACTGCCGATGCCCATCGTGAGCCATAGGCCGAGGCTGGTGCGCGGGCACGAGGAGTGAGACGGCGCGCGCGAGGGTGACATGGGCATCATTGTCGCCTGTGCTGTGGTCGAGGCGGTACGCCAGTAGGGTGATCCTGTGAGTGCTGCCCTCCCGAACATTCTGACCGCCACTCGGCTGATCGCCGTCCCGGTGATGGTGCTGCTCCTGCTGGCTGATAACGGAGCAGAGGGACCTGATCGGTGGTGGGCTCTCGTTGTCTTCCTTGTCGCCGGGGCGACGGACTTCCTGGATGGTTACCTAGCACGCCGGTGGGCGGTGGTGTCGACGTTTGGCAAGCTCGCGGACCCCATCGCTGACAAGGTATTAATACTTGCCGCGCTCACGATGATCTCGCTGATAGACGGCATTGGCTGGTGGGCGATCATCGTGCTGGCCTTGCGCGAGATCGCGGTCACCGTTGGCCGGTTAATGGTGGCCGGGGACACTGTGATCCCGGCTTCGCGGGGGGGCAAGGCCAAGACTGCCCTGCAGGCGGCTTCGGTGACGATGTTCCTATGGCCGGGCGCGCCCGCGTGGGTCGACTCGGTCGCCTATGCGCTGCTGGTCGCGTCCGTGGTGCTCGCGCTGGTCACCGGGTTCTATTACATGCGGCGCATTGCGGCGGCGCGCGGGCGTCAGCATGCGGGCCAAGGCGGTCACCAGGAAAGCCGTCCCGATGTGGCCGCCTAACGCAGCAACTGTGATCGAACTCGCGCGTGCGGGTGGAGTGTCACTGGGTTCTGCAGAGTCGCTGACGGGAGGCGCGGTAAGCGCCGCTATCACCGCAGTGGCCGGCGCATCTGATGTGTGGCGCGGCGCGATTGTCGCGTATGACGAGGCTGTAAAACGCGATGTTCTCGACGTGCCCGCGAGCGTGCTCATGGAGGTCGGAGCAGTCTCCGCGGACACCGCGCTAGCCATGGCTCATGGCGCGCGTTCCCGGCTAGGAGCGGACGTCGTGGTGGCCACTACCGGAGTCGCAGGCCCGAAGCCCCATGCCGGGAAAGCCGTGGGCACCGTGGTGATCGCGGTGGTGGGACCAGGATTTGCGCGAACACAGGAATTCGCATTCGTAGGCGATCGGGGTGAGATTGCACAGTGCGCCGTCGACGCGGCAATGGGGGTGTTGTTTCGCGCGGTCGGAGGGCACGAGCCGGGCTCACATGGAACCGGGGAACAACTCTAAGGTACTGTGCGTTGTGTCAAGCATGAACCAAGGAACAGTGTTCGACAGGAAAAACACCGCGATTCCCACGAGGGGCGCGGGACTTACCAACGCTAAAATGAACGGGAGGCGAGTGCGCATGCCAATTCTGCGCAACGAGATCGGCGACGTCCTCCGCGACGCCCGGCTGCTGCAGGGCAAGACTCTGCGAGACATCTCCTCTGGAGCGCGCGTATCGCTGGGATACCTCTCTGAGGTGGAGCGCGGTCAGAAGGAAGCATCATCCGAATTGCTGTCCTCCATCTGCGAGGCGCTGGATGTACCCATGTCCGCCATCCTTCTTGAGGTGTCGGGCCGTTTCGAAACCGCGGAATCGCTGCTGGACGTCGCTGTCATGTCGTCCATTCCGGACACCGTGCCGGAGCTTCTCAGCTCGATGCGCGCACGCTGATCTCGCCCTCTGCGGGCTAAGTGACACGCCGGTGAGGCTCAGCGAATTTTGGGAACTCATGGATCACGTCTTCGGAGAGGCATATTCGCGCACCCTTGCGCGTGAGCTCGCTTTGGACGCGCTCGACTCGCGCACCTCGACGCAATCGTTGTCAGACGGAATCGATCCGCGAGACGTGTGGCACGCTATCTGCAAGCAGATGGAGGTCCCCATCGAACGGCGCGATGGTGGCGATCGCGAACGCATCATCCCGCCACCGCGCTAAGACCGGGGCCAGCGCGGAGTCGGGGTGTCGGCGTGTCGCTTCCGCTCGAACATGCGTTCGATTACTGTGGTGCACAAGACGTGGAGCGAATCTCATGTTCACCAGTTTTGGAACCTGAGCGGCGCCGATGTCAGTGGCGCAACATAGCGTCATATCTGGACATGAACGGTCCGTGTGAAGCTACCGCTTGACACGGACCACCTACACGCAGGGCACTGACGAGATTGGACAACAACCATGGCTGCAACCCCCGACCGCTCTAAGGCACTTGAGGCGGCACTAGGACAGATTGATCGCCAGTTCGGTAAGGGATCGCTGATGCGACTCGGCGATAGCCAGAAGGTGGCAATCGCCGCTATCCCCACCGGTTCCATCGCGCTTGACATTGCGCTGGGCATTGGCGGACTGCCCCGGGGCCGCTGCGTCGAGATCTACGGCCCGGAATCCTCCGGAAAGACCACTGTGGCCCTCCACGCGGTCGCCAGCATGCAAAAGCAGGGTGGCACGGCGGCATTCATTGACGCCGAGCACGCCCTAGACCCGGAGTACGCCAAGAAGCTTGGCGTCGACACCGACAACTTGCTTGTCTCTCAACCCGACACGGGTGAGCAGGCGCTCGAGATCGCGGACATCCTGATCCGCTCAGGCAGCATCGACATCCTGGTCATTGACTCCGTCGCGGCACTGGTGCCTAAGGCGGAGATCGAAGGTGAGATGGGAGACAGCCACGTCGGGCTACAAGCGCGGCTCATGTCACAGGCACTTCGTAAGATCACCGGCGCGATCGCGCAGACCGGCACCACGGCAATCTTCATCAACCAGCTACGCGAGAAGATTGGTGTGTTCTTCGGCTCGCCGGAGACCACCACGGGTGGCAAGGCGCTCAAGTTCTACGCCTCCGTGCGACTCGACGTGCGCCGCATTGAGACCCTCAAGGAGGGGACCGAGGCAGTGGGTAACCGGACCCGAGTCAAGGTCGTCAAGAACAAGTTGGCGCCGCCCTTTAAGCAGGCAGAATTTGACATAATCTACGGCCAAGGCATTTCCGCCGAGGGCAGCATCATCGACCTGGGTGTGGAGCACGGCTTCGTCAAGAAGTCCGGTTCCTGGTACACCTACGAGGGTGACCAGCTGGGCCAGGGCAAGGAGAACTCGCGCACGTTCCTCAAGGACAATCCAGAGCTCGCGATCGAAATTGAGCAGAAGATCAAGTCCAAGCTCGGCATAGGTGTCCCAATTGTCGAGGAAGGCAGCCAGGAGGCTGCTGTCTCGCCCGAGGATGCGGTTGCTGTCGAGGCGACTCCGGCGACAAAGTCCACCGCTAAGAAGGAGCGGAGCTCCTTCTAGGCATGGCCCCTCGCGCTCGGCAGGATTCCGCCACCACGACACCGGTGGAATCCGCCGAGCGCGCCCGGGAAATGGCGTTACGTATTCTCTCCAGTTCGCCGCGCTCCGCCGCGCAACTGCGCGAGGGCCTTCTCAAGCGGCACGTAGTGGAGCCGGTGATCGATGAAGTGATCGCTCGATACATAGAGGTCGGGCTCCTCAATGACACAGAACTTGCCGCCACCATCGCGCGCACCCGACACAAGGAGCGTGGCGCCGCACGCCGCGCGATTGATGCCGAATTGCGGCGCAAGGGCTTTGAACAACCGGACATCGACGCAGCACTCGCACAAATCGAGGACGAGGACGAGGTCGCGCGGGCGCGCGAATTAGCCCTGAAGCGGTGGGACAAGTTGGCAGGCCTCGACCACCAGGTGCGGGTACGCAGGACCGTGGGCATGCTCGGCCGCAAGGGTTACTCACCCGGCGTGGCTTTTGGAGTTGTGAAATCGCTGGATAATGCCGATAGTGAGGTCACGCGTCATAGTTAGGCGCGCCGCGCGCGGCATACGGCGTGTCGCGTAACAGACGAGGGGAGTACTCGGGTGCTGCAGTCGACGATCGTTGTTTTGCTGCTGGGCGCCTCGCTGGTGTCCCTTCTGCTCGTCATGTTCGCGCGCCGCGAGGCCACGGCACTTCGCCAGGCGGCGGAACGCGACACCAAGGCGATCCGCGACGAGGCGCGTGAGCGCTTCGACGACGCGAAGCATCGCGAGGAGCGTGCCCTACTTCGCGAAAACGAGCTAGCAGAGGATCATCGCAACGCGCAACAATACGCCCGCACGTTGGACCAGCGTGTCTCGGTGATCTCCAAAGACGAGAAGCGACTGATCTGGGAGCGCGACAAGCTTCAGGGCGAGCACGCCGACGCCATAGCAACGCTTGCCGGCAGCACCGTTGAGGAGGCCAAGGCGCAACTTATCAAGGAGCTCACGGAACGGGCCAAGGCCACAGCGGCCGCGGAGGTTCGCAGGGTCGAGAAGACCGCTAAGCGCAATGCGGAGGAACGTGCCCGCGAGATCCTCGTTGAGGCCATGCAGCGCCAAGCGGCTCCTACCGCGTCCGAGGCGTCCGTGAGCTGGATCGACCTGCCTTCAGAAGAGATGAAGGGCCGCATCATTGGTCGCGAGGGTCGCAACATTCGCGCGTTCGAGGCGCTCACCGGCGTGAACGTCATCGTGGAAGAAGGCGTGAACGCGGTGCAGTTGTCATGCTTCGATGTAGAGCGGCGGGAGATCGCGGAGG
>Ga0209414_1000865_pt1 | contig 14660 bp, 7 predicted proteins | sample LakVidmifraction_4_FD_181154 | JGI IMG/M metagenome (GOLD analysis project Ga0209414, IMG submission 181154) | Hypersaline microbial communities from Lake Vida, Antarctica - Brine Hole Two &gt;0.2 micron (SPAdes) (version 2) | ecosystem: Environmental > Aquatic > Non-marine Saline and Alkaline >... | reverse complement strand
TACGGCTTTTTTGTCAAGTTAATTATCTGTTTAAGTTGTTTTTTTTTGCTATTAAACTTGAACCTAGAACCGTTGTTTGAAAAACCTTTTCAGATAACCTCTAATTATATAGAAAACTATTATCAAATTTACGGCACTGATTGATTTAACTTGGAATTTATTTTCTATCAGACGTAACAACACAGGAGTAATATCATGAAGAGAAATTGTTTGTTTATCGTATTGTTCATCGGAGGTCTGGTGGTTGAATCCAGCGGGGCGGAACTCAATCTCAATGCGCCTGACCTCAGCCCATTAAAGACAATCAACCGGGCGGAAGGCACCCCCATTGACTTGATTGTCGATGGAAAGTGCACTTTTCCGATTGTAATCGGCAAACAACCTCAACCTCGTGTCGTCTGGGCTGCGGATTTTTTGGCCGAGTCAATCGAAGAGATGACCGGCAATAAACCGACGATTGTCAGACAGAATTCAGTCGAGGGCAAGGCCTTATATATCGGTAACCTGGAAGCACTGGAAAAAGCAGGGCTCTCCTCCACAAAAATGCTGCCGGGCGAGTTCTCGGTAAGGAGCAAAGATGGAAGCATCTATCTCTACGGCAACGATATCAACCGCTCAACTGGATCAGCTTATGCCGCATTGGACTTTGCAGAACGCGTTCTCGGTGTCAGACAGTATTTTGAAACGGATCAAGGAGGACGTACAGTCATCCAAACGCAAAATCTCACCGTCCCCCCGCTTGACTACAGCGATGCGCCCGTCTTTAACAAACGTGACCTCTGGCCATACTCTAACAAAAAACAGCTCCAAACATGGCGCATTGCCGATACGCACGGAGTACAGCTGATAGTTCATGCACCACATAAATGGTGCAAAGATCAAGAATATAGAAAAAACCGTCCTGAAATTTTCGAAAAAAACAAGGATGGCTCCAGGACAACCAGCCCCATGCTCTGCTATAGTAATCCTAAAACCCTTGAAACATACCTTGAACGAATAGAGGAAGAGCTTAAGGGTGGCCGCAAATCCGGTATACTCAATGGGAAATCTGTTACGGTATCCCCGTGGGACAAAGGAGTAAATTGTTACTGTGAAGACTGTCAGAAACTCTATGATTTAAAGGCTGGATACAGTGGAAGTGCCTCAAAAATCATGTGCGACTTCGTACGCAGACTTTCTGATGCTCTGGCCAAAACACATCCTGACCTTACCGTAATTTACCTGCCATACGTGAATTACTGCGACATTCCAGAAGGCACCTCTTTTCCTGCGGGCAATGTTGATGTCCAGCTTTGCTCCATGCCAGGCCTGGCCATGTTCAAAGAGCCATCTGTCAAAAAACATGAAGAACAACTTATTAGGAATTGGGCCAAAGTCACTTGCCGAAAGGTGCAAAACTGGCACTATATATGTTGGCCAGCAGAGTTTACAAGTGCCCCATATATTTACGGTGATACAATTATAAAACATTATCAAGACACCGAAACGGTGACGGTCGGATCCTTTTTGAACGGAGGCTATCCAGAGGCACGCCATTTACTATCAGCCTATATCTGGATGAAGGCACTCTGGAACCCGGAACTCAGCAGCGAGAAAATTTTTGATGTTTTTTCTCAGCGCATGTTCGGCCTTGCAGCAGAACCGATGCGACGTATTATCCAACTTCAGGCCGACGGTTGGAAGCGCCCCTGGAAGGTGGCAAGGGTATCGCCCAAAAACATATTTGAAGTCAGCTATCCCCGTTCAGAAGTTGTCGAAATGGAAAAATGCTTCAAGCAGGCATATGAACTCGCAGGAGATGACAAGCTGGTTAAGAAACGCATCGACTATTACCGTAGTGGATTCGACCCGTTTTTCAAAGAGTCCAAGGAGCATGCGGACGGTACCGCCTTCGTCCCGCTCATGATAAAGAAGGTGGCAGGCAATCCAGTTGTCGATGGACTACTTGATGACGAGGAGTGGTCCGGCGCTGAAGCGCTGAGTTTTATACGTGCCACGGACAAAAAGATTAAAGCCCCTAAATATCCCACCACTGTCAAAGCCGTTTGGACCCCTGCCGGTATCACCTTTGGCTTGCGCATGACTGAGCCGACTCCCGAAAAGCTTTGGGTGATTGAGCCTGCCGGAAGTTGGCACAACGACAACATTGAAGTCTTTTGGGACGTCACCGGAACGGGCGCCGGAGATTACTACCAGATTATTTTGGATGCAAGGGATGAAGGACTGCTCTTTATCCATGCAAGTGAACCGACCGGTTGGAAGCCCAAGGGTATCAAGAGCAATATCCACAAGGGTAAGGATTTCTGGAGCGCGGAACTCTTCATTCCGTTCTCCGAATTTGCAAATACAAAAGATGCACAATTACCGAAAACCAGCAGCGCCGGACTTTTTTGGCTAGGCAACCTTACTAGGCACCGTAAGGCCGATGGCTATCAAAAAGACAAGTCGCCCGGCAGTATCGGTGAAATGAGCCGGCTCAATACCCGATATTCCTTCTTTAGTAGAGACCAAAATGCATTCGGAAAAATGAAATTTGTAGAATAGGGCTTCCTGTTTAGCCCCCCTTGCAATCGAGACGTACAGCATCTAGATCTGGCACAAATCGGCAGACCTCTTCCATGACATCACCATAATGGCCGTAGGTCATGGCGGTATGATGAATCCATGGACCCTGCATCAACGTGCGTTCCCAATGAGGCCAATTATCAACCTTCATCCAAACGTAATTATTCTGTGTGTAGGGTCCGTCCATCGACTCACCTTGACCAATGGCTAATTGGTATTTGCCACGGTCACCGTCGAATCGGGTTACGGTAATAGGGCCGTCCTTCAGAGGAAAATGTGTCATTCCCGAGACTGGACTAGGTAGTATCCAGTGGCGACCAAGCCTAGGTTTGTGACCAGGTTTGCACATAGAATGCGGTGCTCCACAGTGCCAAAGCAATATGCCGTTATCGTCATCCGGGTGGCGAACAGTTACATCCGCCAAAAAGGTTGCCTTACCACCGGCAGCACGCGAAAGTAACAGTGTACTGACAGCACCGTGAATATCCGACTCCATGGACAATGGTAGTTGATCAGAAAGCATACTGTTCGCTAACAGGCAGTAGGCTCCAAATTCTTCGACCAGAGAGTTGAAATCTTGTATGGTAATAGAGTCGAGCCCTTGCTCCTCGGCAATGGTTAGGGCCTGATCACGCAGTGCCAAGATATTAATCAGTTGATTATCTTCTAATCCTTCGATGTCCATGGTCTCGCGTAACTTTTCTACCTCGACAGCATAGCTCATATTGTGGGTCTCGGCACGCTGGCGTACGTCGCGAATAAACAGAACCATATCGATTGGCAATACTTCAATTCGAAAGCGTTCGAGCAATTCGCTCTCATTGACGATTGTGGTCCAGAAGAAATCGATTCGCTGACCGATATGGCCAATACGCATGCCGCGTCTCAAGGCTTGGGCAGCATGTGCAGCGTGGAGGAAATTGCGGACGCCGGACTCTAGGGCGGCATCATCCATGCGGCAGTTTTCAATATAGGAGAAAGGTATATCTAACTTGTGGAGTACTTTGCTGGTAGCGAACATCCCGCACAAGCTATCACGGAGCCGAGAGCCATCTTCCAGTGGAGCTTCATCGCGAGGCCCCCAAAGAAGCAACGGTACGCCCAGATCGCGGGCAATAATAGCGGCGGCGCCTTCAGTACCAAAATTACAGTGTGGCATAAACAAGCCATCAACTTCGTGGTTCCGAAAATGTGCAATGGCAGGCCCCGTATGGGCTTGATCCCGAATCATGCCATCCTCGATTACATCATCAAGATCAACGGTGTCAATATTCCATTCACGCAGTAATTTTTGTAATTGCTGCTTCCAATGCATTGCGTCTTCATGGCTGAAAACAAATTTACCGATAGGGCAAAGCCCTAGTTTGGGAAATCTACTCATTATCTTACCTTTCAATTACACCGGTTCTGTCCAAAGTTTTGTACTTTATTCAGCCCTATTCTTTTATAGTTCTAAGTTCTATGGTCTAAGTTTTACTCTGCGAGGCTTGGAATTGCTCCGCAGGTTTTTTATAATTCAGCATTTATCATTACTTATAGTCTTATCCCCCTTTTTTTCGATTTACAGAATCGACCCTACATGTCCCCCAATCAACGTTAGTCGCGAGTAATGTAGCGTCCGTTCTGTGAACGGAAATATATATTTTCATGCAATTTTTGACAGTACCATTCCACCATTTATTTGTACACTTTTCTAAATTATCAAACCAACTAATCTCAACGGCGAAGCCATTAAACGCAACGAAGTTGCATTCAACGCGATGCAATCGCATTCAACTATTGTTTCCCAATATTTAGACCCAAACAATACTCAATCAGCCCGTTATAGTCAACAAAAAAAATTCACTAAAACCCTCTTTTCCTGTTTTTCTTGTTGTGATCACTTTATGAGAACGAGGACGTTTGAGATAGGACGCTTCGCTACTGTCGCAACCCAGCTACTAACAGAAATTAGACTGTTGATTTTAAACGTAGCATGTTTTAGATTAGTAGCTTGGCAAAAATCAATTACGAATGACAAATGACAAATGACTAATTATGAATGCTGGAATTCGTTGGTCGTTTGTCGTTTGTCGAATGTCGGTGTTTGAGAAATTTAGTCATTGGTCATTGATTCATTGAGTCATCTGTAGCCACGCCGTGCCGTGCATAGCTTGCAAAGCGACGCATGGTCGCCTCGGCGCGGACTAGCTGGCTAGTCCCGCAAGGTGGGATAACGCACGCTTCCAGCTTGCAGTGAAGAACGCCAACAACCTAGAAGGTTGAGCTACCTTAAAATCTGCAAATCAGTATTGGTTTGTACATTTGGGAGCGACGATGTCCTCATCGTCAAAAAGGGCTGACAGCAAGAATAATTATGAATACTAAATGCTGAATTGAAGAATCTCTCTGGCAGTATTTATATAATAAGTTGTAAAACAACACAATCGTTCACCGTTTACCATTTACAGTTTACCGTTTTTTTTGTCCTGCTCACGGCTTTGTCGAGCCGTAGACAGGAACTGCGAAGGCTGAAGTGTCAGTCGAAGCTTGTCGAAGACGGGGGTTTCTTAACACCCAAGACCAACGACCCCGTTCTACCTCATGTTTGGTGCGTGGAATAGTTTATGATAGTTTTTGCCAGTGAGTAGTTTTTTTAGACTGTCGAGGGCTTTCTGGACACGAAGAATACTCTCTTTATACATGTCGTTACATTCTCTGAATCGTGAGCCATGGCCTCCAAGATTTAGGGTAATGTTCTTGTCACAGAGATTTTGTAAAGCATGTAATATACCTGCACTGAATGGATCTGAGTCATTGGTGATAATAAAATCAAGGCTGCAGGAATCTCCTCTACTTTGAATAGTATCGCCGGTAATGGCCAAACGTTCTCCTCGGAAGTCAAAAATATAACCACAATGAGCATAACTGTGTCCAGGAAGATGAATTACTTCGACAGCAATGCCATTCCATTCAAATCCTATTCCAAGTTGCAAATGGTAATCAACGTTTATTCCATTGATTCCTAGATTGTACCAGGGCATCAGACAGGAGTATGGATAGGCTTCAGGGTTTTCAATTATTTCAGCTATTTTGTGCCACGAGGCAAGTTTAGCCCCGTATCGTCGCTGCAGAAGCGGGACCATATCATAGTGATCGCCATGCATATGGGTTATCAGCATCAACTCAATCGTCTTAAGGCCTTCCTCATTTTCCAAAAAATCAAGGCTGTTGGAAAATTCAGCTTCACGGTGAGATAATAAAATATCACTGCCATAACCACATGGTCCTGGATCAATTACCAAGCCACGCCCTTTTTCATCAATTAGTATGATGGTATTACCAAAGCCTTTATCTTGGTAGATGCCATCAGCTACCTTGATGAATGCTCCTGCTTCTGCACCTTTAACCTCAAGGCCTGGAGTAAAATGCCCACTTTTCCAGGCGAGTGAGTTTAGGTAGTCTTCAATCTTTGTAGCCAGCTCTTCAGCGTCCGCAGGGCCATCATTAATAATGTCTCCGGTACTTGGAAGAAAAAACTTTGTCCCAATAGTGCTGACTTTTCGAAGGAGTAATGGAAGTTGTTCTATGCAAGTTCCTCCATAATTTGTGACCAATTCATACATGTTGACTAGACTGGATGGATGGTGGAACAGGTCTCCAGGGAAAAATGCAACGGCGTTGCCATTCTGGTTAATAATAAAACCTATAGAAAAGCACCCATGGGCAGGCAAGGCTATAACATCAATCGAAAGATTGTTCCAACTAAATGAATGATCTGCTAGAAGACTTTCACCAAGTACTAGAGGAATCGCGGGAGGAAAAAAGGTTGTACAGCCAGCAACTCCGTAGGTTTCTCGTCCCATGGTATCCATCCATTTCTCTGGCTTATCCCATACAGTTGCGGTCAACTCTCTATATTTAGCTGGATCGGATGCGAGAGCTTCCAGCCCCTGTGGAACTCGAATGACAGCATCCCTGAAAGAATTTCCTTCGCAGCAATGCTCCGGTGCAACATGGGTATGTAAAATTATCTCCGGCATCGGAAGGTTTCGGTTTTTAATCTCAGCATTAAGCTCTGATGTGTGGCAGTCAATCAGAATAGAATGCCCATTCAACTCAATCAGATTGCTGTTTTCTTCAGCTCCAAAGCGATGAATAGATATCCCATCGCCACAAGTTATGCATTGATAATCAGATTTCAACATTATTTTAAATATTCCTATATATTTTGTACATCAACGAAAAAGTGTATATTACATAGGGCTTACTGTTTAATGCGAGATTGCGTAAGATCTTGCTTTAAAGCCTTTTCGCCACGCCCTCACTTTACATAAAAGATTGTAAAGTAAGGGCGTGGTCGTGGTAACATGCTGCAAAGTAAGAGGTTGCGTGATATCGAATTACAAATTCATTAATTTCATGAACTTTTTATTAAAGTTCATCTGCAAACTTTTTGGTCTAAATGTGCAGAAAAACTTGCACTTTAGTCTTCAATATAAAGTATTAATAGTTACTAATACGTTAGTTATGAATTAAACAGGATGCCCTACATAGGGCTTCCTGTTTAATGCTAACAATAGCATCTGACTTGAAATACTTTCCTGTCCTGAACAGGCGGAATAAGATTTCCTGTAATCGAAATATTGTCAACTTCTAAAGCTACAGCACCTTTTTTTCCTTCATTGAAAATAGTAATTTCATATCGGCAATCCCTGAAGTTTCTGCTGACCGTAACTTTTTTCATGGATTTTGGAAGACATGGATCAATAATCAAGCCTTCAAAGGAAGGTTTGATCCCCAAAATATATTGAGTAAAAGCAACATACATCCAACTTGCCGTTCCGGTAAGCCAGCTGATACCTGCTTTGCCGAAATTATCTGATCCCGGTCCCACAATTGAAGATACATAAACATACGGTTCTCTTTCATAATGATCTTCGCCTACTTGACTGATAATATTTTCAGGGAGTAGTTTCTGATAATAATCAAAAGCACGGTCGCCATTGCCAAGCAGACATTCGGCAATAATTGCCCAGGTATTTGCATGACAGAATATGGCCCCATTTTCACCTACTCCTGCATTTGATCCTTTTGGCGGATCTTCTGGTTCAGGAAATCCTGCGTAAGGTGGAGCTAGAATAGTTAGCCCATATGGGGTTTCTAAGTACTTTTTAACTTCGTGCATGACTTTTTGGCTGCGATTTTCCAAACCACCAACTCCACTGATAACAGACCATGATTGGGGATTTAGAAAAATTTTCCCTTGAGAGGAAGATGCAGACCCGACTAATTTCCCGTCTGAAAGCAAAAGTCGACGATACCAGTTGCCATCCCACACTTTTTCTGAATTGAGAATCTTTGTCATTTCATCAATAACTTTTTCACACCACTGGATATCATCTTTTTCGCTTTGTCTTGCTGCTATTTTAGCAAATTTTTTACAAGAATAGACTAGCTGAAACCCGAGCATTACAGATTCTGCCGCTTCATCTTCAAAGAGAGCCAGTCCGTCATTCCAGTCAGCATGAAACATAGTTGGAAGGCCATTGGGACCGCGTCGCATATAGATATGCTTCAATCCGTTCAGAAGATGAACATAAACTGTTGCTTCACTACTATCACGATATGGAATTACCTCTTCAAGAATACTGCTGTCTCCACTTTCTGCGATAATTGCCTCAATGGTGTATATAGGCCAGACAGTATTGTCACTGCGATGAGGGGAATCAGTAGTTTGCCGATTTGTATAAGGGAAGAACGTCATGCACCCTCCTCCATCAGATGTCTGCTGTGCAAGAACCTGCCGCATCTTTTCTTTGGCGAATTCCAAATCAATATGAGAAACTGCTAATGCATCCTGAGTTGTGTCCCTGAAACGAAGAGCATCGGTTCCCATATGATCTGTTGATATGCTTCTTGCTGTCTCCAGCGCAACGACGCAATTATAAGGGTTCCAAATGTTTATAAATCTGTCGATAATCTCGTTTCCAGTTTTTACCTGCAGTACTCTCAGGCGTTTGTCCCAGAAAGATTTGATATCTTCGAACGCAGAAAATACATTGCTGTAATCCTGATATTTTGTAAGCAAACTATTTAGTTTTTCTTTTTCCGGTGCTAGAGCAAAGAAATAAGCGATTTTTTTTGATTCACCAGCAGCAAGTTCAATATTTATTCCTAATGTTGCACATGCATGTCCTCCTTGTGGAAGATCGGAGTTTGACAAATCGTTATGTTTTTTTAAGGCGGTAGGGGATTCTAAAGATCCTGTTCGCCCTATAAAAGCATCACGAGAACAATCCCAGCCAGCGCACTTATCTGTTGATGAAAAAGCCATTTCAGGTGAATAGGGAGCTTCAAAGACGTGATAATCATAACAGATCGCATTTAAGTCATGGTCATATTTTAAAGAAAACTGTCCCTTTAGGTAGCACCATCCAATCATTTCACGCATAAATTCCAGGATGCCAAATTCCAGATAACTGGCAGCTTGAAGGGAATGCTTTTTATTCGATTTATTGATAATATTTATATCCCAAAGCATAACATCATCGTCAGGCGGTATGCCATATCTTATTGAAACTTCTATATCGTCTTTAAGAGATTTAAAACTTGATATCCCTGGTTGGTGCACTGCTTCAAAAGAATCAAGGGGTGTGCATGTCGGAGCAAAGTGAGGATTCCAAACAACATCGCTATTGAGATCTCTCAGATAAATATAAAACCCTGGACGGTCGCCAGGTGCAGCAGTATAATGGTATCTGCTTATCCTTCTTGTATAAGGCTCAAGATACCACATCAATCCTCCGGCATTCTGACTGATAAATGCCCTTAATCTCCGATTCCCCAGATAATTGATCCATGGGCGAGGAGTTTCCGGATTGGAAACAGAAAAGGACGATAAATCATCCTGAAAATTACCATACTTCATATCATCTTCCCTTCATTATACTTAGGGCATCCTGTTTAATTCATAACTAACGTATTAGTAGTAATACTTTATTTTGAATACTAAAGTGCAAGGTTTTTTGCATATTTAGGCAAAAAAACTTGCAGATGAACTATAATATAAAATTCATACAATTTATGAATATTTAATGCGATATCACGCATCTTTTGCACTGCAATGAGTTACCCCGCCCTTACTTTGTAATTTTTTTTTACAAAGTGAGGGCGGGGCGAAATCATCTTAGTACAAAAATATACGAAGCAACTTGTTGAGACTGGAGCTGGCGACAGTAGCGAAGCGTCCTATCTCACATTAAACAGTAAGCCCTTGTCTACTTAAGATTCATCGCGTCTCTCTTTTTGCATACAATTTTTGACAGCACCTAAAAAATTTTAATTTACTTTTTTCAATCTTTAAGACCAATAATAACTCAATCAACCTTTTATAGTCAATCAGAAAAACAGGATTCTTGAATAAAAAAGGATTTTTTTTGGTTGACTATAATAATAATGTAGACTACTATCGCCTAAAGTTATAAAGGAGCTTGTCATGCACTTGAACAATTTGTTGATAAAGCCCTAACTAACAATCAAGCTTCTACCAACATTATTGGCAGAAAACAAGCAACAAAGGATCACAACATGAAAAAAACACTCATACGTCAATTGACAAACAGGTAATTAACAGGTAATTAGTTTCTATAAAAAAGTTGAAAAAAGTTGACGAGTTTTTTATATGTGTTAAAATAGTAACTATATAGCTGTTTAAGGTTTATAAAGTGGGGTAAATAGTTATAAATCAATAAAGATTTTCTAATGGAAGATGTGAAATAGAAATGGAGCTAGTGTGATGTATTCTTATCCCCGATCTGAAAAAAATCTGAAAAGGATTGCTTTTCGGATTGCATTTATATATTTTTGTTTTTCTGGAGTTTGGTTATGCTGGTCAGATAGACTGCTTGAATTGTTTGTAGATGACCCTCGTGTTATGACTGAGATTCAGATGTTTAAGGGTTTTGTTTTTTTGCTGGTAACATCACTCTTAATATATAACTTGCTTCTTAGGGCAATTAGAAAATTAAAAACCGCAGAAGATACTTTAAAAGAGCGTGAAACTTGGTATACAGAGGTATATAATTTAAGCCAGGATTCCATCTTTATTCATGACATAGATACAGGTGCTGTGCTTGATTGTAATCAAAGTGTGTTAGATTGGTATGGTTGTACAAAGGAAGAGATAATTGGAAAGCAAGTTGGGCATCTTAGTGTAGAAGAGGAAGGTTTCACAGGTGAAAAGGCTCTAGCTTTCTTAAGGTCCGCAGCAACAGAAGGTCCTCAAACTTTCTTGTGGAAGATAAGGCATAAAGATGGTAATACACTTTGGGCAGAGGTCTTGTTAAATAAGGTTACCATCTTTGACAAGTCTTATATATTAGCTCATGTTCGTGATATTTCTATACGCAAAAAAGCTGAACAGGCTCTAATTGATTCCGAGGAACGTTTTTCTAAGGCTTTTCACTTCAGTCCTGATGCCATGGGCATTTTCAATGCAGAGACAGAGACTTTTGTTGAAGTAAACCAGAATTTTGTTAAGACTTTTGAACTTACTACAGTTGACGATATTGTAGGTAAACATATTGAGGAACTAAACTTAACATACGATGCTGAAAAGTATAAAAAACTGCTTGATATTTTAGTGAAAGGTGGGACTGTTAAAGACTACAGCACTAAAATTAAAAATGCGGCTGGAAAAGAGATTTATATTCAGATTTCGACGGATATTATTCAAATTGAAAATATGGATCTTGTGTTGTTTACCATAAGGGATGTTACAAAGCAGAAGATTGCAGAGCAGGAGCGATTGAATTTGGAAAATCAGCTTATGCAGGCACAGAAGATGGAAGCAATTGGTCAGTTGGCAGGTGGCATTGCTCACGACTTTAATAATATTCTTCAAGTAATTTTTGGTTTTGGAGAATTGGCTTTACATGATGCAAAAAATGGTTCTTCTCCGGTGAGTGATATAGAACAAATTATTGGGGCCAGTGACAGAGCTAAAATTCTTGTCAGTCATCTTTTGGCATACAGTCGTAGGCAGGTTCTCAAAATGGAGAGCTTAAATTTAAATGAGGCTGTAAGGGATCTTATAGAAATGTTGAATCGTGTGATTGGTGAACATATTGATTTGAATATTAATATGGAACTTAATATAAGCAATGTTAGAGGCGATAGGATTCAAATAGAACAAATTTTAACAAATCTTTGTTTGAATGCGAGAGATGCAATGCCTAATGGTGGAGTTATTTTAGTTAAGACAAAAAATGTTTATATGGATAAGACTGATTGTATGACTCATTCTTGGGCTAAGCTAGGACATTTTGTTCTTCTTAGTGTTTCAGATACGGGTAGTGGTATTAGTGAAGATGTGGTTGAACAGATTTTTGAGCCATTCTTTACTACTAAAGCAGTAGGAGAGGGATCAGGGTTGGGGCTATCTATGGTATACGGTTTGGTTCAACAGCATAATGGTATGATTAACGTATCTAGTGGTGTTGGCAAAGGAACAACTTTTGATATATATTTCCCTGTTACAGACGACTTGACTAAAGATAATGCTGAAGATGTTAAAGATTCCGTTCTTGGTGGTACAGAGGTGATCTTGTTGGCAGAAGATGATGAATATGTTCGAAAGCTATGTGTAAAACTACTTGTTGACCGTGGGTATAAAGTTATTGAAGCTGTTAATGGGCGCAATGCAGTGAACCTATTTAATGAAAATCATAATGATATTGATCTTGCATTATTGGATGTTGTGATGCCCGAACTTAGTGGTAAAGAAGCTTATGATAGTATTATTCAAATTAAACCTAATTTACCGGTTATCTTTGCCAGCGGATATTTACGCAATGATATTAACAAAGAATTTTCCTTAAATGATAGAATTGTTTTTATTCAAAAACCATATAAGATGAATGAATTACTTAAAACGGTACGCAAAACACTGAATGAAGCTAAAAAGGTTTAGGTAGGGGATTGGTGGCGAGACCCAGAATCGAACTGGGGACACGAGGATTTTCAATCCTCTGCTCTACCGACTGAGCTATCTCGCCAAGAGTTGTTGTTCAAACAATGGCAAGAACTATACGTTTTATTGCTTGCAAATGCAATACTTTTTTTTCAAATTTTCTCATTTTCTTCAATAATCGCCGGTTTTCCCCTAAATGATTATATAATTGAGAGTTGAGAGTTGAGGAAGGAAGATATTTCTCGCAAAGTCCGCCAAGATCGCAAAGAAAAGAGTTTTAGCCACAGATTCACATAGGGCGGCATAGCCGCAACCAAAAGAATTCTCGCACAAAGGCACAAAGGGCACAAAGAAGAGAAGAGTCCCAACCACGAATTAAACGATTTCTTTTTGCATGCTCTGACGGAGCATTTGGTTTTAGCCTAGGGTGAGCGACCAACGGGAGTGTAACCCTAGGTGAAATAAGCAAACAAAATTATTCCTGCCCACGGCAGTGTCAGACGTAGCTCGGAGAGCGAAGACTGGAGTGTCTTTCTCCCCATTCGACGTTGGATGTTGATCGTTCAATGTTGGTTTTTCTCTTTTGTTTTCTTGCCTCGACTAGGATAAAATCACTAAGAATATTAACAATAACTCGGTTAAGTGTGGTATGTTTTAGTCCTTGGTCACTAAGTCCTTAGTCCTCTCTTGTTTGATATCAAGAGCGCCGCGATTTCAATACCGAAAAACTACAATTTCTTAATAAGCGCCGTAAAAGATCCATCTATCTCGTCCTTGAATGGTAGGGTAGACTTTGTCTCTAAGATTTCAACACCTTTAAGTTTTTTCAGGTGGCCTTCATTTTCTTCAGATTCAATACTGCATGTGCTATATACAATCAAACCGCCAGGTTTGAGATATAGCAGAGCATTTTCAAGGAGATGCCCCTGCAAATTAACAAGTTTGCTTAGTTTGTTTTTAGAAAAATTCCATCTTGCATCAGGTCTTCTTCTTATAACGCCGGTATTTGAACATGGAACATCCAGTAGAATCTTATCAAAAAGATTTCCTTCATTAATTTGAGCAAGATTATCTCGTGCCGCATCAGCTTTTGCCAATTCAACATTTGTCATCTGCATTCGCTCAATGTTCTGTTTAAGCGGTATTAACCTGTCCTCGTATATATCAGAAGCAATTACTTTGCCGGTACCTTTAAGCAGTTCTGCAATTAACATTGTTTTTCCTCCAGGAGCAGCACATGCATCAAGGATCATATCGCCTTCGCTCACATTAAGCATCCTAACAGCACTTACTGTTGCCGGATCCTGAACAGAGAATAGACCCTCTTTAAATCCAGGAACCCTTGTAACAGAGAGACCTCTCTGCAGAATAAGAAATTCATCTTTAAATAGAGGATGTTCTTCATACTTTATGCTTGCTTCATCAAGAGACTTTTTGAAATCATCCATTGAGATTTTGTGAAGAGCCGGATGGATAATTGTGTATGCAGGAGTATTGTTCCACTCGCAAAGAGCTATTGTATTTCTCTCTCCAAATGCTTTCACCCAGCGATCTAACAAAACTTCCGGATGGGAATACTTGATGTGCATAGGTTGTTTGTCCAAATCCATCTCAATAAAAGTTCTTCTTCTGGCAGCATTACGCAGAACACCATTAACAAAACCTTTTTGATTTTTTGATGCACCCTTTTCGTCCATGAGTTTAACAGTTTCATTGACTACCGCATAGTCAGTTGCTTTACGCATGTAGAACAGCTGATAAAGGCCAGTTAGAAGTAGAGCTTCTGTTGTTGGTTCCGGAGTCTCTTCTACAAGTCTTGTGAGCATCCAGCGTAGTGCGCCAAGTTGTCTTGCTGTTCCGAGTACTATTTCTCTTACAAAAGGGGACGCATTGTGTTTGTTCAATTCCTTGTCTGGGAATCCAGACGTCTGTATCATTTTTAAAACTATATTGTATGCTAATTCACGGTCATTCATTTCTATTTATCCAATCTAAATTCTTTATTAATATGGGGTATCATACTAAAGATTAATGATTTAAACTAGTTTTATTTATTTCAATTATGAATTAAGAGACCTTGATTTTACGGTTGGTTTATTTTTAAGTTTGATATTTGAAAAGCCGTAATAGTAAATAGTTGGTA
>Ga0209414_1000864_pt1 | contig 14661 bp, 25 predicted proteins | sample LakVidmifraction_4_FD_181154 | JGI IMG/M metagenome (GOLD analysis project Ga0209414, IMG submission 181154) | Hypersaline microbial communities from Lake Vida, Antarctica - Brine Hole Two &gt;0.2 micron (SPAdes) (version 2) | ecosystem: Environmental > Aquatic > Non-marine Saline and Alkaline >... | reverse complement strand
CAGACAGGCCTTAGGCTTAAGCTCAGAGGAACTATAAATGAGTGCGTTATATATTCCTCGCACACGAGGTTCTCTGACAGCCGTTGGAGAAACCTCAACAACCTCCTTAACAGAGAAGTAAGGGATATGAACAGAGATGAACGTGAGCGTATTGCTACCGGTTCCGCTACAGGACCCTTTTAAGATGCCTCCTGAGCTAGAGCAATACTACAATGAGCTATTCGAGACGTTCCAGACTCCCGGATGGAAGCACTTCCAAGAGTACGTACAGATGCTATACAATTCCCACGTAGAGAAGGGGTGGGACTTACCTACCTCTGAGCTAGGTACTAATAAAGGTATAGTACAGAACCTTAAGTTGTTCAGGCACTTCCAAGAAGAGCACGAGACAGCCTTCCAACAGATACAGGAGCAAGATAGTGAAGAGAGTGATTAAGCATAAATTCGACACATCAAAATATGTAATTGTTGATAGCAGGGGAAAGAGAGTGATGAATAACGAAGATAAACTGATAGAAGAGCTGCGACTGGTGTCAGGCGTGTCTAAAAATATGGCTAAAAGAATGGCCAAAATAGTGCAGGCGCATGATGCTGAGCTAGTGAACAAAGAGGACGCGGGGGGTCCAGCCTAATGTCTGATAGTACTAAACTAAGAGCACTGATAGATGGTGACATACTAGTATATAGAAGCGCTGCTGCTTGTGAGCAGAAGGAGTACACTTACGCCCCTAAAGAGGGGTCTACTCCTCCCCTTAAGTTCCGTTACGTTAAGGAGGCTAAGCTAGCCCTAGGAGATAAGATAAGTGAGTACACCCGTACACACAAAATCATCCTGTCTCCTCCTGAGCATTGCCTGCACTCCCTACGTCATACGTTAGAGAAGGTGATGAAGAACACTCATGCTGGAGAATGTAGTATCTATCTAGGAGGCCCTAACAATTTCAGGGACTTAATAGACCCTAAGTATAAGGCTGGTCGAGGGCCTAAGCCTGAGTACTACCAGCTAGCACGTGATTACTTAATATCGTTCCATGACGCAGAGATTGTGCATGGGCAGGAAGTAGATGATAGGCTAGCGCAAGAGCAGAGCAGCAATACTGTTATCTGTGGCATAGACAAGGACATGTACCAAGTTCCGGGGTGTCATTATAACTGGGTAACTGACACATGGAAGTACTTAACTAAAGAAGAAGGGGATGAGTGGTTCTGGATACAGATGCTTGTCGGTGACGGAGTAGATAACATCAAGGGCATAGATGGCGTAGGTCTTATAGGTGCTGCTGAACAGGTTGCTGCTTTCAAAGGAGACTTCGCTAAAGCTAAGGAGAGTATACAAGACCAGTACATTACACAGTTCGGTTCATCCGTAGAATTCTTTGCTAACATCAGACTGTTGTACATACGTAGGAATGTCTACCATAACACATCAAGCCTAGTAATTAAGGAGTGTACGTAATGAGACCTAAGCAACACATCCTATCCCTAGCAGGGAGTGTAGCAGACGGGGAGACGGTACAGACACCGTGCCCTTTCTGTAAGGAGGACTATGAGAATCAGGGTAGGCCAGTAACATGGTCTCCTCGTAGGAGTATGTCAGTAACCCGTGAGGGGTACGCTCTCCTTTATAACTGCTTCCGTGCTTCTTGTGCACGTGGTAGAGGAGTAGTGCACGTCCTTGATGGGTTAAGTAAGGCAGGACTGGAATACAAGAAAGGCAAGACCTTCGAGCCTAAGTCTTATGTGTATAAGACTGTGCCTGCTGCTGTGTGGAACATGCCTAAGGAGATAACGCTGACAGAGCAGGAGCTAATAGACCAGCATGTACGTTACGCCGTAGACAGAGACACAGTAGTCTACCCTATCTTTGATGTGGTAGGACACGAGGTTGGTGTAGTGGACAGGTCTTACAAGGGACGTTCCCCTAAGGCTCTATCTTATTGGTTCAAGGATGTACCTAAGGTACACTTCCCTTTAACCTCCCTTAGAACTGAGGCATGTGTTGTAGTAGAGGACATACCCTCCTCTATTAAGTTAGTGCCTTATATTAATTCAGTAGCATTACTCGGAACTAATATAACATCTGACTGTCTAACCCACCTAAGCCATCTGTATGAAGTACTAATAATTATACTGGATGAGGACGCTACAGCCAAGGCGCTGGAAATGGAAAAGCAATACAGGCTATTCTTTAAAGCGGTGGTAGTAGTACCAGCCCAGAAGGATATAAAGAACATGACTGACAAAGAAATTAAAGCATTACTGAGAGGATTAATATGAAGTATTTATTAGTAGGAGATTTACACGGTCGAGTAGAAGTAGCACAGAAAGTATTATCAGATAAGTACCTAGAGTACCATAAGGTATTCATTGGTGACTACGTGGACTCCTTCGACCGCAGCAAGAAAGACCAGATTACAATAGTGAAGCTCTTACTCAAGGCTGTACAAGAGAGAGAGGATGTCACTGCTCTGATAGGTAACCATGAACTCTCTTATCTGAGAGAGGGTATGCAATGTTCTGGTTACGCCTCTGGTACTAAGTACCACATGGTACACCTAAAGAAAGACATACTACGTTACTTCAAACGACACCTATACCTAGAGGAAGGGCTGCTAGCTACTCATGCAGGAGCCTCTGCTCACCTATTCACAGATAAGGAGGATGTACGGAACGCACTAGAGAATGACGACCCTCGTCTGTACTACATAGGAAGTGTAAGAGGGGGGGCTCAGACGCATGGGGGTATTTTCTGGTGTGATTACTGGAGAGAGTTCTCTCGTGTAGAGGGACTTACTCAGATAGTAGGCCACTCTTCCCACAGACCAGAGGGAAAAGACCGAGGTATTGTTGTAGAGCAAGACTGCTTCAATATAGACTGCTTAGACAGAGTAGAGCAAGTCCTTATTGTAGACACAACAGAAGAAACAGAAACAACATTCGAGATTATTGATTTGTAGGAGTGAGTAATGGCTAAGACATATATTATTAGTGACCTGCACATGGGACATACTGACATCCATGAGAAGTGGCGCAAAGAATTCTGCTCTCAGTCTGACCATGATGAGACTATGATACAGGCATGGAACTCTGTAGTTAAGTCACATGACGTAGTAAAGGTACTAGGAGACTTCATTATAGGCAGAGCGAATCTACGGTACTTGAAAGAGCTGAAGGGCACTATACACTGGACACTCGGTAACCATGACCCTAAGATTACAAGGGACATTCTCAATGAGCATACTAACATCTCTTATGTGGATGGAGTACGGCCCTACAAGGGAGCAGTCCTAAGTCACGTGCCTATTCACCCTATTGAGCTAGTGTATCGTAACTGGTGCCTAAATATCCATGGACACCAGCATGAGGATAAGAACATAGGAGATAAGTACTTCAATGCTAATGCAGATGTGATGGGATACTTCCCGCGAGAGTTCCATTCTATTATGAGGGAGTGTGGAAAAGAATGAATATAACTAAAGAAGGAGAATGTATTGAACCTAGAAAAGAAGCTACTAGAGGCAGCGTGTAATGATAAGAAGTCTCACGACGTTATCGTCGAGCTGGTGTCACTTGATTCATTGTCTGACTATGCCAAGCACTTGCTGGAATCTATTAGTGATTACTACCTTACTGACACAGGGGCTACTAATGTAGACAAGCTATTACTACGAGAGATACTGATAGAGCAGTACCCTAAGAATCATGGGGAGCTAACAGACATACTCAGTACGCTAGGAGACACCTCACCCAGTAACGTAATTAAGGAGATAGGTAACCTAAGGAAGAAGGAGCTAGGAAGAGAGCTAGCCACTGAGCTAATACAGACACCGGACAGTCAGAAGGTTAAGGACTTATGGGCTGAGCTGAACAACCCTCTCTTATCACACATAGAAGAAGTCCAAGATGCTGGACAGAACTTAGAGGAGTTACTAACTAACGCTACTGACGACTCTCAACGTATTACTCTGTATCCCACAGCACTAGACACACGTCTATCTAAGGGTGCACGGCACGGTAATCATATTGTAGTGTTCGCTAGACCTAACGCAGGTAAGACAGCCTTCGTTATTAACCTAGTACGTGGCTTACTCAGGGACGGTAGGAGAGTAGCTTACTTCATGAATGAAGAACCATCCCAGCAAGTACTAGAACGTCTCGTGAGCAGGATAACTGGACGTGTGGGCGCTAACCTTAGGGACCATATCAAGGAGGCGGCAGCAGAATCAAAGGAACTAATGTCCCGTCTGTATGTACGTGACTTATCTCCGGGAACTTTCAAGGATATTTATAGTCTAACTAATGTTATCAAGCCTGACGTGGTAGTTATAGACCAGCTAAGGAACATAAGAACTAAGGAGGATAACCGTGTGATAGCACTAGAGCAGATGGCTATGGAAGCACGAGCATTAGGCAAGGAACACAACGCTCTTGTTATATCTGTAACACAGGCAGGAGACTCAGCAAGGAATAAGCTAGTACTAGATGATGGAGACATAGACTTCTCTAACACTGGTATACCAGCAACAGCAGACCTAATCATAGGTATAGGAACTAACGAAGAGTACAGAAACAGAGGTAGACGTATGATAACAATAGTAAAGAATAAACTAGGCTCAGAGCATTCATCCTTCCCTGTCAGTATAGATGAGGGACTAGCTAAGATACTAAGCCTATGATGCCTCCTAAGTGCTGTGTTTGTGGGAGAGACGCCTTTCTCAGGTATGCCCCCGATGATGGAGATAACCGAAGTGAGGAGAGTAGGTGGCTGTGCGCTGTTCACGCTCCTCACGCTGCTACTGAACGTGGTTGGAATGGTGAGTGGGAACAATACGATGAGGATGATTTCGATATAGAGGAAGAAGACTAGTGGGTCCTCTAGAAATCACACTGCTGGTGTTCGTACTGGTATTCATCTACTCTGAGTGGAAGGGGTCAGGTTAATGATACCATCCTTTGTTACTGACCCTAACCCTGATATATACTTAACTAATAATTATTTGGTGATAGACTATGAGACGACTAATACAGATAAAGGAAATCCCAGAAGAAGGGAGAACTCTCTCGTTTACGCAGCATGGAAATGTGGTCCAGACCATCCTAGATATACCGGACGAGTGCATGGAAGGCGTGGAGACGAGCTATCTCAACAGTCTCTTCTCCGAGCAATTGAGGAAGCTGACTTCATCGTTGCACAGAACACTAAGTTCGAGCAAGGGTGGTCCCTACGAATAGGTGTACCCCTAGAAAGTAAGTTATGGTATTGTACTATACTAGGTGCTTACTCTATAGATGGCAACAGACGTAGACCACGTGACCTTAACTCTCTGTGCACACGTTATGGCCTAGGGACTAAGGAAGACTTAGTGTCTCGTATGATAAAAGGAGGTATCCCACCAGAGGACATCCCTGCTCCTTGGTTAGCTACTTACTGTAAGAAAGATGTTACACTCACAGAAGAACTGTTCCTCCGTCAGAGAGAGGACCTAGCTAATAAAGGACTACTAGGTGTAGCCTACACTAAGAATCTATTCACCCCTGTACTAACAGACATAGAGCTTAATGGTATGTACCTAGATAGGGACAGAGTACTAGACCTACACCACACCAAGAGTAGTGAGCTAGCTAGTGTAGCTGCTGAGTTAGCTAGTACTTACGGGGAGATTAACTTTAACTCACCTCAACAGGTAGCTAGGTTAGTATATGGAGAACTAGGCTTTGAGGAACTAAAGGACAGACGAGGCTCTCCAATAAGGAACAAGCCCAGTCTACAGTTCCCTGAGGGCGTACCTAAGACGGATGCTGGTACGTTAGCTACGTTAGTAGCCTCTAACAAGAGACAGAGAGAGTTCGTTAACCTGTACGCTAAGCAGAGTAAACTAAGTAAGATGATAGGCACTTACCTAGAAAAATTCAAGACTGCTGTTGATGATTATGGAGGGCATATTCATGGTAAGTTCAATCAAACAGTGACTCAAACTCACCGTTTATCGAGTTCAGGGCCTAGACTAAGTTGGGTCCTTTAAACAATGTGAATTCAGGGGAACTCTCTAGTAGACAATCCTGAGCGAAGCTAAATTCATCCCTACCTTTGGAGGTACATGATGAAAGATGTAAGATATTTATATGAGAACACTCCACTAACTTTAGAAAACATAGCCAATAGGACAGGCTACACTTTAAATAAAGTATGGAGGTACACAGTTGATAACTATAGTAAAAGCTACAGAGAAGAAAGAAAAAGAAAGAACTATAGTTCATCAAAACAAGGAAGTAATAATCCCATGAAAGGTTTATTCGGAGCAGCTCATCCTAATTATAAAGGAAGGATCTCTGATGGAAAAGGTTATATTTTAATCTTAAAACCTGATTGGTACACTGGTAGAAAAGGAAGCAAGCATGTCTTTGAGCATTCAGTAATTATGTGCCTAGAACTAGGCATCACTGAAACACCCAAAGGCTACTGTGTTCATCACATAGACAAGGACCCTACAAACAATAGTACTAATAACTTAGCCCTGTTGACTGTGGCCGCCCACACACGCTTACATCAGTTAGAACGTGCAACGACTATCCGAAAGGAGTAGGGGAAAGGACAGTACCCGAAGCGCATTGCAGTAGTTTAAGAGATTAGCTACTGATGATATAGTCTGAACTACATGGCGACATGTAGAGTATAAGGAGAGACGTAACATAGAGAACTTCCAGAACTTCGATAGAACCCTTAAACCTCTGTTCACTGCGCGTAATGAAGGGTGGGTCATAGGAGAAAGAGATGAAGCACAACTAGAATTCAGGGTCGCTACATTCCTTGGAGATGACACTCAAGGCCGTGAAGACATTAAGAACGGCGCAGATGTACATGCGTTCACTTCTAAGGTTATCTACGGTGGAGAGCCTACTAAAGAGAAGAGGACTAACGCTAAGGCACACACTTTCAAACCTTTAACAGTAGAGGCTCTATATAGTAATATATAGATGACAATCACGTGAACTCAGGGAAACTCCTACATAGCTAGGACAATCCTGAGCCAAGCATTGAACTTTTTTGTAAGAGTTGTCATGCTAAAGAGCATGAAGTACATAAAAGGTTGAATGAAGGTGCAACGACTATCCCGTAAGGGAGTACAGCCAAGTGGCTGGAAGCGCGTGACTTCCTAATAGGAAGATGATATAGTCTACTCTGTATGGTAACATGCAGCAGTTCATAAGAGAACGGGATAAGAACTAACGAGCTTATTTGAATATATGGTATTTGGAGGAACATCAGGCACTACAGCAGAGAAAAAATACTACCAAGCATTCAGAGAAAAGTATGCGGGTGTTACAGAAGTGCAGGACGGGTGGGTAGATAAAGCCCTATCTGATGGAACTTTTGTGAATTTAACTGGTCTAACATTCTATCATAAGGTTAGGATGTCTTCATCAGGTTATATAGAAGGTAACACTAACGTCCGTAACTACCCCATTCAATACCTAGCAACAGGAGAAATAGTACCGATTGGCTGTGTATACACATGGCACTACATGAAAGAAAAGAACATGCGTAGTTTCCTAGTGAACACTGTGCATGACTCAATCATAACAGAGGAACACCCCGATGAAACTGCTGAGCTAACTGAGTTAGCAACGAGAGGATTCGGTCCTGATGTTATATCCTATATGGAGAAGGTGTATGGTTTCACCTTCGACGTAAACTTAGACTTAGAAACAGAAACACACACACATTGGAGCACTAATTAATGCAAGAAGTAACAGGTTTAATCACTAAAATTAACAAGAAAACTAAAACAAATGCAGGCGCTTTTATGAAGTCACCCGCTTATTCTATGATGCTGGATGATTCCACGTGGTATAATATGGGCTTCGATGCACCTACTTTCAACGAGGGTGATGTAGTAACATTCCCTTACACAGAGAGCCAGTACGGACGAGAAGGTAAGACTAACGCAGTACGAGTACAAGCAGGTGGAGCAGACGCAGGAGCACAAACAGCATCGCCAGCAGTACAGAAAGCTACTCAGAGTGCGGACGCACGACAAGAGAGTATCGTATTCCAGTCCAGTCTTAAGGTAGCTACAGACATCATTGGTCTAGCCCTCATACATGACTGCCTAGCCCTACCCTCTAAGAAAGCAGACCGCCTGCCTATGGTAGTATCCATGATACGAGAAGTAGCACGTGACATAGCATTAGAAGCTATCAAGCCTGACTTCGCTTCCTTCGCTGAAGATACTGCTGAAGTTATTACAGACGAGTAGTACTTGAGAGGTAAGAGAGCTAAAGATATCCGACGCTTCTTAGGGATGAGAAGTGAGGGATACACTAAACAGGAATACCGTAAACTTAAGAGGTTATGGAATGAGACTAGTAAAAGAAGTAAAAGCAGTACGTCGTAGGAAGTGGCTAAACCCACCCTCCCATTACAGTACAGGAGCTATTGAGTACGGAGTAGATATATACGGTAACCTATACCTAAATATGTGGGACTGTTCTAGGAAGATAGAACTAGAGTTAGACACGGAAACCCATAAGGCAACAAAAAGAACCATAAAGAAACTAGCAATAATTGAGGGAGCATGTCAGGAACTAGCTGCGCTGATACGAGAAAGAAGTTAATGAGACTCCATAGGAAGGAGATAAAAGGTCACAGGACTAACCTACTGGGGAAGCAAGGAGGGGTATGCCCTCTCTGTACCCTACCCATTGAACTAGAGGATGCTACTCTAGACCATGACCACTCCACAGGTAAGGTACGCAGAGTACTACATAGAGCCTGTAACTCAGCCGAAGGTAAGATACTGTCTTGGTGCTTCCGCGCTAAGGGTAACGACCCTATCATTCTATTAACTAATCTTATCTCGTACTGGGAAGACGACTACACAGGTAGTCCTATTCACCCAGCACACTTAACTGAAGAAGAGAAGCTACTGAAGAAGTTCAGACGACTCTTACGTTCTAGTAAAAGAGAGAGGACTAAACAGAAGTACAGAGACTTAATCAAGGAGGTTCAAGATGGAACCCGACAACGATGAAGACCTAGCTTACATAGAGCAGGCGCGGAGACTGTATGCACTGTCCGACAGAATAGACAATGCACTCTCTTATCTGGACTGGTTAGCTAGTGTGGCCAGCGAAGAGTTAGATGCAGCTTACATAGAACAACTCTACAAAATACTGGAAGGTAAGGAGGCAGAACACTAATGAAGCACATTTACACCAAACCTAAGGAAGGGTCAAGGAATAAGACCCTAGAAGTGTATGCACATAATGATGTAATAGTAGGAGAGATGTTAATAAACGACGATGGTTACTATGTCTTCTTTCCTGAAGAAAGAGCGGGGTACTGGCCTGATTATATACTCAGCGCTTTAGCAGAGAACATGGAGACCCTTAATGCTTCGTGGCATAAAGAAGTTACTGCTTATCACAAAGAAGAGGAAATAAAACATGCTGATGAATAAGAAAGTTAAGATACTACATATAGATATAGAGACTGCACCAATGCAGTGCTATACGTGGTCTTTATTCAAGCCCATGATAGCAATAGATAATATCGTACATGACTGGTACGTCCTTTGTTGGGCAGCTAAGTGGGACAATGAACCTGATGTATACTTCGATGCTCTTTGGTTGAACAAGGGATATAAGAAGGACATGCGTAATGACAGAGACATTGTTAGTACTATATGGGGAATGCTCAACGAAGCAGACATAGTGGTAGGACATAACGGTAAGAGGTTCGATGTAGCTAAGCTCAATGCTAAGTTCTTTGAGTTCGGGTTCGGTCCACCTAAGCCATTCAAGGTAGTAGATACACTGAGTGTAGCAAGGGCTAACTTCAAGCTGAGCTCTAACAAGCTGGACTATATCTCGAAACTAAGGGCCTTCGGTTCTAAACTAGACACTAACTTCAGGCTATGGTTGGATGTGATGGCAGGCGACAAGAAGCAATGCGCTCGTATGCTAGAGTATAACATACATGACGTTGAGTTACTAGAAGACGTGTACCATGATATGTTACCTTGGATAACTAACCATCCTAATGTAGTACTGTACTCTGATACTATAGTTCCTGCTTGTGCTAAGTGTGGATCAGAAGACCTCAAGAAAGATGGTACTACTAAGTTAGCTGCTGGCATATACCAACAGTATAAGTGTAAGTCATGTGGTGGTTGGGTACGTGGTGGTCATAACCTTGCTCCCTTAGCCTCACGTAAGAACTTACTACGTAACGTAGCCTCGTAATGAGTAACGTCCTACATGCAGAGGATAGGTTCCTCTCCCTTAAGAACAAAGCCATCGCAGAGATGGTGCGGGAGGGGGAGCTAAGAGAGTTAGCTGCTACAGCAGTACAGAACTACTATGAAGAGAACACTCACCGGAGTAACAGTATCATTAATGGTATCCCTCTAGAAGACAAGCAACAATTCAGTACTTACTTACAGGAGTATATAAAGAAATGAGAGCACTACTAACTATATATGAGCTAATCATATTCCCAGTTGAGTTCCTCGGGTGGGCATGGTACATGCTAGTAGAGACCCCTCTATATAGGGGACGTATGAGAGGCTTTGAACACCTTTCTAAATCATATAATAAGGTAGACAATGAAAAGTGATACAATGGCCCGACCTAAATCTTCCCCCAATAAACCTATGGTCAATGCCTCGGCAGAACATACACTACCGACGGACTACCAGAAGTTCATACACCTCTCACGGTACTCGCGTTGGCGAGATGAGGATAACCGTAGAGAAACGTGGAACGAAACAATTACACGACTTACGGAATTCTGGTTAGATGAGCAGCCTAAGTTCAGTGAAGTACATGATGAACTCAAGGAAGCAATCCTTTCCCTTAGGATAATGCCTTCAATGCGAACTCTGATGAGTGCAGGAACAGCCCTACGTAGAGATAACGTAGCAGCTTTTAACTGTGCTTATGTAGCAGTAGACCACCCAAGGGTATTCGATGAGATTCTTTACGTTCTTATGAACGGCACAGGTGTAGGTTTCAGTGTTGAAAGACAGTACATAAGTAAACTACCAGAGGTTGCAGAAGAGTTCTATGATACAGAGACCACCATCCAAGTTGCTGACTCAAAGATTGGCTGGTCTAAGGCGTATAGGGAATGCGTATCACTGCTGTATCAAGGGCAGGTGCCTCAGTGGGACGTGTCAAAAGTACGTCAAGCTGGAGAGCGACTCAAAACATTTGGTGGCAGAGCTAGTGGGCCTCAACCATTAGTAGATTTATTCACCTTCACTATAGAGGTATTCAGGAATGCGAGAGGAAGACGACTTAGTTCAATTGAGTGCCACGACATTGTTTGTAAGGTTGCTGACGTCGTGGTTGTTGGGGGTGTGCGTAGGAGTGCTCTTATCTCTCTTAGTAACCTCACCGACGCTCGTATGCGAGGAGCCAAGTCAGGTGAATGGTGGGCAGCTAATCCACAAAGAGCGCTCGCTAACAACTCAGTAGCCTACACAGAGAAGCCTGATATAGGTATCTTCATGGATGAGTGGAAGTCACTGTATGATTCTAAGTCTGGAGAGAGGGGTATATTCAATCGTGAAGCAGCCAAGAAGTACGTTCCTACTAGGCGCAGGGAACAGGAGGGGGACATGGATTACGGATGTAACCCGTGCTCGGAGATCATACTCAGGTCTAAGCAGTTCTGTAATCTCACAGAAGTTGTTGCACGTAGTGAGGACACACTCGATTCTCTTAAAGAGAAAGTACGTCTTGCAACTATACTTGGAACGTTCCAAGCAACACTCACTAAGTTCAGGTACTTATCTTCTAAGTGGAGATTTAATACAGAGGATGAAGCACTACTAGGAGTTAGTATTACAGGGATTATGGACAACGTAACCTTGTCTGGGATAGGAACAAAGAAAGATGTCAGAGCTTTAGAGGATTGGTTAACACAGTTAAGAGAGGTGGCAATTGAAACGAATAAGATATGGGCTAAAAAACTGGGCATTAAAGCATCAGCTTCAATTACTTGCGTTAGGATAAATAGCGCCCTAGCAGCGTAAGCTGCATAGGATAACTACGTGAACTGCTGGGAACCCTAAGTCGAGAGATATGGCAATCAGCATCCAAGCCTTATGGAACTTATTCATTGATTTATTGTCTAAGTGTATAAGGAAGGTTCAGAGACTATCCGTGAAGACGGAGTACACTCAAGTGAGTGGAAGTGCGTAGCATCCCAACGGGATGAAGATATAGTCCGGTCTCCTAGGAAACTATGAGCAGCGAGGTTAGATATGTATAAGGTATATTATTTAGTTAGTTATTCCACGAGCAGGTATTACATAGGTATTACCCGCAATAAACTAAGAACTAGATTCATGCAACACACTAGTGCAAGCGACAGAGGTGTGAAATCTCCTCTATACGATTGCATGAGAAAGTATAAAGACTTTCTGATAGTGTTACGTGACGAATACCCTACACATAAGGAATGCTGTGAAAGAGAGATTGAGTTAATAGCTGGTGCTAGAGAGCTCAAACACAGTATACTTAATCTAGCCGATGGAGGTGAAGGCGGGTTCTATGTACACGACATAGCTAACTGGAAAAAGCAGTTAAGAGCTAAACGTCAAGGACGTAAACCTGCATTGGGCATGAAGCATACAGAAGAGAATAAGGAATATTTCTCTGAGGTAGCCAGAGAGTACTGGAAAACACAACCTACCTATGTTGCTGAAGAAATACTTAAGCACTCCTTTAGTGCAGCTAAAGAGATGTACGGCATAAGTAAGACCCACTATTACCGACTGAAGCGGCAATCATCTAACGAGTGATTGTGAACATAAACGTAAGCCTAGTGGCACTGTTAGTCAGCTTGTGGATTCCGCATCAGGTATCCATACTCGTCATAGTCCTTATTATATACGGACAGTACGGGCTGATAAGAAGGACCCTCTGGCAGCAATGATGACAGCTAAGGGCTTCCCTGTAGAAGACGACGTAATGAAACCTGAGACTGGTCTAGTGTTCTCCTTCCCTATGAAAGCTCCTGATGGTGCTCAGTGTAGGAACGATGTAACAGCTCTTGAGCAGCTAGAACTATGGAAGACTTACCAAGTTAACTACACGGAGCACAAGCCCTCAGTTACTATCTCTGTTAAGGAGCATGAGTGGATGAGTACAGGCGCTTGGGTATACGAGAACTTCGACATGTGTTCAGGAGTTTCTTTCTTACCCTTTAGTGAGCACACGTACAGACAGGCTCCCTATCAGGACTGCACAGAAGAAGAGTACCTCACACTGCTGGCTTCGATGCCGCAAGACGTGGACTGGAGTGCTCTATCAGAGTTCGAGACTGATGATTCAGCTCTTGAGAACACTAAAGAACTAGCCTGCTCCGCAGCAGGAGGATGCGAGATATGAATAGTGAGGATACAAGATGCTGAACGAAAGTGTGAAGATTACTCTGGTAGAGTGCCCTACTTATTGGATTGCAGAGCTAGTAACAATAGACCGTCGTGTAGAGATTACAGTGACAGGGATAGGCTACAGAGAAACTGCCGCCATCGCAGACGCTAGAGAAGAACTACAAAGGCTTGATGAAAAGATAGCCAAATCCTGAGCAATAAAAAAGCCTCTTAATTGAGGCTTTCTTTTGTCTGCGTTTTGTAGTAGTCTAATGATTACGGGATATAACTTTAGTTACCTTCTCTGCTGACCTACCTACCACGTACCCACCAAGACCTATCTGTAATAGAGTCCATGCTTGAGGTGCTAAGGGTGTACTAAGGACACCGAAAGAGTCCATCACCACTAACCCTAGGAATGTAAGCATAGTAATAGGCCGCCAGTTACTTGCTACCCAACTAGAGCTCTGAGCCTCAGCAGTAATAATAGTACTCTTAGCCTTAAGTAGGGCAGTCTCATACTCTTCTGCTTTATTGAACGCCTGAACCTGTAGCTCGAACATCTTCTGCTTTATCTGAAGACGCTCTTCATCTGAGGTATGCACATTATCTACTAGCTCTGCTAGAGGTGTAAAGATAGAGCCTATTAGTTTAAAGAAGTTCATGCTATATGTTCCGGTTGATATTCTAGATGTATGTGGTCTGACTCAAGTACTACGTCGTACTCTCCTCCTAGGGCGTCCTTCATCTCATGTACACACGTACCAGCGTCATTACCTAGATTCCATGTGCGTAAGTCCAAGGCTAACCCTACGTAATGTAGAGAACCTACGCTGTGCTTAGAATCTATTGCTGAAGTTATCACTAGTTCTTGGTTGTACTTAGCTAGGATTGGTTGCACTACTATAACGGCGAGCACTAGTTCCGGCCTAAGACCACTAACGCCTACGCCTGCTTTAATCTTCATCATCACCTCTCAATTCTTTAAGGAAGTCCTCTCTGTTACGCTTGTCCTGTTTCTCTCTGAACTCTTCTATACCCCCACCGAACCAGTCATAAAAGAACTGACCCAGAGGTATGTTATTAGCTACGGAGTTCATCTGCTTACCCCAGTCCTCTGCTCCTGTCACTAAGTCCTTGACTGTCGTGCCTGCTTTCTGAGCAGAACCAATGATAGAGGTTATAGGCATGATAGTACCCACTACTGCTTCTTGTAGGTTACCGTCGTATCCCTTAGATACTATGTACTCAGATGTACCGAAGTTCTTGTACAGGG
>Ga0209414_1000863_pt1 | contig 14680 bp, 10 predicted proteins | sample LakVidmifraction_4_FD_181154 | JGI IMG/M metagenome (GOLD analysis project Ga0209414, IMG submission 181154) | Hypersaline microbial communities from Lake Vida, Antarctica - Brine Hole Two &gt;0.2 micron (SPAdes) (version 2) | ecosystem: Environmental > Aquatic > Non-marine Saline and Alkaline >... | reverse complement strand
TATTAATCAAAGAGTCTGACCTTGAATGGGTGTTTATAGATGGCACTCATATTAAAGCGCATCAGCACAGTAGTGGTGGCAATGAAGTCGCCCAAGCCATTAGTAAAAGTGTCGCAGGTCGCGCCACACCAAGATTCACTTAGCAGTCGATGCTCATGGTAACCCTATCACCTTTATTCTATCAGATGGCACGACTCATGACGTTAAGGTAGCACCAGACTTAATTGATAAGATAGATTTAAGCGATACAGACATTCTATGCGCCGATAAAGGCTATGACTCTGAGACGCTACGAGAATACATTAAGCAAGCAGGGAGCTGTGATAATATCCCTCGAAAACGAAACACTAAGTCCACTAATAACCATATGGACTGGCACTTATACAAAACCAGACACTTAGTGGAAAATGCTTTCGCTAAGCTAAAACAGTATAGAGCGGTTGCCACCAGATTTGATAAGCTAAAGCAGAGTTACGAGAATACAGTCGCTCTCGCTTGTGCTTATATCTGGCTCAAATTATGAATGTTCAACAGACCCTAATATTGCGTCCTTTTTTATTGATAACGCTGTGCTCGAATGCACTGCGCTTCGGGCACGTGGTCATTTGTTCATCCTCGCTCACCCTAAAAACTAGGAGGCTTTCAGAACTCATGTTGCTCGTTCTATATCTTCCTTCAAAACTTTAAACATTTCTTCTTCATGTGAATTTATATCAGTATCATTCCATGCGTTCTCTTTTGATACGGTCGCCATCATCAGTTCTAGTTTCAAACTCAAAGGTGCCATACTGCCTCGCCTTCGCTCCAATATTCTTCCCTTCTCTTGTGGACTATCGTTACTTAATGATGAGTTTTCACTATTTCCCATCAAACATAAATTACCAAAACTATGTAATACTTTTGCTTCTAAACTTTCATTAGCTTTAGGTGTTTGAGGAGAAAAATGCTCAACTGAACTTTTAAAACTAAATCTAAACTTAGACTTTGTTTCTTGAGAAAAATCAAAACCCTTCCATAATAAATAATCTAGGTAATTAAACGTAAATACTCTGACTCGGCCATACTTTAAGAATTCACTAAGGTCTTCAACAGCCACGTTAAGGCTCTCATCCTGCTCTATGATATACATGAAATCCGTATATTCTTTAGGCGCTACTGTAAGGTAACGATTTACCATAAAAGCCCTACCGAGACTTTCTAAAAAATCTAAATAATTTTCTGCCGTAATTGGCGTTGAGTGCTCATTTTGGCTCAACCAATACAGCACTGCAGACAACCAGTTTTTGCGAGAGTTAGTCGGGTAAGACACATGAAAGGCTGAAAGTAACATCGCACAAGACCAGTTTCTACCAAATTTATCGCCCTCCTCCTTGCCAAAACTATTAACATAGCTTGAACCATTTTTATCAAACTTATACCGTTTCAATGACCAGTCTTCTTTGCCACTGGCGCGCTCACGTTTAACAATATAACGATCAAAAAGATAACGTAATTTTAGTAATGAAAAAACAAAATCTTCTACCCTCTTAACATCCTTTCCTATAAAATTTTTGAAGGCATTAATTAAGTCTTTATCATCTAAAGCTGGCAGCTCTTTACCCGGCTCTGGCTTTAAATAAATACGCAATACTTGCATAAGAAAGTTAGGAAAATCTATAACGCTGGTAAATCGCTCTGCTTTTCCTTCATCACTATTATCATCATTACTTATATTTTTATCACCTTCTTTTTCTCGTAATTCTTTACCGGCTTCGAGTGCACTATTAAGAGAGAGTGAACCATTTTTTGAGCCTAAACCATCGCTTTGCACGGCAATCCTGTTAGTCAGATCTTCGAATCTTTCCACTAAAAAACCCGTAGAATCTTCACTAAATATAGCTTTGCGCTCATCTACCGAAAAACCCAGTTGCACATAACGGCTCATATCTGAACACGCCAGCCACACTGTTTGGACGGTGGCCATGGCGTGAGCGTTGCCTTGAACCACAGACAGAAAATTTGCTTTGACCACTTCATGCGTCTCTAACTGCTCACCTCTATTGTTCATGACCTCAAAATAATGAGTAACATCAGTATTTTTAGGCACAAAAACAGGCAAAATCTTGACTTTGCTCAGTAAGTAGATAGCAAATTCGTTTAGTGATTCAGCTCCCTTATCATCAAAATTTCTTGAAATGACCCTATCTATAGCTTTAAAGCCCTCTAATATTGAAGCATTAGCTTTTTTAGTGTCGATTGTGCTGATTAATTCAGACAGCTTTCCAGGAGAATCGTAATTAGATGTTTCGTCTGAGCAAAAAACATCAAAGAGCTTATCGACAGTAAACTCTGATTTGCTTCGGCTCTCAAAGCCAAGGTTTGCCTCCTCATACCATTCAAAACTCTCAGGCATACGATATTTTAAATAACAAGCTAATAAACTTAATGTGGTAAAGCGCTGCTGACCATCGAGAATTTCAAAGTAGTCTGTTTTCTCATGTACTACCAAACTACCAATATAGTAGTAAGTTGTTTTGCCTTCTTTTTCTGCAAAATCTTGAATATCATCGATAAGTTGCTGTATTTGAGGCTCGCCCCAGTCGTAGTTACGTTGATAGACTGGCACTTTGTAATGATTTTTACCAAGTAGTTGCTGAAGATTAAGGCTCTCTTGAGTATTACTGGACATTGGTAGTCTCCGTTACTTGCTCTGATATATAGTAGCCAAGCTCCTCAAAGATAGTTTTGATACCTGCTACTGTCTCTAAATTTTTTATTTTTACATTTTTTTGATTAAGCTGCTGCAGTGGCTTATTTAAAAAATCAACGGGCGACAGTGATTGCTGCAAGCGCATAAATAAATTATTATGCCTAATGTGTTTTTCTACACTTTCCAGGTAAACACTTGAGTTCTGTAGCCGCAGCGAATAAGCCCAAATAAATATATACTCAATCGCCCTTGCTAAATCTTGCTCACCAAAGCGGTCGTAATAACAGAGAACAAGAGCGCTAAACATGCGGCGAACATATCTATCACCCTGCCGCCACCAGTGGCTATATTTGTATTTATCACCTTCTTTTTTATTATCTATAGTCTGCATAATAGTTAAAGCTGTGGGTCTAGACACTTTGCTATGCTTTGACTTTTGTAGTTCTTCTTGCTGATATAAAACAGCTTTTAGCCAATTATCATCTTTTTCTTCAATGGCCTTATTTAGTAGCGGATCTAGAAGAGTTTGATAGTGGGCAACCCAATCAAAAAAGCGTCGTCCATTAATTAATGTTTGGGTAATCTGAAACGGGTACGCCATTATTTGCTGATCAAAAGTACGATGCGCGTGCTGGTTATAATTATCGACTGTGTTATGGATGACTTTTAACCCTTGTTGAAAAGGATAAGAGTATGGATAGTACTCACCACTCAAATTAACCCCTTTAAATACATAAATATCAGACTTTGAAAAGTATAGATTAGGCTTGCCAAGACTCCACTGACGAATAGGGTATAGATAATTGGAAAACAACAGTTTCAGATCCTTTGTGTTTTTCTGCTCCCACTGATTTACAACGGATTCTTTTAAACTATCCTCTGACGCAGCAAACTCGCGTAAATGAAATGCTTTTAGCAAGTCATGAGGACTTAAATCAAGACCACGTGCATTTTGTGAATCGAAAAACTGGAAGGCTTCAGATAGGTCATGCAAGGTTACTTGAACCACTTCACAATGATTCAGTAAAAAGTCTAACACCTCTGATGTAAAATCTGGGCTGCTGACATGACGCTTTATAAACGCAAGATTCTTACTTAGGTTTTTTTGGGTTTCACTGCAGTTAGGAAGCTCTATCTCTACTGGCGCAAAGCCATTAAACTGCTCTTTAAATCTTTTGGAATCCGCAGCAGCCTTTATAAGCAACAGCAGTGTCAAAGTACGCTGCTGACCATCAACTAAAGCAACCTGAGTCTGACCTCCTTCATCAGTGTGTTGATGCAAAACCACAGTACCCAAGCGGTACGCATTATCTGGGTTATAAATATCACCTAAGTTATGCCCAAGCCTTTTGCACTGGTAGTACAAGTCTGTTAGCAAGTCGATAATATTCTCTTCCGTCCAGCGGTAAGGTCGTTGATAGACAGGTATAACCAGTGTTTTATCTGAATACTCTTTTGCAGATAGAAAACGAGCAACTTTTAAAACTTCGTAACCTTCATTAATACTATTTTCTTTCAACATGGATTTATATCTTTATCTTTTAAAGTTAATAAAATAGTTTACAGGCTTTCTGAGTCATGCAACTAGTCTCTCAATACTGTCAAAACCTATGTCATTAAATATACTCAACAATAGCTTGTCAAGCAGCATATATTATTCCCATCCAACAGAAGTCAGCCCTATCAACATATCTCAAGTTGTAAAACACCTCTGCGTCATCTGTAAAACTACTTTCAACCACAGTTGATAGCTCTGAATATTCGGCAATTGACAAATTTCGGTCGCTTTCAAAACTAAGTATTATATAGTCAACACTAAGACCTTCAGAGATTTGACTCATAATATGATTAGACGCTCTTTCTAAGCGGTCTGATTCAGACGGGGCAATTGCACTAATTTGAATAAACTTAGCAGGTTTTGTATACCAAAATGGTATTTTAAGGTCGTTAAGGTCTAAACCGAGCCTAGTCCGAGATGATAATATTATAGATTCATAAATCAATATGACTTGTTGTACTTCATTAGGTTGGCAGATGATAACCCCATCTATAACATCCAACTCCTCGATGCTTTTTTCAGTCGTTTGCAAGCCAAATAAAAAATATATTCCTGCTTTGTATTTTAGGTCGACCAGTGATTCTTCGTCCCATTCATCTCCTATTATGAAAAACCCAAATTCAGATAAGCAATACTCACCTGCTAACGGTGTGTACAGAGTAGTGAAGGGCATACTCATATTTGACCTTAAATTAGCTGGCCGCATATATGGCCCCCATCCAGCAAAACTTAGGCTTATCAATAATTTCCGAACTGTAGAATACAGGGGCATCAATAGCCGTTCTACTCTCAATCGCAGTTCTCATAACTTCAAATTCCTCAAACGATATATGACAGTTACTTTCAACTTCAAACATCATAGAGTTAATACTAAGACCTTTGGGGATTTGGCTTATAATTTGCTCGATTGCTCGGTCTGAATCAAACTCCCCCATTGCATTAGCCTGTATGAAGCGGGCATATTTTCCAGACAAACAACCCATCTCAAAATCATCAATACTGATACCAACCAAGCCTGTTCTTTCTAATACGGATTTAAACACCCCTATTACTTGTTCTACCTCTGCTGGCTGGCAAATAATAATGCCATCTATCACATCGAATTCATCAATGCTTTTGTCAGACGTTTGCAAACCGAATAAGAGACTCACTCCTGTTTTATACTTTAGATCGATTAGTGCTTTTTCATCCCAGCCATCATCAACGAGGAAAAATCCGTAATTAGATAAGCGATAATCTCCTGCCAACGGTGTGTATAAAGCAGTCCAAGGTAGCCCACACAGCCGGAGCTCTTGATTGCGATACTTTTCGATGACAATTGGCGGTAACAGACCAACTAACTGAACAGGAATATGCAGTGAACGTAAATGGGTTAGGTTAACCAAGCTCTTAGGGAACTGCTTGGTTTTATTGCTAGTGACACTGAGCCACTCTAACCGAACTAATTTTCCCAATGCCTCTGGTAAACAATCAATACCTTCACAGCTTAAAGTTAACTTCGTCAGGCTGGTTAAATCACCGATGGTCTTTGGGAGTTGCTTGATTTCATCACTGGCGATAGTGAGATCATCTAAGCGAATCAACTGCCCCAACGATTCTGGTAAACACTCAAGACCTTCACAGTTTAGCGTTAACTCCGTCAGGCTTGTTAGATCACCGATAGTCTCTGGAAGTTGCTTTATTTCATCACTGGCGATAGTGAGCTTCTCTAGCCGAATCAACTGTCCCAATGTCTCTGGTAAACACTCAAGACTCTCACAGTTTAGCGTTAACTCCGTCAGGCTAGTTAGACCACCAATAGTCTGTGGGAGTTGTTTTAAATGATGACTGGTGATTGTTAATTCTTTTAAGGTCTTCAAACTGCCGATATTATCGGGTAACTTATCTAGATAAGTACTACGAATTTTTAATATTTCCAAATTTGGCAAGTTCCCTATCGATTCAGGTAAAGTAGTGACCTGCCCTGATAATATCGATGCCTCACCTCTGCTACCTTGGTATGATTCCACATGACCATCGTTGTCAAAATTGATGAGTAAAGTCTTAATATTTTGCAGTCTATCGATACTACTTGGCAAAGTTTTCATACTTGGACAAGCCATGTGCAGTTCTTTTAAACCGGTTAACTCAGCGATATCGTTGGGTAATTTGCTTAAGTGTTCACTTCTGATAGTTAGTTCGTGCAAGTTTTTTAGACATTCTAATGAATTAGGTAAGTAGGTTAAATGCCTACAATCAAGTTGTAGTTCTTTTAAGCTTGTTAACTTGGAAATGGCATCGGGTAACACCGTTAGACTCTCGCTCCAAACAGTAAGTTCAGTTAACTGCTCCAATCCTATGATTGTCTCAGGTAAATGAGTAAGGCTGTTGCAACTTAGGCCTAAAGACTGAAGCTGAGTTAATGCTCCGATGCTATCGGGCAATACAGTTAAGCGGTCATCATCGATAAATAATTCGGTTAGACATCTGATATCCGTCAAGTTGTCTGGTAACTTATCTTGCTTACTAGATAGATGCAATTTGATATCACAACTCATCTCTACCAATACCTTAGGAACCGTAGACACATCATGAAACCTAATTTCCAAAGTTTTTAGACTTTTTAGTTCATTTAAGTTAGTAAGTATAAAATCAGAATCGTTACAAGTTAATCTGAGCTCTTCAAGATTCACCAAATTGGTAATAGTGTCTGGCAATCTATCATCAGCTTGGCAATTATTGTCACCTAATGACATAGATTCACATAAAGATAAGTGTCTTAGTTGCGTCAAACAACCAATAGCTTTTGGTATTGGCTGCGTGTACGAATCGATCGATATATATGTCTTGTTAGCCAGTTCATCAATATCTCTTGGAATGCTATAAACAGATAGGTCACATGACTCTGCCCAGTCGATGACTGACTGTAGTGCCTCCCTGTCGATGTTTTCAGTTATGATTATCTGTCTTTTATTCGATACTATCTGTCTTTGTATGTACTTTTGAATACTATTGCTAGGTTTAGTGGATTTGATAGGGTCACTCCATCCTCTACAACCCTCACCTAAGACTCGTAAAAAATCAGTGACTTCTGTAGATAAATTAATTAGCTTATTAGCACTATGAGTAGAACCACCCTCATCAATAATAAAACAAACCAGCTTCTTCAGCCTAACTATGCACTCTGGTAGCGTGATGAGCTGATTTCCACTGATATTTAGCGATTCCAAATTACTGAGCTGACCGATACTATCAGGTAGCTCAGTTAATCCTTTGTAGCTAATATCTAAATTTATTATAGCTAACAGATCATCCTTATTACGTGGCAAATCCTTTTCAGGAATTTCAAACTTATCGGCCCACATCCACAACTCTGTCATCCATGGCTCTGTTGTAGCAGTATCAACCACATTATCGATAGCTGACATATTATGGATTCCTTTATTGAGTTATGTTTAGTAGGCTAAAAATCTTTGGCTCAGTTTTTGTTAACTATTATTGAATAAGAAGGTTGTTATCTTTTAACAAACTAAAGATTTTGTCCATTTCATCCAAAATCTTATCTGCCATTGTACCTTCATTTATCATTAGCCATGCTTTGCTACAGCCCTTCCAGTCTTGAGGCTGAAAGTAATAACCAGCTGGCCAAAGTGATGAACTCCAAATATTTTTGTCGGTTAATGCTATATTTAGCACCGATTTCATTTTTTCTGTATATGGAGAGGTTTTTACTGCCTCTGCTGAGATAAACTTAATACCCAAACATGGTTTGTCAAAATTCTTATTCTGAAACTCAAAACAAATATATCCGATATCGTAGCCTGGGATTATAAGGTTAATCCGCTCATAGCTTTTGCCATCACCGAGGTAACTAATATCCAATTCATAATCAGTTTTTTTACATTTTGCTAATAAGTCTATTTTCAGCTTTGCCATTAGCTCTTTCTTCATTCGATCTACAGTGTTAGACACCTTGATACTGGCATCGATGGTAGCTGCATTTTTTTTAATAATATCTAAAACTGCATTATCTTCATTCATATCTTCTATTCCCATGAACTGCTTTTGAATAAACTTAATTAATTGTGCAATAAATTCACTGACGCTATGATTTTGGCATTCGACTTGGCAGGCCTTGAGCCAACCTATTAGATCGCTAAACTTTACAGCGCTAAACTGATTGTTATCAGTCAAAGTATTTAAGTCATCAGGTTTTATACTATACTCACTTGGTACATCCTGATACTCGCTTAGGTATATGAGATGCCAAGCCTTGTGCTTTCTATTATCAAGCTCTATAGCGTAATCTTTTAATTGTTCAAACTGATCTCCTGCGTAAGGCTTATTCTCAATACAAATACCATAGCTTTCATCACCAACCTGACACCTTAAGTAAATATCCATACGTCGTTGGCTATTGCTTTTTCCAGTTACTTCTTCAAGAAAAACATCAGTTTTATCTATATTATCAAGAAAACCCTGCCATTTATTCTCTTTATATACGGTAGGTAAGCAGTACTCAACGAATAGACTTAAAAAGCTTCCTTGCTGTGCATGACTGCCTTTAGGATCAAGCAGAGACGCTAAAATACGACTAAGACCCAATTCATCGGTGTTGATATAATCAAAAGTATTAAAGTCAGGTGAGAGCTGACGACTGTAGAGTGCTTGCGCAGTCTCTAAGGCACTAAGCTTTTGGCTGACTTCATTTATTAAACTCTTCACTGCGCTCATATTTACGCTTCCTTATCATTTATTAATGGTTGTTGAATACATATTATTTTACTAATCCTCATACAACTCTAACGCACTATGTAAGCGCTCAAGAATAATGACTTTCAATGATATCGGCTCTACTACCACTGCTAGCTGCGACATACTCACTAGCCAGTCTTGCAAGCGTTGCGTGTTAGCAACAGTAGCGCTTACTTGATTCCAAGTATCATCAACAATAGCAATGTTCTGATCTGCTGAGAGTGGACGTTCATAAAGGTGCTGACAGGCATATTTCTGTACTTTTAAAACCAAGCTAATTTCAGTATTGTCGGTAAACTCTAGCTTGCCCAATTGCTGTAAGCTTGTCAGGGTAAAGATATCTCGCCCTAGCCAGTCAGGTACTTGCTCATCAATGACTGTAGCCTCAACAATACGACTGACCGCAAAATTACGATGCTGCTTCAGTAACACCTCATCATCAATATTATCTTCAATAGCATTAAAGCCTGTGAAATACATCATATTGTCAATAAAAACCAGTCCTTTCGGATAAATCACCCTTTGAATGGGACTATCCTCCCATTTTTTGTGATAACAGATATGCAACAGGCAGTTTTGCAGTAAGGATTCATGAATGCTGGCAAGCACATCGCTATTAAGCGTTGGCGCTTGCACAATGCTTGGTAAGGTAATCAGATGCTCTTGCCATTGCCCTAATGGACTACTATCAAAGGCCTGCTTATCTTGCCGGCGAATCTGCGACAGCTTATCAGATATGGTCAGCTGCATAGAGACTGGCAAATAGTACGCGGTATAATTGCTAAGCATCTCCCAAAAAAACAGTGTTTGCTCGTTAATGATATCAATGCTAAAACCAGCTTCAATATAAAACCTTGCTGTCTTACCACTGATATTTTGCTCCCATGCTGGTGCTCGTACTAAAGCCTGACTATAAAATATATCGTTAAATATTTGTTTTAAGCTAATAAGATCATTTTCTAAGTTCTTGCGCTCATTAGCGAAATGCTTAGGATCGTTACCATAAGTTGTCATTAACTCCGTTAATGATATGGCTTTCTCTTTATCACGCGGCAAACGTTGATAAAGGATAAATAAGCGCTCTGATTTGTTATAGCTGGCGATAGCATGTGTGGGCATAGTGATTTCACTTTATAGAGATTATGGGTGCTTAAGCTTGAATCCTAATAATCATACTTACTACTCGATTGATTAGTCGGTTATCAACTAACATGGTCAATCAATAAAAACGAACCACAATCGCTGTGCCATTATCATAAGCATGACCATCAGATTGATACACCTGAGTTTTAAGGGCTTTTAGCCAGTCTTGTAAATCAGTCTCGGCATTGATAGGCTGCCAATCTTTACTTGGTACCAAATCATGAATTCCATCAGTGCAAACCACTAGACAGTCACCTGACTGAATAGTAATGGTCTGCGCGGTACTATCTGGCGCCTCGCTGCTCGGAAAATCATTATCAGCAGTCAATGCAAAGCATTCCGTGATGCTGTACAAGCTACCTGCCATACCGTCACGGTTATAATCTGCAAACGTAGCTTGTCTCCCTTGCTCATGCGCCTGCTGATCAATTAGTTCATTGAGTAAGTTATCATCTCGAGTCAAGCACTGCCATTGCGTCTCACCTTTAAGCAGTTTATAGACACGACTGTCACCAACATGCATTATTCTCACGCTAATGGTTTCATCACTATTGAATGTTCCTGTAATCATAGCGAGAGTGGCTGCGGCGCCATAACGTTTATGCGAGTGCTTGGTTTGACTGATTAAATGATGAATATGATTTGAAGTGATGGGTTGAGTAGTTGATTGATTGCCATCCCATAAAGCTTTGATTGCTTTTACAACTGCCTTTGAGCAATACTGTGAATAGTTAGAGCTGGCTACCCCATCCGATACCGCAAAGCAAAATGGCATTTCTATAGATATAATTTCTGTAATACCTGAGGTCTCTTGATACCAGTTATCCAAAAAGAAAAAAGCATCCTGCTGACGCTGGTTACTGGCATTGCCTTGGAAAGTTATGGCGCAAGCTTGCGCTATTGAATTGATGGATTTTGGATAGCGTTCATTTGAGGAAGTATTCATAGCAGTGAACCCCTGTGTTGATCACAAAGGCTAGTATAGCGGACAACCTGTAATTTTATCTTCTAGGTTGGATCATATTTAAGATTTTAGTAGTATAATTAGCTTCTACTGACTATCGATTATCTTTTGATATAAAGTTGATATATTGGCTTAAAATACTTTACGCTCGTATGATTCGCTATAGTCTCGTTCCAATTCAAGTCGTCTCAAATTCAGTTATTTTTCTTAAAAATAACATTAAACCACCTACCCTTATGCTCAGGTCTCCTATCCTCTGATAACCAGATATCACAATCAATCACATGATGTGTTTCAGATACGATGGTAGTCCAACGCGCCTCATTCATATCGCAAAAGAAGCGCTCACTCTCTATTCGCTCCCCTTCCCCATATTTAAACGACGCATACAGCACACCATCTTCAGTCAGCGTATCTAGTAATAATTCAATAGCTGCAGCCAATTCACTAAAAGGCACGTGTAATAATGAAGCACAGGCCCAAATCCTAGTAAACCTGCCTTGCCACGGCTGGCTTTTAACATCTTTGAAACTCAAAGCACACCAATCAATTTTATTCGAACTACAATGTTCCTTTGCCCCTTCAATTAAATTAACACTGGCATCTATCGCTGTTACTTGATAACCCAAAGAAGCAAAATAGGTAGCATCTCGCCCAGAGCTACAGCCGACATCTAATATGTGATGAATTATAGGAGCTGCTAGTTTCTTTAAAATGGTCTATATAAATCTGCCATATCAACTAAATAAGTAGCCTTAGCATATTCATTGGCATTGATTTGATAATAATTAAGCGTGTTATTAATGACCGTCATAAAATCAATATTTTGGGGGTTGTTAGCTTACTGATTACTTTTAGTTGTTTGGGCGGCGTCCAGACAAGATCGTTATTTTCAATTGCCATCTGATATGCCCACTGACTTACTCGTTCAGAGGTATCTTGATTACTCACGAAGCCTTTATCAGGGCGCTAACCATAATGTCTATTATGACTAGAAATGATTACTACCATTAAAGCCTAGTCAACGAAACCTAAGAAACGGTTGTTTTGCAGGCGTTATATTTTTCAAATATCGTTCATACTATCCATGTATATCATAGCATCAAACAAATTTACTTTTTTTAGCTGCTCAACACTGCCAACCTTTGAGCCATGCTAAGCAAAACGTAGACTCAAATCTGATAAAATTAAACAAAACCTAGAGTACGAGATTAGGTGGTTCTAATTCTTAATGATAGTATCAGTAGTCCAGTCAGACTATAAAAGTCTGAAAGATGATAGGGAAATAAATTAGAAAAGGAGATCAAAATAATGCTATTAGACAATCCGTTTTATACGCAGGAAGCACAAGGAAAGTATGACTTATATTCAATAGGACAATTCGAACTTGAGGAAGGAAGTGTTATTCCCGATCTAAAGCTTGCAGTTGCAACTTACGGGTCTTTGAACGCGGATAAAAGCAATGCTATTCTCATTCCAACCTGGTTCGCTGGGACACACAGTGTTTGGGAGCAGTTTTATATTGGTCATGGCCGTGCTTTGGATCCAGAAAAGTACTTTATTATCGTGGTCAACCAAATTGGTAACGGTCTTTCAATTTCGCCTCACAACACTAAAGATAAGCTTATTGCCATGTCTCGCTTTCCAAAAGTGCGTATCAGTGACGATGTTCGTGCTCAGGAAAAACTACTACGAGAAGTTTTTGGTGTTGATAAGCTAGCGTTGGTTGTTGGTGGTTCAATGGGGGCACAGCAGACTTGGGAATGGGCTGTTCGATTCCCTGAGCGGGTACTGAGGGCAGCCCCTATTGCTGGTACTGCTCAAAATACGCCACACAACTTCATTTTTGCACAGACGTTGATCGATGCTATTACTAGCGACCCTGGTTTTGCTGATGGTGAGTATAGCTCACATACTGAAGTATCGGATGGGCTAGAGCGTCACGCCGACCTTTGGGCAGTGATGGGTTTTTCGACTGACTTCTGGAAAACAGAATATTGGCGTAGCATTCAACCTCTAATTGAGGAACAAGGTTATAATTCTTTTGAAGAATTTCAAGAAGGATTTTTACGTACTATATTTCGAATGATGGATCCCAATGCTCTTTTGACAATGGCTTGGAAGTGGCAACGTGGTGATGTTGCTCGAAATACTGATGGTGATCTTAAAGCGGCATTAGGTCGTATTACTGCAAAAACCTTCGTAATGCCGATAGACCACGATATGTTTTTCCCAACAGCGGATTGTGCAGCTGAGCAAGCAATAACTCCAAATAGTGAATTAAGAGAGTTGCATACTATCACTGGACATCTAGGCCTATTTGGCTTTGATCAAAGCTACCTTAATGAATTGGATCAGCATCTAGCTGAACTACTTGATATACAAGTATAGAAAGAAATATCTCATCAGCTAAAGCCAGATAATATTTCTATTATCTGGCTTTTAAAATTTTTATCAAATGATCGTATGCGTCTAGCCTTTCTTCTCTGCGATCGGTCTATTATGAAACCTTACAGAATTTTGAAGATCTTGGTTATCATTAATGTCTTCAGCATTTTTATAATCATGGATAATACAATCTAGTTACTCGGGATATGGTTAAGTATGCAACATATGGACCCTTACGCTACCGTTGTTAATTGCCTATATGAGCCTAAAAGACCTAAAAAACGACCTGCTGAGTTGCTCTGTCAAGCGCCAGTATCTAATCAGGTAGCAAACATTATGAGCGACAAACGCTGCATATATTAAGAAAATGATTAATTCCACGGGATATTTACTGCATAGTTTGATTTAATTTTATTGGCGTAGACTGGGTCTTTAACCCTGAAAAGCGTTAAAAAATTGTACTGCTAGAAAATTATAAATCTTCTCTTGCACTAGGACAAAGGTCTCCCAGACCTTTATTTTTTCCTAGCTCATAACTTTGCAAGGGAAATTCTTTAAATAGAATTTCCCTGAAATATTTTACAAAAGTAGAATGCTGCACTAAAGTCACAGCTTACGTTAAGAATAAATTTAGTTAAATGACAGCTAACTTAAGCGATTTCTACTTGACCAACTTGACCAACCTGATGATAAGCACGATTAAAATAAACCAAACTTTCATCTTGTTGACTGTGTTTGATTGCGACAACACGACACATAAAAATACTATGCGTTCCAACTTCTTGAATGTTCTCAATCTCACAATCAAAACTCACCAACGCATCTTCTAAAACAGGGGCACCTGTTGCTAATTCAGTCCAAGAACCCTGTTTAAATCGCTCTTCTGAACCCAATTTCGATGCAAATGCATTGGATATCTGTTCATGCTGTGCGCCTAACACATTGACACTTAAAATTTTATTTTCAATAAAATGGGCATGTGACCGAGACGTCTGATTCATACAGACCAACAACGTTGGTGGTGTATCTGTGACGCTACATACCGCAGACGCAGTAAACCCGTGAAGACCAGATGTGCCTTGTGTGGTGACCACATTGACCGCAGTCGTTAACGAAGACATTGCATTTCTAAAGTCGGTTGCTTCAATCATATCTTTAATCATTGCTGCAATCCTAAATTTGATTATAGCTTGTTTCTAGATGG
>Ga0209414_1000861_pt1 | contig 14686 bp, 13 predicted proteins | sample LakVidmifraction_4_FD_181154 | JGI IMG/M metagenome (GOLD analysis project Ga0209414, IMG submission 181154) | Hypersaline microbial communities from Lake Vida, Antarctica - Brine Hole Two &gt;0.2 micron (SPAdes) (version 2) | ecosystem: Environmental > Aquatic > Non-marine Saline and Alkaline >... | reverse complement strand
GACCAGGCCGCCGGGCAAGATCACCAGCCCACTTTGCAACACTGTGAATCCCAACACGCCCTGCATAAATAGCGGGAGCAGAATGAGCGAGCCAAACAGCGACACCATCAAGATCATGAACATCGCCACGGACAACGTGAACGTGGGGGTGCGAAACACCCGCAGATCGAGCAGAGCGTCGTCCGTTCGCTGGAGCACTAGCTGGCGCCACACGAACAGGCCAAGCGCGATGATGCCGACCGCGATGGCGGCCGACGTCGTTACGGTGACCCCGTCTTCGACGGACTCACCCAACTGACTCAGCCCAAAGACGATGCCGCCAAAACCGAACGCCGACAGCACAACGGACAGCACGTCCAGGGGCGCGCGCGTTGGTTCCGTCACGTTTTCCATGTGACGCCAGCCCATCCACAGCGCACCGAGTGCGACTGGCAAGACGAAGATGAACATGTAGCGCCAACTAAACGTGGACAGAATGAGCCCAGAAATGGTGGGGCCGATGGCGGGAGCCACCGCGATCACGATCGAGATGCTGCCCATGCGCCGCCCACGGGTCGCAGCTGGTTCGAGCTGCATCACGGTGGTGATGAGCAGCGGCAGCATAATCGCAGTACCGCTCGCCTGAACCACTCGGGCCGCGAGCAGCACATCGAATCCCGGCGCGATAGCAGCGACCAGGGTTCCGGTGCTGAACAGAGACATCGCCGTCATGAAGATGCCGCGGGTGGGAAAGCGCTTCAACAAGAACCCGGTGATGGGAATGACAACTGCCATAGTGAGCAAGAAGGCGGTGGTCAGCCACTGAGCGGCAACCGCAGTGATCTGCAGATCCGTCATGAGATGGGGGATAGCGACGCCCATGATGGTCTCGTTGAGGATCACCACGAAGGTCGAAACCACCAGCAGGTTGATCACGCGCGAGTTGCGCTGGCTGTGGGCAGGGGTCAGCGGCTCGCTGGTTTCGGTGATCGATTCAGGGGGACGGGTGTGGGGCATCGGGGGCACTCTTTCCTGCAAAATACTCGGGATTCGGCACGGCTCGCGCGCCAGACAGTGAGCGTATCCCAATCGCATCGAATTGTTCTTCGGGGGTTAAGGTCAAGGTATGCGATATGTGGCAATTGGAGATAGCTTCACGGAGGGCGTGGGGGACAACATTGGCAACGATGCGGTCCGTGGATGGGCGGACCTGGTCGCGGCTGGCTTTGCGGCGAGCGGGCACGACGTCTGGTACTCAAATCTCGCGATTCGCGGAAACCTGATCCAGCGCATCGTCGACACCCAACTCGAACCGGCGCTCGCGCTGGACCCACCGCCTGACCTGATGACGTTTAACGGTGGCGGCAACGACATGTTGCGCGCGGGATTCGACGTGGATCGGGTGATGGGCCTGGCCGAGCGGGTCATCGACCGTTGCGCCCAAACCGGTACGCGACTGGTGGTGATTAGCGGCGGTGATCCGACTGACGGACTGCCGCGGGGCGCCGTGATTCGCAAGCGCGGAACCGACTTCTTAGACCTCACTCGCGACCTTCTCGCTAAGCATCCGGACGTGACTCTCGTGGACAATTGGAGCGATGAGGAACTGCGCGCGCCGGGGTACTGGTCCGCGGACCGGCTGCACCTCAACTCGCTAGGACACGCTCGCGTTGCCGCGCGAATATTGACCGCACTGGGCGTCGAGACGGCGCTTCCGCGGGCTGACGCCACCACCGTGGTCAAGCGCAGTGTGCTCACCGAGGCGGCCTACGTCGGCGCCTACGTGCTGCCGTGGTTCGCGCGGCGGGTGACGCACACCTCTTCCGGCAACCGCCGCCGGCCTAAGTACGGTGAATGGGTGCGGATCGACGGTGCGAGCGCGGAGGCCCACCAGGCGGGTGCGTCCGATTTCTAGCGCGCCGGCGGAAGTCGCGAGCGTCGGCATTATCGGCGCGGGACGCGTAGGGGCGGCGGTGGCGCGGCTGGCGCTTGCCGCCGGTTACGACGTCGCCATCGCAGGGTCGGGCGCGTCAGAAGCCATCGCCACGTTTGTGGGTTACGAGACGCCGGGGGCGAGGCCGGTGACCGCCGCCGATGCCGCATCGGCCGACGTGGTGGTGCTGGCTATCCCTATGGGCAAGTTCCGGTCGCTACCGGTGGACGCGCTCGCGGGAGCGCTGGTGATCGACGCGATGAACTACTGGTGGGAGTACGACGGCGACGTCGCGGAACTCAGCGATCCGCTCACGTCCACCAGTGAGACTCTGCAGGCATTCCTCGCCGGCTCGCGCGTGGTGAAGACGCTCAATCACATGAGCGTGTACGCGCTCGAACACGAGGCCCGCCCCGGCGGCAACCCCGACCGCAAGGCGCTCGCTATCGCGGGGGATGAAGACAGTGACGTACAGCGAGTGGCCGCCTTTGTTGAGCGAATCGGATTCGACCCGGTACGCGCGGGTGCGCTTGCGGAGGGCATGCGCCTCGAACCGCATACCGCGCTGTTCGCGGCGGACGAGGACGCAGCAGAGGTGACCGCAATCCTGAGCAGGTTCTGGGAGTCCCAGCGGGGCCGAGTGGTGGCACGCGCTCGCGCGCGAGCTTAGTCTTCGCTCGGCCACTCCACCTTGGCGCCCGCGATCTTGTGTCGGCGTAGGTAGTCCTCGATGTAGGGGCACGTGGGCACGATGGAGAGACCGCGGTTAACTGCATCGACGATGGCTCCGCCGGCGAGCGCACCCGCGGTGCCTGTGCCGCGATGCTCTTGGACAACCTCGGTGTGAGTCATGTCGATGCGGCCATCGTGCTCGTCATACTCGACCACCCCGGCAAGGTTGCCGTCTACCTGGATCTCGTAGCGGTTGGCCTCGAAGTTGCGCGTGACAGCTTCCGTCTTCTTGTCGCTCATATCAACACCTTAGCCCGGGGTCCGAGGTGTGAAGGGGGCGGCCGGCGACGGCACTTACTGCGCAGGCGCCGATCGCTTGCGCAGCGACATGGCTCCCGCGAGCACGAACACAAGGACCCCCATGATGGGGACCAGCGCAAGACCAAGGCGCAGGCTGGTGGCATCGGCGATCGCGCCCACGACGGGCGGCGACAGCAGGAATGCGACACGTAGGAGCCACGACACGATGGTGAGCCCCGTGCCGGCGCGCAGTCCTGGCAACTCGTCGGCGGCGTGCATCGCGCCGGGAATGAGCGTGGCAACGCCGAATCCCGCGGCGCCAAAGCCCACGATGGTGCCCCATAGGGATGGGAACGCGAGCGCCAGTCCCATGCCGAGCGCAACGAGCACTCCGCCCCACCGGGCGACCGAGCGCTGACCCCAGTGATCAACCATGCGGTCGCCTAGGATCCGGCCCACGAATTGGAAGCCCTGCATCGACACGAACCCTAGGGCCGCCAGTGTGACTCCGGCGGAAAGCTCGTCGCGCAGGTAGCTCGCGGACCAGGTAGACGCGGCGTCCTCGACCCAACCGCCTGCGATCGCGATCACGCTCAGCGCCGCAAGGAAGCCCCAGGTGAGTCGGGGGACCTGGCGTAGGGGCGTATGTGGGGTGGCGCTTGCAGGATGCGGCAAGCCCACCTCGTCCGCGCCCTCGTCACCCGAGTGTGCGGGGTCGGGGCCCGCCAGCAGCATCGGGTAAGAGAAGACGTTCACCGCGACAACAAAGGCGGCGACGACGCTGAACTGCCACGCGATGCTCACTCCCACACCCGCGGCTACCCCGCCGATGAGGCCGCCCGTGACCGCACCGATGCTCCACAGCGCATGGAACGAGTTGAGGATTGACCGCCTGTAGCCGCGCTGGACGCGCAACCCGTGCGAGTTCTGCGCGACGTCGACCCAGGCGTCGGTTGTACCCACGACGAATAGTGCCGCGCCAAACCACAGCGGAGAGCCCGCGAGGCCGGCGCATAGCATCGCGATTGCGCTCAGGGCCATGCCGAAAACTGCGACGCGCGACGAGCGGAAACGCCGGATGAGTGCTGCGGCCGCGAGACCCAACAGCAGCGAGCCGATGGGCCACATGGCCATCGCGACGCCGAGGCCGCCGTACGACAGTTCAAGCGAGTCGCGGATCTGAGGGATGCGCGGCGCAAAACTGCCCAGCACGATGCCGTTGGTGAAGAAGATGAGCGAGACGCCGAGGCGGGCTCGACGGAGGTGGGGTGCCATACCTATCCCCGGCTACGCGATCACGGTGAACGACGCAGGCGTCAGGTGATCGAGCCGCGACGACGGACCTACGAGCAGTTCAAAGTCGCCCGGCTCGACTACGCGCTCGGCACGCGCGTTCACCATCGAGCAGTCCGCCACCGGCACAGCGAGATCGACCATGGCCGACTCGCCTGGCAGTAGCGAAACCTGGGTGTGGGCTTTGAGCTCGCGGTCCGCCCACGTCGCGGACGTGTTGACGTCGCGCACGTAGACCTGGATCGTCTCGAGCGTGGGGCGCGCACCGGTATTGGTGACGGTCACGCTCGCCCGCACGGTGTCGTGCAGGCCCAGTTGGCTGTGATGGATGCGCAACTCGGAGTACTCGACCGTCGTGTAACTGAGTCCCTCGCCGAAAACCCACGCGGGCTGCTGCGTGAGATCCGCATAACGGGTACCGTGCTGCGCGTCGATCTGGTTGTAGAACGTGGGTTGCTGGCCTACGTGGCGTGCGAACGAGATGGGCAGTCGCCCAGTGGGTTCGATGCTTCCAAGCACCAGTTCCGCGATGGCCTGGCCGCCGAGCATGCCGGGGTTGGCAGCCCAAATAATGGCGGCCGCCCCGTGCGCGGACGGAGGCAGGACCAGCGGCTTCGATGCGAGCACCACCACGATCATGGGGATGCCTGTTCGTGCCAATGCGTCGAGCAAAGCGATCTGCCCGCCAATGAGCTCGAGCGTCGCCGTCGAGCGACCCTCACCCACCAGCTCGATGCGGTCGCCCACGACGGCCACCACGTAGTCGGCGGCGCGCGCTGCGGCCACGGCATCGGCGATCACCTCCGCGTCGGGCACGCTGGGGTGGACGACCTGAGGCCGCGGTTGACCATCGGCGAAGAATTCCCCGGCGGGGTCCGGGCCCAGCGTGAGGATGTCCGCGCCGCGAGCGTGGGTAACGGTCCAACCCTCGGGGGTGAGCGCACTGAATCCGTCGAGTACCGTGCTGATCTGTTCGCGCGGGTGGCCTTCCATCAGCCAAGGGGCCTGCCCCGATGAGCCCGCCCAGTCGCCCAACTGGGTCTGCGCATCGTCCGCATTGGGCCCTACGACAGCGATCCGCGTGGGTGCGTCGGGGGAGAGGGGAAGCGTCCCGTCGTTTTGGAGCAACACGAGCGAGCGGCGCGCCACCTCGAGGTTGAGCTCCGAGTGTGTGCGGTTGGCGATGTCCGTGGCTTGGCGCGCAGCATCGGGCATGCGCGGGTCTTCGAATAGCCCTAGCTCGAACTTGAGGGTAAGAATGCGGGCCACCGCCTCGTCAATGCGGGACTCGGCGAGCAGTCCCTGGGCGACGGCATCCTGGGCGCCCTGGAAGAAGGCTGGGGTCGTCATGATCATGTCGTTACCGGCGTTGACCGCGGCGGCTGCTGCCTGTGCGTAGTCGGGGAACAGACGCTGTTCACGCACCAGGTTGCCCACGTTGTCCCAGTCCGTGATCAACGTGCCTTGGTACCCCCACTCCTTGCGCAGCACGTCGCCCAGGAGCCAGTCGTTGACGGTGATGGGCACGCCGTCCGTGGACTGATACCCGAGCATGAATGTCGCGCTACCCTCACGAGCGACGCGCTCAAAAGGCGGTAAGTACCAGGCACGTAGCTTGCGACGAGAGATGTCGGCCTCGGACGCGTCGCGCCCGCCCTGGGTCTCGGAGTAGCCGGCGAAGTGCTTCGCGGTGGCCAAGATTGCCGTGGCGTCGCCGAGCCCGTCGCCTTGGTATCCCTTGACCATCGCCGATGCTAGCTCGCCGATCAGATAAGGGTCCTCGCCGAACGTCTCGCTGACGCGGCCCCAGCGCAGGTCGCGCGCGATGCACAAGACGGGGGAGAAGGTCCAGTGGATTCCGGTCGCCGCGACCTCGACCGCAGTGGCGCGTGCGACGCGCTCAAGTAGGGCTGGGTCCCAGGTCGCCGCCATGCCCAACTGAGTGGGATAGATAGTGGCGCCCTTGAAGAACGAGTGCCCGTGAATGCAGTCCTCGGCCACGAGCAGCGGCACCCTCAGGCGCGAGCTTTCGGTCCAGGTGCGCGCTTCGATGACCCGTTCGGGAGCGGTGTGCAGGATGGAGCCCACGTGGAAGTCTTCGATGATCGACTGCACGCCATCGGTTGCAGTGAGCTGCATCATCTGACCTACCTTCTCCGCCAAGGTCATGCGCGCGATCAGGTCGCCAACACGCCGTGCTGTGGGGAGCGTGGCGTCAAGGTAGGGGTAATCGTTCACGGTCATCCTCGCGTGGTCGCTGGTCGCTGGTCGCTGGTCGCTGCAATTGCGCGGCGAATCATTTCGGGATGAGTGTACGTGATTTACCTACCGCTCGGTAAGTCCGGTGGTGTGCGCTACCGAGGGACGTTAGTCCCTGCAATTCACCCGTCCAAGCGATATCGTGGAGTTACTTGATCCCGTTAAAGGGGCGCGAATCCCCGCCGCCAATCGCGATCAGTTTGTTCAAAGGAGTAAAGACATGAGTGTAGAGACCGGTACTCACACCACGGTGGTGGAGAAGATTCGCGGTCGCGCGGGCTGGGGCTTTCTCAGTGTGACGCGCATTCTGATCGGTTTCATCTTCCTGTGGGCTTTCCTCGACAAGACGTTCGGCCTCGGGTTTGCTACCGGTCGTGACCGTGAAACTGGCGCCATTACTCTGGGCGGACCTGACGCGTGGATTAACGGCGGGCGCATTACCGAGGGCTACCTGGGCTCGTCGTCCGGTCCTTTTGCCGAGTTCTTCCAGGATCTTGGTACTCAGGCCTGGACGGACTGGCCCTTCATGATCGGCCTGCTCGCCGTCGGGCTGGCACTGATGCTGGGCATCGGCACGCGGATCGCCATGGTCGCTGGACCGCTCATGCTGGTGCTGATGTACGTCTCTCACGCGTGGCCCGGACAGGGGGGCAACACCAATAACCCGTTCGTCGACGAGCACATCGTCAACTCCGTCGCGATCATTGCCATCGTCATACTCGAGGCGCGTTATATCCAGAAGATCGGCTTCGGCGAGCAGTGGAAGAGGACTGGACTGGTCAAGAAGAACCGCTGGCTCATCTAGCAGTGCTCCTCAGGCGGGGTCTCGCGCGCTCCCTGCGCGCGGGCCCCGCTTTCGCTATTTCCTACCGGGTGGTAGGTCGTCTAGGGTGACGGTATGACAAGCGACAGCACGCGGGCCACGCGAAAGGGCGACCAGACTCGGACGCTGATCCTGCGCACTGCCCTGGAGCAGTTTGGCGAGCAGGGCTACCGCGGTGCGTCGCTGCGCGATATTGCCGCTAGGTGCGCAATATCGCATCCTGGATTGCTCTATCACTTCCCAAATAAGCAAGCGCTGCTGATGGAAGTATTGGAGCACCGCGACGAGGTGGACCGCGCGGAGCAGGCGAGCGCGGACGACACCGGAATCGACGTCCTGCGTCGCATGGTGCGTTCTGCCTCCGTCAACCAGAGCCGCCCCGGCATCGTCGAGATGTTTGTGGTGGTGTCGGCCGAGTCCACCGCCAGCGATCACCCCGCGCACGACTACTTTGTCGAGAGGTACGCGCGTCTGATCGACGAGGTGGCCCAGGCCTATCGCGTCATGCGTGACGCAGAGCAATTGGTCGACGGGGTCAACCCGCTGCTCGCCGCGAGGCAGCTGATTGCGCTGATGGACGGACTCCAGGTGCAATGGCTGCTCGACAACGACGGCGTCGACATGGCTTCCGCGCTCCGCGAGCACCTCCAGCGCCATATCAAGGTGTCCCTTTAGCTGACGCGATCCGTAGCCGCTGGCGCGAAGGCAGTGGGGATGGGCCCGCAACGTTGATGCAAGAATGGAGTACATGATTCGCAAGACCGTGGACCCCGTCAGGATTGCCGCACTCGTCTTGGTGAGCGTGTTAGTTCTCGCGGTCGCCCCGGCGGCAAGTGCACATACGTCCCTCATTAGCGAAGCCCCGTCCGACGGCGACGTGCTCACCGAGCTCACCGACGTCAACCTGGTTTTCTCAGAGGAGCTCCTTGATCTGGGCAGCTCCGTGACACTGACCGATGCCGGCGGGACCACGACGGACCTTGATATTGACCTGTCCGTGCCGCGCGAACTAAATGCTCCGCTGCCGGCGGACCTCGCCGCGGGAGACTACGTGATCGACTGGCGTGTGGTGGCGAACGATGGTCACCCACTCGAGCACTCGATCGCGTTCACCTTCGCGCCCGTCGAGTCTGCAGGTTCACCGCTACCTAGTGCCTCACCTTCCCCATCACTTGCTGTCTCTTCTTCCGCCTCGGCGGCGCCGTCTGCTTCGGCGGCGGCACCCGAATCCTCGACGTCCGCCCCAAGCGCATCTTCAGAGCCCACTGATGAGGTCAGCGTTGTCCCCATCAGCGCCACGGACGAGGACAGCTCGGGCACATCGGTGTGGTGGTGGATCATCGGTATCGGCTTAATCGTCGGTGCGATCGTAGGATTCGCAATGTGGCGCGCGGGGTCTAAGAAGTCCGGTGGCGGCGACGCCACGCAGCCGTGATTTATCCAGTAGCCACCGTGGGGAGAGCGCAAACATGAAGCTGCGACTTGGTACGCGCGCCTCGACTCTGGCGACCACCCAGTCGCGAATGGTCGCCGCAGACATCGTGGCCAGGGCCGCCGCCCGCGGAGTCGAGGTTTCGGTGGACCTAGTCGAGATCTCGACCAAGGGAGACCGTACCCAGGGCTCGCTGGTGGGGCTCAGCGAGGTGGGCTTCTTCGTCAACGCCCTGCGCGACGCTCTGCTGACCGATGAGTGCGATCTGATTGTGCATTCGCTCAAGGACATGCCCGTGGGTGCGCACCCCAAACTCAACCTGGTGGCCGTCAGCGAGCGCGAGGATGTGCGCGACGCCCTGTGCGCCGGCGGTCTCACCCTCGAGGATCTGCCCCAGGGGGCGCGAATCGGGACTAGTTCGCCCCGCCGCGCCGCTCAGGTGAAGTCGCTACGGCCCGACCTCGAGGTGGCTGACCTGCGCGGGAATGTGGAGTCGCGTCTGGCGCGCGTGGGTCACGACTTTGACGGCGTGATCCTCGCGGCCGCCGGACTCTCGCGGCTGGGTCGTTCCAGCGCCGTTTCGGAGTTCTTCACGACCACGCAGATGGTTCCGGCACCCGGACAGGGCGCGTTGGGCGTCGAAATTCGCGCCGATGCTGTCGCGGAATTGGTTGTGCTGGTAGGCGCCGTCGACCACGCCGTCACGCGAGCAGCCGTGACCGCGGAGCGAGCGACACTCGAGATCCTTGAAGCGGGCTGCGCCACCCCCGTCGCCGCACACGCGGTCGTGGACGGACGGCAACTGCGCCTCACCACGCGCGTCACAAACATTGCGGGCACGCTCGTGCTCAACGAGGTCGACAGTGGGTCCGTCACCGACGCTGACTCGATCGGCAGGAGCGCGGGCTGGACCCTTATGGGTCGCGGTGCCGCGCGGTTGATGGGGCGGTCGTGACTGACCACCCCGCTGGCGGGCTCGACGCGGAAATGATCGCTCCTCACCTGCACGGCGTTCGCGTGCTCGTGCCTGTCACGTCGCGACGGACCCTCAGCGACCGTTTGAGCGCGGCCGGAGCACGCGTCGACGCGGTGGAGTTTATCGCCATAGCACCCTCGTCGACACCCGCCGAACTCGCCGTCGCAACCGCCAGGTGGTGCTCCGGTCAGTACGACTGGATGGCCGTGACGAGTCGCAACGCAGTGGCCGCTATGGCCGAGCTCGCGGCTATCGCCGGCACCACTCTTGGCGAGCCGCAACCCGCAGCGCGGGTTGCCACGGTGGGCGAGTCGACGCTCGAGGTCTGTGCAGACGTAGGACTCGTAGTCGCACTGGTCCCGGCGGGTCAGGCGACCGCGAATGGGATCGTCGCGGAGATGCCCCACGGAACCGGCCGGGTGCTCGCACCGCTGGGAAATCTTGCCTCTCCTGTGCTGGCGCGGGGGCTGACACGTAAGGGCTGGACGGTGGATTCCGTTGAGGCCTACAGGACTGTCGATGGACCGGGTCTCGATGCCGCAACGGCCGAGGCGTTGCGTGCAGGCGCGGTAGATGCGGTGTTGCTGACATCGGGTTCAGTCGCGGAGCGCTTCGCCGGGCAGTGTCCGAACGTCGCGGCGAGTACGCGCATCGTCGCGATTGGGGAGACCACCGCCGCATCGGCGAACGCATCGGGGTTAGAGGTGCACGCAGTGGCCGCCACCCCGTCCTACGACGGGATCGTTACGGCACTCAGCGCGGCGCTCGCCCGAATCGAGCGAGCAAAAGACGCAGTACCAGTGGAGGAACTATGACACCAGGGGAGAAAGCATGACACCAGTGGAGAAACCATGACGTTGATTCAACCCCAGCGCCGGCCGCGCAGGCTGCGCGTGTCACCGGCCATGCGGCGGCTTGTCCGTGAGACGCGCCCCAGCGCCGACGCCCTTATTCTGCCTATTTTTGTCCACGAGTCAGTTTCCTCGCCGCAGCCGATAGCCTCCATGCCAGGCGTCAGCCACCACACGCTCGACTCACTTGCCGCCCTCGTTGACGATGCTTGCGTTGCGGGAATCGGCGGCGTGATGCTGTTCGCCGTCCCCGCCAGGCGCGATGCGACGGGGACCGCGGCGGCGGACCCCGCGGGGATTCTAAACCGCGCGATCACCCGTGCGGTGGCAGCGGCAGACGGGCGCCTGGTGGTGATGGCAGACCTATGTCTGGACGAGTTCACCGATCATGGCCACTGCGGTGTGCTCGACGACCGTGGTGGTGTCGACAACGACGCGACGCTTGCTGCCTACGGAGAGATGGCGCTCGCGCAGGCCCGCGCGGGTGCGCACGTACTCGGACTCAGCGGCATGATGGACGGTCAAGTCGGCTATGTTCGCGCGGTGCTGGACGCCGCTGGATATATCGAGACCTCCCTGCTCGCATACGCCGCGAAGTACGCCTCGGCTTTTTATGGCCCCTTCCGGGACGCGGTCCAGAGCGACCTGCAAGGAGACCGTAAGACCTATCAGATGGACCCGGGTAATGGCCGCGAGGGGCTGCTGGAGGCGGAACTCGACGAGGCCGAGGGGGCCGACATCGTCATGGTGAAGCCCGCGCTGCCCTACCTTGATGTACTCGCTGAGGTGGCCGCGGCGTCCCGTGTGCCCGTGGCCGCCTACCACGTGTCGGGGGAGTACTCGCAGATAGAGGCCGCCGCCGAACGTGGGTGGCTCGACCGCCGGGCCGCGCACCTCGAGGCGCTCACCTCGATGGTGCGCGCTGGCTCAGACATTGTCGTGACCTACGCCGCGCTCGAACTAGCCGCATGGCTCGCCGAAAGTTAAGGACCCCACATGAATCCCGCACTGACCGCTTTCGACACCGACGCCTTCGCGGAGCGCGCGGCCGCCATCACCCCCGGAGGCGTGAACTCCCCGGTCCGCGCTTGGAATGGGGTGGGCGGGCACCCCGTTCCTATTGCCTTCGCCAAGGGCGCGTACATCACTGATGCCGCGGGGGACACGTATGTGGACATGGTGTGCTCGTGGGGTGCCGCCATCGCGGGTCACGCGCACCCGCAGGTGGTGGAAGCCGTGCAGCGCGCAGCGGAGCGGGGCCTCAGTTTTGGCGCGTCGACCGAGGTGGAGATAGAACTCGCGGAGGAGATCCGTGCCCGCTACGCACCCGCCGAGCGCGTCCGCCTTCTCAGCACCGGGACCGAGGCGACCATGACAGCGGTCCGACTCGCGCGCGGCGCCACCGGCCGCGACCTGGTCGTGAAGTTTGCCGGCTGTTATCACGGCCACTCGGATGGCCTGTTGGTCGCCGCGGGCTCGGGGCTCGCCACGGCGGGCGTGCCGGACAGCGGTGGCGTCACGGCCGCGAATGCAGCCCAGACCGTCGTGCTGCCTTACGGCGACGTTGAGGCACTGACGGACGCGTTTGCTGAGCACGGCGCGCGCATCGCCGCGGTGATTACCGAGGCGGCGCCTGCCAATATGGGCGTTATCGAGCCGCCGCCGGGCTTTAACGCATTGATGGCGTCGCTGTGCCGCAACGAGGGTGCGGTCTTCATCCTTGACGAGGTACTGACCGGATTCCGCGCTGGGCCAGCCGGGTATTGGGGCGTCGAGCGCGACGCCGCCATCGCGCGCGGCGACCAGCCCTGGGTGCCGGACCTCGTGACGTTTGGCAAGGTGGTGGGCGGCGGCCTACCCGTCGCCGCACTGGCCGGACGCCGCGACCTCATGGAGCAGCTCTCGCCCCTGGGCAACGTGTACCAGGCGGGAACGCTATCCGGCAACCCCGTCGCAGTCGCATCGGGGCTCGCAACGATGGCCCTGCTCGACGATGACCTCTACGCTCGCCTCGGTGCGCTGTCCGAACAGATGGTCACCGATGTCTCAGGCGCGCTCTCCGATGCGGGGGTCCCTCACGCGGTGGGTCGCGCCGGCACGTTGGCGTCGTTTTTCTTAGGTTTACAGAGCGCCCCGGGTGACTTCGACGAGGTATCCGCGCAGGATCAGCCCGCGTACGCCTCGCTGTTCCATTCTTTGCGCCGCAGCGGGATCTACCTGCCGCCCTCGTCGTTCGAGGCCTGGTTCTTGTCGGGTGCGCACACATCCGATGACATTGATCGGGTGTCCGCCGCGGTCGCCAGTTGGGCGGCGACGCGCCGCTAGCGTCCGGCTTGGTGACACACGCCGTCATCAAAGGACAATGAACATATAAGACAGTGTCTACGTATACATCGACCAGGGGGATGGCGAGTGACCTCACTTTTTGGGCTTGACCTGCACGGCAAGCGTGTCGTCGTGGCCGGGGGTGGCAAGGTTGCCACCCGTCGTCTGCGCCGATTCCTGTCGGAGGGTGCGGACGTGGTGGTCGTTGCGCCTGAAGTATCCGAGGACATCGCGCGGCTGGCGAGCCACGGAGACATTGAGTGGCATCAGCGCACCGCCCACGAGGGCGACCTCGACGGCGCGTGGTTCGCCGTCCTAGCGACAAGCGACGCTCGGGTCAACGCTGAACTGTCGGCGAACGCGACGCAGCGCAGGGTGTGGTGCATCAACGCGTCCGATGCGTCGCTGGGGACAGCGCGTGCGGCGGCGTCGTCCACTCACGGCGACTTGGGGATTGGAGTGGTGTCGCTCGAGGCACCAGATCCCGCGCGCGTGCGCTCTGTCCGCGACGCCATCGCGGCCGTCGTGGACGCGGGCGAGGTGGATCTGCGCCGGCGGCGACCGGGCGCGGGGCGGGTGATCTTGGTGGGCTCCGGTCCCGGCGACGCGGGCTTGCTCACTATTCGCGGCCGCCAGGCACTGTCCGAGGCCGATGTGGTGGTCACCGACAGGCTTGGGTCCGCCGCGATCCTGTCGACGCTTCCCTTTGACGTTGAGGTGGTCAACGTAGGAAAGTCCCCCGATAACCACCCTGTGCCGCAAGGGGAGATCAACCGCATCCTGGTCGAGGGTGCTCGCGACGGCAAGACGGTGGTGCGACTCAAGGGCGGCGACCCGTTCGTGTTCGGTCGAGGCGGCGAGGAGGTTAATGCCTGCCTCAGTGCGGGCGTCGATTACGAGGTTGTGCCCGGCATCACCTCCGCACTTTCGGTGCCTGCAGCCGCGGGCATTCCAGTGACCCAGCGGGGAGTCGCGACGTCGGTACTGGTGACCACGGGGCACGCGGGTGCGGAGCCCGCAGCTATTGCGTCGATGCTTACCGGGGCGACCGTGGTGGTGCTGATGGGTGTCTCCGCTCTGCCCGGCATCGCATCGGCCGCGATGGCAGGGGGGGTGGGTGACGATACCCCCGTGGCGATCATAGAAAGCGGCACCACTGCCCACGAGCGCGTGACGCGCGGAACGTTGGCGGATATTGCGCGCCTCGCTGCCGAGACAGGCGTAAAACCTCCCGCCGTTATTGTCATCGGAGAGGTGGCGCGGCCCGGCCTGCTGGCGTCTGATGTCGCAGCTACCCCCAACTCAAGGGAGTCCGCGTGACGATTGTTGGTGAACCGCTCGCAGGCTGCGTCATGGTGATCACGGCCGACCGACGCAAGAATGAGCTGGCGTCCGCGCTCGAACGTCGTGGAGCGACCATTCAGCACGCCGCTGCCCTGAGCACCATCTCCCACCTAGACGACGAGCGACTCATCGACCACACGCGGGAGCTGATCTCCAACCCACCCGACATTGTGGTGGCGACCACCGGCGTCGGCTTTCGCGGCTGGATAGAGGCGGCCGATGCTGCTGGCCTCGCCGAGGATCTGCTCGTGTGCCTGCGCGGCGCCAGGGTGCTGGCGCGCGGGCCCAAGGCGAGGGGCGCTATTCAGGCTGCCGGTCTCGCGGCCGATTGGGTGGCACAGAGCGAGACCGCGGCCGAGGTGCGCGACTATCTGCTGGCCCAGGGCGTGGCCGGACTGCGAATCGCGGTGCAGCATCATGGCACCGGCTCCGACGGCCTCGATGAGGCGTTCGTAAGTGCGGGGGCTGACGTCCAGAGCCTGTTGGTTTACGGCTGGGG
>Ga0209414_1000860_pt1 | contig 14710 bp, 14 predicted proteins | sample LakVidmifraction_4_FD_181154 | JGI IMG/M metagenome (GOLD analysis project Ga0209414, IMG submission 181154) | Hypersaline microbial communities from Lake Vida, Antarctica - Brine Hole Two &gt;0.2 micron (SPAdes) (version 2) | ecosystem: Environmental > Aquatic > Non-marine Saline and Alkaline >... | reverse complement strand
GCCAGATGCCGAAGATGCTATTACCTCCATTGCAGGCTGGGATACCATAAAACATAAGGAGTTCTTGCAAGATGTTATTCAGGAATTTAAGAAAAATGGAATTAGAACCTCCATTTTTGTAGATCCCGATGAGGAGATGATAAAAGCCGCGGTAGCTACCGGCGCAGATCGTATTGAATTATATACCGAAGCTTATGCGGTAGCCTATGCCAATGGGGATAAGACCGGAGTGGAGCCTTATAGTAGATGTGCCGAGCTGGCGCATAAACTGGGCCTGGGCATTAATGCCGGGCACGACCTTTCGTTAGATAACATCAATTATTTTCAGAAAAAAGTGCCGCATTTGGATGAGGTCTCTATTGGGCACGCGCTTATTGCTGAAGCCTTATACCTTGGGTTGGAAACTACTATTAAAAAATACCTTGATTTGTTGAAATAATCTTAAGCTAAAAAAAATGAAATTACATTCAATTATATTAGGGGAGGGGACCCCACTTTTAATCCTACACGGATTTTTGGGGATGAGTGATAACTGGAAAACCCTGGGGAATAAATTTTTTGAAGAAAAACCTTATCAGGTTCATTTAATAGACCAGCGCAATCACGGTAAAAGTCCGCACAGTGAGGAGCATTCTTACGAGTTAATGGCGGAAGATATAAAAGCCTATTGTGAGGAGCATTCCTTAGATGATATTATTTTAATGGGGCATTCTATGGGTGGAAAAACGGCCATGCTTGTTGCCACGAAATACCCCAATCTTGTTAAAAAGCTTATTGTGGTAGATATTGCGCCAAAATATTACGAACCGCATCATCAGCAAATTTTAAAAGGACTTACCGCCCTGGAAGAAGCCGATTTGGAATCCCGGCAGGAAGCCGAGGAATTACTTGCTGAATTTATTCCGGAGAAATCCATCAGGCTTTTTTTACTGAAAAATCTAAAGAGAAAATCTGAAGGAACCTATTGCCTTAAAGTGAACCTAGAAACATTAAAAAACAATATAGAGGAAGTGGGGAAGGCGCTTCCGCAGGAAAAATATTTTGATGGTCCCACGCTTTTTATAAAAGGTGGTAATTCAAAATATATACAAGAAGAAGATAAAGCGGTAATTAAAAAACAATTTCCTTTAGTTGAATTTAACGAAATAATGGGCGCCGGGCATTGGGTTCACGCTGAAAAAATGAAAGAATTCTATAAGGTTATTGTTGAATTTATTTAAAATCTTTCTATTTTTACTATGCATACATAATAAATATTTCGATATTGTTGAACAAATTATATTTTATATTAAATTTGAACCTGAACTGATTTTAACTTGTTGGATTGAAGCGAAAATTAGGAATTTTGAATTCATTTGAAGATTTTTTTGAGTTGCATAGTCCCGAAGCTTCGGGGCTATGGAAAGAAAAAAAGACAAAAAATGACTTCAAAAGAACAATTTTTTAGCCAATTGAAAAAGTTTAAATGAGTTCTTAAACAAAACATTAAAATTCAAAACAAACCTAACTTTATTATGAGAAAATTACTTTTCCTGGGCCTATTTGGCCTTATGGCTGCGGTAACTTATGCCGGTGGGTATAGGGTAAGTCTCCAGGGGCAGCGATCGCTGGCTATGGGACATACCGGAGTTGCAGTTGTTAATAGCGCAGAACTTGCTTTCTTTAATCCCGCCGGGCTGGTGTATCTTGAGAATAAGATAAATGTTTCGGCTGGGGTGAGCGGCGTATTTTCAAATGTGAAATACCAAAATTCGGAATATGGCATTAGTGCCGAAACCGATAGCCCAATGGGTACGCCTTTTTACGCTTATGCATCCTATCGCGTAAATGATTGGTTAACTTTGGGCCTTGCGGCTTACACGCCCTATGGTAGTACTGTAGAGTGGCCAACAGATTGGGCAGGATCACATTTGAATAACAATATAGAGCTGCAAGCAATTTATTTTCAAGCTTTGGCTTCGGTAAAAATATCAGATAAACTTAGTGTGGGTGGGGGACCAATCTACGTTAGCGGGTCGGTAAATTTTAACCGTAACCTTAATCGTACCCTTACCGATATTGATGGAGAACGAGCTAATGTTACCGTAGATGCCAGTGGAGTGCACGCTTTTGGTTGGTCTGCCGGCGCTATGTACAAGCCAACAGAAGATCTTACATTTGGAGTTAATTACCGTAGTAAAATTAATGTAGAGGCTGAGGAAGGGGATGCCACTTTTGAAAATATTCCAAATTCTCCTCGAACCCCGTTTGAAGACACCAAATTCGATGCCGCCCTACCTTTGCCTGCAGAACTTACTGTAGGGGTTTCTTACGCACTTTTAGATAAGTGGTTGCTGGCTTTCGATTATAATATGACGTATTGGGATGCTTATGAATCCCTGGATATTGATTTTGCAAACAGCGCGATTCCAGATTCTAATAATCCACGTAATTACAAGAATTCTGCTACCTATAGGTTTGGATTGCAGTACCTGGCCAATGATATTATTACGCTTAGAGTGGGTTATTATTTTGATGAGTCGCCTGTTCAATCTGGTTACTTTGCGCCAGAAACCCCAAGAAACGATGCGCACGGGTTTACCGGCGGACTTTCGGTTAACGTAAGCGAAAAATTTTCTATAGATGCCTCTTTCCTTTACAATAGATTTAAAGAGATAGACGAATCTTACGATTATTATTATGAAGATGGCCAACAAGTGCCCTTTGAGGGATCTTATAAGACTTCGGCTTTTATTCCCGGACTTGGTGTAACTTATAAATTATAAAATTCAGAAAATGACCAGCAAGATGCTGGACCCGAAAATGGGCAACGTACAGACGATTGATTAAAACCTGTATCCATTTGCCCAGCTTTGGAACCTAAAATATAAACAGATGAAATATTATTTGAAATATATAGCAATATTAGCTCTTGGAATTGTTTCTTGTGAGCCAGAATTTGAAAATCCGGTAAATGAAATCGGAGCCTATAGTAATGGAGAAGCAGATTTTTCACGCTATGTGGCTTTGGGTAATTCCCTTACCGCCGGATACGCCGATAACGCACTTTATATTACCGGGCAGGAAAATTCCTATCCAAATATCCTGGCCCAGCAGTTTGAGAAAACACAGGAGACCGAAGAATTTCGAGTGCCGTATGTAAGCGATAATGCCGGCGGACTTTTACTTGGAGGAAATCAAATTACTAAAAACCGTCTGGTTTTGAAGTACGGTGAAGATGGTTCGCCTTCGCCGGAAGTGTATTCCGGGATGCAAGCGACGACAGAAGTAGGCAATGTACTGCAAGGCCCATTTAGCAATTTAGGGGTTCCCGGTGCAAAATCTTATCACTTGTTAGCTCCCGGTTATGGGAATGTGCAGAATTTAGCTACAGGAACCGCAAATCCCTATTTTGTTCGTTTTGCTTCTTCTCCTGAAGCTTCGGTAATGGAAGATGCAGTAGCTCAAAATCCTACTTTCTTTTCTTTATGGATAGGAAATAACGATGTGCTTGGTTACGCTACTTCAGGAGGAGTTGGTGAGGCGCAGACTGGAATGAATCCTGAAGATTATGGAGCGAGTGATATTACAAATCCTGACGCTTTTAAGGGTGTTTATTCTTCTATGGTTCAGGGGTTGTCAGCTTTAGCAGGTGGAGGTGTTTTAATTAACATTCCCGATGTTGCTGCGGTGCCTTTCTTTAATACTGTACCTTTTAATCCTCTCGATCCACAAGATCCCACTCAGGCAGATTATGCGGCTCAAATAGAATTGCTTAATTCCACTTTTGCTCCATTAAACCAAGCCTTTGCTTTTCTATCCGAAGTAGATAGAATTGTTGAATTTTCTGAAACCGAGAAGAGTGCAGTTTTAGTGCAAGATGAGAACCTGCAAAACATATCAGCTCAATTAACGCAGGTGTTAATACAGGGAGGGGTAGATCAGGCAACCGCCACGCTTTATGGAATGCAGTTTGGACAAATGAGACCCGCAAATGCTTCTGACAGAATTTTGCTTACTGCTTCCAGTGAAATAGGAAAGGTGAACGAAAAAAGAATGCAAGAACTTATGGAAGCTGGATTGGATCAAGCGACAGCAGGAAGATTGTCGGTTAATGGTGTTACTTATCCTTTACAGGATGAATATGTGTTGACGCCAGAAGAGCAATCATTTATAAGTAATGCGGTAGATTCCTATAATGTAATAATTTCCCAGATAGCGGAATCAAATGGTCTAGGATATGTAGATGCTCAAACCTTACTTAATCAATTATCAGAAGGAGGAATTTCTTTTGACGGCGGCACCATCACTTCTGAATTTGCTTCCGGTGGAGCTTTTTCACTGGATGGAATTCATTTAACACCTCGTGGAAACGCGGTTATGGCCAACGAAATTATTAAGGTAATTAATGCTACCTATAATGCCGGGGTGCCAAAAGTAAACCCGGGAGCTTATGGTACCATTACGTTAAGCAACGATGTGCAATAACTCACTAAGTAAGATGTAAAATGCCCCGGCGTCTGCTTGTAACCTAAGAGCTTGTCACGAGGTAATTTACTAAGATTAAAAACGCCGGATGTTTCCGGCGTTTTTGTATTTTTACAAACCTAATTAATGTTTGAATTATGAACTTTATTATAAGAATTTTACTTACTGCCCTTGCTGTGGTGTTGCTCGCAAAACTCCTTCCGGGGGTAGCCGTTACTGGTTATCTCACCGCAATTATTGTGGCCCTGGTGCTGGCGATTTTAAACCTGCTGGTAAAACCAATTTTAGTGCTTTTTACCCTGCCGGTTACCATTGTTACCCTGGGCTTATTTTTATTGGTTATTAATGCCATTATTATTTTGCTTGCAGATGCTTTTGTTTCCGGTTTTGCCGTAAACGGCTTTTTTATCGCTTTGCTTTTTAGTTTTCTTTTATCCTTGTTTCAGTCGCTCCTGTTTTCTTTGTTGGGAAAAGATTAACAGCCTGCTGAAATTCAATAATTTGAAACTTTGTTGGCTTCGGAAAAAAGTGTAATTTTGCACTCCAATTTTTATAACAAGTCAAGATGGATATTACCAGAGAGAATATAGACGAATTGAATGCGGTGGTAAAAGTAGATATCGCCAAAGAAGACTATGCCGGTAAAGTTGATAAAATCTTAAAAGATTACCGTAAAAACGCCAATATTCCCGGATTCAGAAAAGGCCATGTGCCTATGGGAATGGTAAAAAAACAATACGGGCAGGCTGTGCTGGTAGATGAGGTGAATAAATTATTACAAGACTCGCTTAATAAATACCTTACCGAAGAAAAACTTGATGTTCTTGGAAATCCTATTCCGAAGGAACAAGAAGACTTCGATTGGAATAAAGAAGCCTATTCTTTTGAATTCGAATTGGGACTTGCTCCAGATTTTGATGTAAAACTTGAGCTTGAAAAACCGGTAACCCATTACAATATTGTTGCAGACGAGAAAATGGTGAATAACCAAATTGAGTCTATGAGAAAGCAGTATGGGAAACTTATTTCTAAAGATGAAGCTGAAGAAGGAGATACCGTTGCCGGAACCTTTAAAAATGAAGAAGAAGGCATAGAAAAAGAGACTTCGGTAGAGTTGGAGAAAATTAAAGGTAAAAGAAACGTAAATAAATTTGTTGGCGCCAAAGTTGACGATACTTTTACCCTAAAGACAAAAAATCTTTTTGAAGACGATCACGATTTAATTGAGCATTTGGGTATTGAACACGATAAAGCCCAGGAGCTTGATATTGAAGTTGAGTTTACGGTAAAAGAGGTTAACCATAGGGAGCTTGCCGAATTAAATCAGGAATTTTTCGATAAGCTTTTTGGAGAAGGCAAAGTAACTAGCGAAGAGGAGCTTAAAGAAAAGATAAAAGAAGATGCGGCCAAGCAATTTAAGCAGCAGAGCGATCAGCAGTTAATGAACGATGTGACCAAGCAGCTTATAGAGCAAACCGAATTTGACCTTCCAAAAGGTTTTCTTCAAAAGTGGATTCAAACCGTAGGCGAAAAGCCAATGACCGAAGAGGAGGCCAAAGAAGAATACGAAAAGAGTGAAGAAGGTTTACGTTACCAATTAATTGAAGGAAAAATTGTAAACGAAAATAATCTTAAGGTTGAATTTGAAGACCTTAAAGCCTTTTCTAAAGAAAAGATTAAGGAACAAATGGCGCAATTTGGCCAGATGAATCCAGAGGATAAGGAGCTGGATGATATCGCTGCAAGAATACTTTCTAACGAGGATGAAGTAAAGCGCCTTTCTGAACAATTAATGAATGAGAAGTTACTCGATTTTTACAAAGAGAAAATGAGCTTTGAAGAGAAAGAAGTGACTTATGATGATTTTGTGAAAGAGATTTATGAGTAAGCTCTTTCTATAATTTATACTTATATTTAAGGTGTTGAACCTTTTTGGAGATAATGCCTTTTAAGAGCTAAGTGAGCAGAAAAATGCTTCGTCCCGAAAGCTTTCGGGATACTTCGAAGTATTTTTCTGGTTTTATCCCAATAGTTATTGGGAAATATCCCTTGGGCTCCGTGCCGAAGGTATTTTACTCACTAAGTGAGATTTGAAATGCTCCGACGCCTGCCCGAATTGAATTCATTCAGGCGGGCTCGCGTCGAAATGTTTTTATTTTTACAACTTAATGCCTTGTGGGTTTTCCCGAGGTAGTTTACTTGAAAGACGACTATAAAAATATAGTACAAAAACAAAAAATTGATGGACTACGGAAAAGAATTCGAAAAATACGCCACTCAACATCACGGGATAAACAGTAATTATTACCAGAAAATAGTGGGCAGTATGACTCCTACGGGGATGACCCCAAATATTATTGAAGAAAGACAAATGAACGCAGTGGCCATGGATGTTTTTTCCAGGTTAATGATGGATAGGATCATCTTTATGGGCACAGCTATCAACGATCAGGTAGCCAATATTATTCAGGCGCAAATGTTGTTTTTGGAAAGTACAGATGCGTCAAAAGATATTCAAATTTATATAAACTCTCCCGGCGGAAGTGTTTATGCCGGTTTAGGGATTTATGATACCATGCAGTTTATAAAACCCGATGTGGCTACTATCTGCACCGGAATGGCGGCATCTATGGGAGCAGTATTGCTTTGTGCCGGCGAAAAGGGGAAAAGAAGTGGTTTGCCACATTCCAGGGTGATGATTCACCAACCTCTTGGCGGCGCCCAGGGACAGGCCAGCGATATTGAAATTACAGCAAGGGAAATTTTAACCCTTAAAAAAGAATTGTACGAGATTATCGCTAAACATTCTGATCAAAGCTACGAGAAAATTGAAGAAGATAGTGATCGCGATTACTGGATGAAGGCAGATAAAGCCAAGAAATATGGAATGATAGATGAAATCTTAACCAGAGAAGGATAAAATAATTTTTCGGTTTAACCCTCATCGAGGGTTTTATTCCCGGGGTCTGTCTCTAAACTTTTAATAGTATTTTTCGATTCATACCTCGTGGCTTACCCCCGAAATTTTTGATTTATTTAAACTGAAAACAGAAAAATGATGAAATGGCGAAAGAAGAATTAGAATGTTCGTTTTGTGGTAGAAAAAAACCGGAAACCAATTTACTTATTGCCGGGCTGGATGCGCATATATGTGATAAATGTATAGAGCAGGCCCACGGCATTGTTTTGGAAGAACTCAAACAAGGAGACGCTAAAGAATTGTCGGCCGATCTTATGTTGAGTAAACCCAAAGTGATCAAAGAATTTTTAGATCAGTATGTAATTGGGCAGGAAGCCACTAAAAAAGTAATGTCGGTAGCGGTATATAATCACTATAAAAGATTGTTGCAGCCGGCAAGTGAAGATGATGTAGAGATTCAAAAATCCAATATCATTATGGTGGGGGAGACCGGAACCGGGAAAACCCTTATTGCTAAAACCATTGCCAAAATGCTTAATGTGCCTTTGGCTATTGTTGATGCAACGGTACTTACCGAAGCTGGTTATGTTGGGGAAGATGTTGAAGGCATCTTAACCCGTTTGTTACAGGCAGCCGATTATAATGTAGAAAAAGCTCAGCGCGGTATTGTTTTTATCGATGAGATAGATAAAATTGCCCGTAAAGGTGATAATCCCTCTATTACCCGAGATGTTTCGGGAGAAGGCGTACAACAGGCTTTGCTAAAACTATTGGAAGGAACTACGGTAAACGTGCCGCCAAAAGGAGGCCGTAAACACCCCGATCAAAAATTTGTGGAAGTAGATACCGAGAATATCCTGTTTATCGCAGGAGGTGCTTTTGATGGTATTGAGCGCAATATTAGCAAGCGTTTAAATATGCAGGCAGTTGGCTTTAGCGCTTCTAAAAGTGAGGATAATATTGAAAGAACCAATCTTTTAAAATATATTATTCCGAAAGATTTAAAAGATTATGGCCTTATTCCTGAAATTATCGGGAGGTTACCGGCGCTGACTTATATGAATCCGCTAGATCAAAAAACGCTGCGTTCTATTCTTACAGAGCCTAAAAACGCTATTGTAAAACAATATAAGAAGTTGTTTGAAATGGACGATATAGAGTTCGAAATAACCGATGACGCTTTAGATTATGTTGTCGAAAAAGCGGAAGAATACAAATTGGGAGCGCGTGGTTTGAGATCTTTATGTGAAGCTATTCTTACCGATGCCATGTTTGATCTACCAGAGAGTGGTAAAAGTAAGTTGAAGGTAAACCGTGAGTATGCCGAAGCGAAATTGAATAAATCTACAATAAATAAACTAAAAGCGGTGTCTTAATCCCTCCAGAGGGTTTAATTCCCCGAGGCTTGCCTCGCAATTTTTTAAAAGTATTCTCCAATTCATACCTCGTGGGCTTGCCCCGAGGTTCTTGATTAAACCACTTTTATTAGATACAAAAAAGCTCTTCTTTTTAAAGGAGAGCTTTTTTTTGTTGAAACGTAAATGATTTTAATGCGATACCCAGAATTAAAAGACGGATTTAACGAAAATTCAGCTACGTTCTTCTTTAAGTAAACGAAGCGGACTTTAATCTTTATCCCGACACTAATATTTAAAAATCATTGTTTTACGGTAAAGTTTTTTTGACTTGATGGAATATGAATATTGATGGGCAATTCGAATGTTTTTCATTATTCATACCTTGCTTTGGGAAAAAATCCGTCTAGCTTTAGAATTTAATTTTTTTATTTTAAAAACACTAATATTCAGTAAGTTGAATTTGGTCTTTTTTCTTTATTCTTGCAGCGAAGCGGTCTTTAATCTTTAACCGAACAATACTGTTTAAAAATCATTGTTTCGGTAAAGTTTTTTTGACTTGATGAAATATGAATATTGATGGGCAATTCATGTATTTTCATTGTGTTTATACCTTGTCTTGCAAAGAATGACCATATAGTTTCATGATCTAAAAATTACTAATATTCAACAAGTTGAATTCCGTCTTTTTTCTTTATTCTTGCAGTCCCGATAATCATCGGGATGATCTTTAATCTTTATTCGGGCAGGATTTCATAATGAATAGGTTTAAAAGTACCATTGTTGCTGTCTTCGGCAGAGCAGGCGGTTAAACCAACAATTAGATCCATTTTTGCTTCAAAAAGCACATAATCTCCTGCTTTGCTTAGCGGAGGATCTACGCTTAATTTTCCTTTTGCATCAAATTGAACGTTCATAAAAATATTGAATGCGTTGGGGATATCATCGGCGTTTATATTATAGGGCTCTAAGCTAGTATATAAATTTTCGAAACAACTGGGGTGATATCCGTCGTAATTGTACATTACTTCAAAAGTCTCAGGACTACAGGGCGCTAATAAAAAATCGTTACGTCCGTTGGTATCTTTAAGTATTTCCAACATTTTGCGACTTCGGTTACTCCAAAGAAAGTTTCCCTCTCCTATTAAAATCGATTCCTCAAAATCCAGCGTTTTTCCTGAAGATATTTTTTCTCTGCGGTCTTTGGCATTAAATAAAACCATATCACTAACCTGCTCGCCTTTAGGATCTATTACTTTTAGCTTTTGTCCTTTTTTTAATTTAAAAGCTGCTCCAGATTGTTTGTTTATTACTTGCATTTATGCTCTTTTTTAATGTTTTCGCTTAACGCGGAATTTAAAGGATTTTCTCGATTTTCCAAATGATGACAAACCGAATTTATATCTTCCTTCCCATAGCCCTGATGCAACTTTGCGATTCCTTGAATGCGGATGGGTTTGGCCCAAAACCCCGTGATTAAAGGAAGGTGCTCTTCCCTCATTTGCTTTGGAATATCTTTATAATACAACGGATTTTTCTGCTCTTTTTCAAAATGTTTTACCAGTTCTTTTAAGGAATTTTCTAACTCTTCGCGAGATTGGATTTCTATTTCTACATTAATGTGAACCGCGGAATAATCCCAAGTACTTATATCTTTTTCCTCATACCAGGAAGAAGAAATATAGCCGTGCGCTCCCTGAAAAATGAGTAAGCCTTCAGTCCCGTTTTTTAAAAAATTAAATTGCTCGTTATGATTGGCAATATGCGAGTACAATATAAAGTTCTGAGCATTACCCTTAAGTAAAACCGGAATATGAGTGGCTAAAAGTTGATCGCCCTGGCTTACAAAAGTTGCGAAAGGATGCTTCTGAATAAAGTCGAAAATAAATTCTTTATCTTCCTTTTTATATTTTTCTGGCTGATACATTTCTAATTTTTTTCAGAAGAAAAAGGGCATTTCCATTCGGTCTCAACTTTTCGGCCACTGTATTGCCGGGCCTCGCTGCTTTCCCCAAAATCTTCCAGCACAGGATTAATATTGCCTTGTAAGGCGATATCTCTTTCCCTAATTTTATCCCTAACAGTATTATAAGCTCCCATTTCCCTTAATTTCTCAAACTGCCAATGCAGGTTGAAAGCGATTGTGGGATACGGGGTTTGTCTCGCTTTTCGACTGCTATGGGGATGCATTCCTACTATATAAAAAGCTTCTCCTGCAATACTAAAACTAAAATTTTTATCTTCAGGATTGCTGCTAACCTCAGCATCCCAGGTTTTAGGGTCTAAATTGTGCAGTAACTGCAACTGTTTCCAAAGTGCTGCTTCGAACTCTTTTTCGGAATTAATGGTGTCCTTAAAAACGGCCAGGAAAGTATAGAATTGAGTAGAGTTAAAATCATAATTTTCAACATATTTCTCAAGATCTTCATATAGTTTTTTCGCCGTTGCCTTGCTGGCCAATTCTTCATAGATATGTAGATCTACATGATCTTGCTCAAAGACAGTTTGTGCCATCATGCAAGGATGATTCTGGGTTAAAACAAAATCTTTATAAGCCAGGTTTATAGCCTCATCTGTGCGAACTTTCCACTTCTTTACTTTAGGTATTACTCCGGTAGCTTTCATAACACTGAATCCTTATTTCCATAAAGCTAATGGCTTTAACGCTTGAGTCAATAAGGTTTAAGAATAAATTAATTGAAAATTTCAAAAGATTAACAGGGCTCTTTAAATCGTAATTTTTTTGGTTTCGAATTAGCGCTACCCCTGCCTGCAAGAAAGCTTAATTCATGACGTCTTTAAGTAACCAGGATTCTAAATTTTTATCATCTTCTGCGCTGTGCAATACAGAAATATCTCCGGTAGCTTCGAAGACTACTGCTCTAACTTCAGAGAGTTCAATGACGTTGGCCTCCCTTAATTTAGACCGAAGATCACTCTCTGTTACCCGTGCCTTTTTTAGATTTTTGTAAAGTATGTCCTTACCATCCATTAAAAGTAGGGGAGAATTATCTACGGTTTCTTGAAACCAATTGAATCGTCTTAGAATTGCCATGCAGCTTTGCAGAAGATATACCATCGCCAAACCGAATACGCCTTGTAGCAAACTCACCGAAGAAGATAAAATACTTGAGGCGATTATGGAACCAATGGCAATGGTAATGGCAAAATCAAAACCAGACATTTTTGAAAAACTTCTCTTCCCAGCCAGCCTGGTAAAGATAATTATGGCCAGGTAAATTCCTATCGCCGAAAGCCCAATAGCGATAAGGGAAGTTAGGGATGCTTCAAACCACTTTTCCATAATTTTAATTGATTGATTAGTTCTCTTAAAAGTAAAAACTAAGCTTAATAAATAAATGTTAAAAGCCGATAAGTTTTTCTTAATGAAGCGTTTGGTTTCGGAGCTAAAGTTTTTCAATCTATTTCTATACATTTGCTCAATGGACAAGCTTTTAAAAATTGGGCACCGCGGCGCAAAAGGTTATCTGGACGAAAATACCCTGGCAAGTATTCAAAAAGCTTTGGAGTTTGGGGTAGGTGCTATAGAGATAGATGTACATCGTTGTAAATCTGGGGAAATGGTAGTGTTCCACGATTTTACCGTAGATAGCACCACCAATGGTAGCGGGGAAATTGCAAAGAAAACTTTAGCCGAATTAAAAGCACTAAAGGTTATTATGAAATCCCTTTACTCACCGAAGTCCTGGACCTTATCACCGGGAAATGCGGAGTAAATATTGAGCTGAAAGGCCTAAATACCGCGATGGGTACCGCTGAATTTATAAAATTTTATGTTGACGAAAAATCCTGGAAATATGAAGAGTTTATCGTTTCCAGTTTTCAGAAAAACGAATTGTTTCAAATGCGGAAATTGGAAGCGCAAATGCCTTTGGGTATCCTGAGTAAAGCCAGTGTTTCTGAAGCCATTGAGCTTGGTAAATTACTGAACGCTTCGGCTATACACCCTTCTTTGGGAATTATTACCAGAGATAATGTGAAAAACGCACAAGCTGCAGGGTTTAAAGTGAATGTTTGGACTGCAAATGAGCCGGAAGATATTAAACGAATGCGAGATTTTGGCGTTGATGGGATTATTTCAGATTTTCCCGATAGACTTTTTTAAACGCAAACACCAATCAGTTCGCAGTAGCAGTTTGCAGTAGGCGAGGACTTGATGACAACCGAGAACTGAAAACAACAGATTGCCACGTCCGGCTATCGCCATCCTCGCAATGACGACAACTGAGAACCGGCAACGGAGAACTGAGAACCGAGAACCGAGAACCCACAAACAAATGGCCCATTTCGACATCATTATTATAGGCGGCGGCGCGGCTGGATTCTTTACCGCCATCAATGCAGCAGAATTTAACCCCAACCTAAACATCGCCATTTTAGAGCGCGGGAAAGAGGTGCTTACTAAAGTTAAGGTTTCCGGGGGAGGACGTTGTAATGTGACCCACGCTGAATTTATCCCCAAAGAACTCAGCAGCAATTATCCGCGCGGAGAAAAGGAATTATTGGGACCTTTTCACAGTTTTATGACCGGCGATACTATGGAATGGTTTGAAAAACGCGGAATAACTCTAAAAATTGAAGAGGATGGCCGCATTTTTCCCGTTTCAGATGATTCGCAAAGTATTATTAATTGTTTTCTTCACGAAGTAGAAAGATTAAAAATTCAGGTTTTTAAAAGTCAGGCCGTGCAAAGTTTTCAACAGAAAAATAGTAGCTGGCACGTAAAAACCAAGAATGCTGATTTTTCTGCGGAAAAAATTATGCTCGCCTCTGGTAGCAATCCCAAAATGTGGAAGTCACTTAAAAACCTGGGACATAAAATTATTGAACCGGTACCTTCGCTTTTTACTTTTAATATAAAGGATGAGCGCATAAAAGATATCCCGGGAATTACTACTGAAGCGCAAGTAAAAATAAACTCGAAAAATATAAATCTCGAAAGCAAAGGGCCATTGTTAATTACGCATTGGGGCATGAGTGGTCCGGGGATTTTAAAACTTTCTGCCTGGGGAGCAAGGTCTTTAAAGGAGCTGGATTATAAATTTGAGCTAAAGGTAAACTGGCTTCCGGGAACTACTTCCGAAGAAATTTTAAGGAGCTTAAAAACCTTAAAAATAAGCCTTGCCAAACAACAGGTTTTAAAACATGCGCAATTCGATTTGCCTAAACGGCTATGGAAAAAATTAGGAGACGCTTCAAAAATTAATGAAGACACCACCTGGGCAGATCTAAATAAGCATCAGCTACAAAATCTTAGCGAACAACTTACCGAGGCCAGCTTTCAGGTACATGGAAAAAGTACTTTTAAGGAAGAGTTCGTGACCGCCGGGGGAGTGGATTTAAAGGAAGTTGATTTTAAAACTTTTGAAAGTAAACTTCACAAAAACCTTTTTTTGGCCGGAGAGGTGCTAAATATAGACGCCATAACCGGAGGTTTCAATTTTCAGAATGCCTGGACCGGAGCTTATCTGGCTGCGCAAAAAATAGCGAAAGATTAATTATACCAAATAGACTTTATAATTATGCTAAAGAAATTTATAATAGTTTTCGCTAATTCAAGGCATAAAATTTTAGAATAGCCTTAGCTATTGTCAAATTTTATAACGAAGAAGTAGTAGAAAAATAAATGAATTATTGGTGTAATTATATGGTTTAGTTGGTATTAAGTCTCCAAATTTCAAAATTGAGAAGCATGGCAAAAAGGACCCAAACCGCATAGGGAATAAGCAGGTAAGCCGCTCTGGTGCTCACTACTTTAAACCATTTTATAGTGAGCAAAATAAGAAGAAATAACGCGATAATATTTAATAAAGCAAAGAAGGGTTGTTGTATTCCGAAGAAAAGCAAAGACCAGGAGCCGTTGAGTAGTAATTGAAATCCGAAATGATAAAGGGCTGTTTTTACCCATTTATGATAAAACCCTCTGTTCCATACTATTCCGGCAGCG
>Ga0209414_1000859_pt1 | contig 14715 bp, 18 predicted proteins | sample LakVidmifraction_4_FD_181154 | JGI IMG/M metagenome (GOLD analysis project Ga0209414, IMG submission 181154) | Hypersaline microbial communities from Lake Vida, Antarctica - Brine Hole Two &gt;0.2 micron (SPAdes) (version 2) | ecosystem: Environmental > Aquatic > Non-marine Saline and Alkaline >... | reverse complement strand
CTGAGTTTATTTGGTTGAAGACAGAGAACGATGCCCTGGAGTTGTCGTATTCCACAGTCCACACTTCCTGACAACTATCTTTCCCAGTTGTTTTGTCTCTGATGTGAACTATATCCCCCTCATAAATCTCCTTTCCGTTCTTGTCTTTGAGTCCTGTGTATTGCATAAATACTTTATCTTCTGGAAACTCTAATTCATTCAACGTAACGTTGTTTAATTGACCTGTTGAATATCCAGCACCAATTAACATTTCTTTTTTTTCTTTATCCCAAGCTCGGAATTTCAGTTTTCTTGTCATTTGTTTTTAGTTAGATAATAATCTCTGGTAAATGCTCTGAGCCGAGGAGGTAAAGATTTGCCGAGAATTTACGTGTAATGGGGGATTACAACCCCTATTTTCTTTTTTTCTACACTCACTCGTATAGTCACTTTACTTAGACCTGCGGGCTTTCTTTTGTGTTAGCAGTTTTTCTGCCCTGCGGACTCTTTTACCGCCTACTCCTCGATTCAAAGAACTTACCTCTGGTAAATCTATGATGGGCTTGTGGGGAGGTAAGAAATTATGTGTCTCCCATCGAACGAGAGATTTCGAGCCAACTCCACATAAACCTGAGTTCTTACGCTCACTCCCCCAAAAACCCACCATCGTTTGGTAAATGGACTGGTGTGCGGGAGTCTACATCTCTGTGTAGAGCGACTACACGCCATCGGATATAGTTAGCCCGCACATCAACCCACTTACCTCTCTCTACCTATTGAAGAACCTCATTCTGGTCACGGAAAGCCTAAACAAGAGTCTTACAACTGTTTGCCTTATTTAAATATATCGGCAAAGCCCAGCGACCAGAGTGAGATTCTCCAACTTGGAAACCAAACGACTGGGAGTTAGGAAAGTTGCGTGAACCTAACTACTTTTATGTTTGTACGCCCCAGTTGTCTGGTCTCCAATACTCTGTTAAAGAACTACTTAGAACATCCTAAACACTTTTCTTCTACCTGACCTTCTTTGTTTGTGACCAGAAATGTTTGGCCCTTACACTTTTTACATTGACCGATTTGTATTTTCCCGTTGGTCATATTATTTTTCATAGTTTTATATTTCTTTTATAAACTCCTGGTAAGCATCACTAATTTCTTCTGCCGCTTTTTGAATCAAAGATTCCATCCTATCAACTTCTCGTTCATCGAACTCCCGGTGAAAAGAAACAACCCTACCTGTAACATTTATTGTCTTCTCATTTGTTCTCCAAAAATCTTCAACTTCAGATACTCCATCCTTTGTCTCAATCCAATCAAGATCACAGTACTCAGGCATTTTACCAGTGAGTTGTTTTAGCATTGTAGCGTAAAGAGTCAACTGGTCGTGTTTTTGAACTTTTGATTGAGTCCAAGGATGTTTTCCAGTTTTATACTCTCGGAAGACATTATTCACTGAATCGTAACTATCTAAATAAGCTAACATAGGAACTCCCATTACTGTACATCTAATTTCGAACTCCGGTTTATTGTAAACAACTAGGTCAGGAAGGAGTTCTTTGTGTTGTCCATCCTCAATCATCTTCGCAATACCCTTTCCAAATCTAAGGTATTTTGTATCCAACTTGTCCGAGTTTTCAAAATATTCTCTTCGGAATCTTTCAGGATTCGACATCCAACAATTGATTGCCGACCAGGAAAGATGAGGTTTTGGTAAAATTAGTTTTTCCATTCTTTTCGTTTCTTTAGAATGGCTACGGCAAGATTTTGTTTCTCATCGTCAATTAATTTTGTAGATTTTTGAATCTGGTCTTCAACAAGCTGTAAGGCTTCCAAACTCATACAAGACTGAATAGCTGAATTAGCCCGTGTGAAAGGAAGGCTCATTACTATGGATGGTACTACTGGTACTACTGGTACTACTGTGGCTCCGGTGGCTCCGGTGGCTCGGTTTTTTCCGATTGGTCCGTCTTCTCCGATTGGTGCGGATATTCCTGGAGGAGTAGGTTTATTCGGAGTAACTACCACAGGAGCCACGTTACGAGCTACGACAGGTTGTACGCCACCTTCACGGTATTTTGCGAACAAAGACTCAATGTGTGGCATCACAGCCCTCTCAGCAACCTCAATACTCGATGCCTCCACAGTAATCTCAGGTTGGATATTGGCATACATTCCTGTTGGAATGACTGCTTTAACTGTGTAAGTAATAAGTTTGAACTTTGGAGTTTTTACCTTAACTTCTTTTTTTACTAATACCTTTGGTGTAACTTCTTTTTTTGTAGTATTTTTAGACATGATATTTATTATAATTTAATTTGAGTAAACCGTAGAGATTCCTTCTCTACATAGGTTGCATCACCAGTTGATTCTTCTTTAGCCTTTAGAGCTTTCCATTTTTCATTCAACTCAATAACTTTTTCAGTGTATGTCCAAGTTTTTAGTTTTGTAACGGAGAACTTACCAACGGCTGTTTCAATAGACTCTTCTCCAGACTCAGACATATCTTTTAAGATAAGTCCCCGGAGTTCATCTTTCTTGTTTTCTAGTTCTTTGATGTGTGCATCAAGAACTGCATATTCATCGTAGTATTTCATTGTACTTTTGTGTTAAAGGAAATAATATAAAGTTGAATAATATCTCGAGTCACCTCACCTTCACCTTTACCTAATTTTTTAGCTAAATCTTTAATAAACTTCTTCTGTTCTTTTGGAACATATGAATTCAATCGTTCCATCTTTTCTTTTTTAATTGTCATAATTTTGTTATTTAATAATAATATGAGTATACTCCTGTGCCTGTGTCGTTGTCAACTAGCCAAGAACTAGAATCTGTTCTGCAATAATACTAGCTTCCTCTATAGTAATCCCGAGCTTACCGCTTTCCCTTAACTTCACCACATCTGAAATTCGAATCATGTAGTAAGCCTCTGGGAACTTAATCACTAAATATGACGGTAATGGCGGTAATGATGCACAATCGATTGGTTTTTCTCTACGGTCATCATCGGACCATTTCCAAACTAAACCTTCCTCCTCTGTAGCCTGAAGTCCATCGTATTGATGAATCTTAATTTTACTAAAAGTAAATGTGTTTTTTATAGTCTGTTTCAACTCATAGTAACCGTACATCTTACCTTCCTTTCTTTTTTCTCTAAGATAGTGATTCCATATCGTTTGCCACTTCGCCTCCTTCTTTTGTGGATTCATTTCTATAATCATAAAATAAAGAATAATAGAAATAGCCACCACAAAGAGTGTCCTGTGGCAATAAGAAATATCATCACTAATAAAATAATAAGTTGAATCATTTTTTTTATGTTACCCACGATTTCATTTCGTGGTGAGTAATTAAGTTTTTTCGAACAGTTTCTGGATATATGTACATCCCCAATCCTCCTCGATCTGAAATGTAGTAGGACTCTGAAAAGAATTGCATCCCTGGCCAGAAAAGATTTTGGTGAAATCTAAAACTGTGTTCCATTGTATTAAGTAGATATTTTAGGAATGGATGATTAGCTTCTGAACCAATGTAACCATTATTGATATATCCACTTTCTTCAGTAAATACGAACATTCTAAAATATAGAATATCGTCAAAGTTTCCAATAATCTCAGCATCAGCATCGAGATATATACCACCAAGTTCATTTAAGTAATGTAGTCTTAGGTAGTCTACCGCTCTAACCCATTCTTTAATTTCGATACATTTGTTCACATACTCAGAGCCTCGATAGACATTATCGAGAGTAATGTAAATATGTTCATATCCATTTTTTTTACAGAATAGATTTTTTGATTTATTACATTTTTCTACAATCTCTGGAGTTTCATTCTCTGAAAGCCAGATTGTTATAATTTTTTTCGGTATCATGATTTTAAACCCATTTTCTATCTTTAAACCCATACTTCTCTGCTCGTTCAGCATACAGAATATCGTCATGGTCGTGCCTGGGTCCACTATAAGCCTGAGCATAAATATGGTCCATTTCAGCTTTTGACCCAGCCATCATCGGATGATCATGGAATATAACTGCCTTCCGACCAAAAGCATACTTTCCAAGTTGCTCCACCCTAGCCCGTAATTCATTATCACAACCAGTGTGGTAGTAACCTGTGTGAAAGAATTCACCATCTAAGGCAGGAAGTAACTTCTTTGAAATAAGGAAATGTGGAGCAACGTGTTCTTCTCTCCAATAATTATCGTTTAATCCTATCATTCCATCAAGTTCAGGAAACTTTCTAATCATCTCCCAAACAGCTTCTCTCATAAATCCCTTTTGTGGAACCACATCATTTCCAAGGAATAATACGAGTTCACCAGTTGACTCATCAACACATCGCTTGAAAACAGTTGGAGCACCAACATTGTTTGGAGGAAACTCATCAGCTTTGACCACTACTTCGTAGTTGTCGTATTCAGCATTATCCTTAATTGATTCAAGAAGGCGGTGAAGTTTTTCGGGTCGACCAAGTGTGGGTATACAGACAGATACCTTTGGTTTATTGATCCATTTGTACCAGACCGTATCAGCAACTCCATCCGGTCCACCGAGTTCTTCGTCCACGGCTTGTATAACTCCAGGCCAACCTGAGCAATAATCATGTCCGCAAAGGAGGATTCGGGCTTTACCCTTCCATTTTTTGATGTCGTTTTTAACTTCTTCATAAGTGTGTCCGGCATCGATGAATACCATATCAACAGAATGGTCTGGTATTGAATCGACTACATTATTTATATCATCGTTGATAATTGTAAGATTTTTAAAGTGTCCAACATTTTTCTTAAATGTCTCAAACACTGAACCGCTTTGTGCTTCTATATGAGCTTCCGGCTCAAAGGTTGAGCCTTTCCAGTGGTCTATTGCTGTGACATTTGGACATCCGGATGAAAGTAGTGCGTGAGTTGATTTTCCTTTCCAACTTCCACACTCGATAGCACTCTCCATCATCTTACCTTTTTCATATAAGAACAATTGTTCAGGATATGAGAACCATCCAGCAATCTCTGGAGACTGGTAGCCAAAGAAAAATCCAGTGGCCGCTAAGTACTCAGGATTCTCTCTTTGATACTCAAGACACTTCAAAAGATGTTTTTGTGCACCCTTCATATCTCCAAGCCATGATTTCGCCCAATATAGAATTTGGTGTGGTTCATTAGTGTAGAAGGCTACATTTGCTCCGTAGAATGGATACCAAGGAAGCTCCAAGGCGGCTGTAGCATAGTAATTCGCTGGAGTGGCTTGATTACGCCTTTGATAGATTTGAGCTAATTTTAGAAGAGGCTCTCGTCTATTTGGCTCAGTATCAAGTGCTCGGTGACACCAGGCTAATTGTTCTTCTGGTTTTTCCATGGCTCCATAAATATCAGCTAAGAAAAGCATTGACTCCGCCCTCTCCGCTGGCCACTTATTCATCTCAATATGTCGCTTAAATTCCTTAGCCGCTGACCAAGGTCTTCCAGTCCACCAAAGCTCTCTGGCGAAGTAATGAGAATTTCTATCTTTTTCTTGATGGTTAAAACAATCAATTGCTAAACCTCGTAAATAACCTGTTCGATTTGTTTTTTCATTCTGGTAGTGCTCTAACTTAAATTCAGGTTCTTGTAGCAACTTTATTCTACTTGGATTATTTGGATTTAAATTAGTAACCATCTCATGAATAATTCCAACCCAATTACAAGCAGTTCGGCTATAGAATTTGCTTTGAATAAACTTCACAAGTTCTCCTCCATCCGGAGTGTGAGAAAAAACAAAGTTATATTCGAACTGATTAAATCCTTCTCGTATGTACTGGTCGATTACATCAATATTCATTCGAGTAATTACTTCATCACAGTCCATAGTACAAACCATATCGCAGTCAGACATACTGTTCGCTTCATTTCGAGCTGAAGCAAAATCAAAATAAACTTCACCAACTCGAAGGACCGGCATCTCATTTTCCACAACAAATCTGTCATTGATTTCCTTCGCTTGTTCTTCAGTGATTGTATGTTTAAAAATTTCTCCAACTTCTTTTACTCGACATCCTAGCGACTTAGCTACTTCAACAGTGTTGTCGGTTGAACCAGTATCAAGCACATTCACATCTCCACCTCGAGCCATAAATTCTTTAAGAGACTCAATCGCATGTGGAAGAGTTTTAGCTTCATTGCGTGCAATGAGCACAACTGAGAATAAGGGTTTATTTTTTGTTTCTTCCATTTTTTTTGATTTTGTTATTAATATAATTTTTAATTCCTTCCTTCCATGTCGTCCATTGCTTTGATTGAAATATTCCGACCTTCATTCTCTTCTCATCGTTACTTAGCATCTTGCGAGCCTTCTTTACTTTTTGTTTGTGTTTTATTTTCATAATTTATTATTAATTATTAATTATTATATTCCTGTGTCTACACCTGTGTCAAGTTGTAGCATTTCTTGAAAATCTGCCCCGGACATAACCACTTTGTGACAATTTAAATCCATTCCTTTAACTACCAAATGAATATATAAATTCTTTTTCAAATGGTTAGACCGAAGCACTCGACCAAGTGACTGTTCGTAGTCAACGAACTGCCAAGACTTCGAAGCATAGATCACGCAAGGGAATGAGGGTAACTCGTACCCAGCTGATATACATGATTGAGCGATAATGATGTGAGGTTTATCGGAAACATCAACAGTTTTTATAAATGTACGGTCCTTAGTAGCTCCTGTGAGTGTAGACACAGTGTATCCTTCTTCTCTAAGTTCTTTTGCGATTTGATTTATTTGAGCAGTATAGTTTGCGAAGATGAGGAGTTTTGGAAACTCAAGTGCTCGCTCGAGGATGTAATCAATTTTATAAGACTTATAGAGTATAGTTTGATTAGTCATTATATCAACTTTCCCTTTTGACTCTACTTTCTTTCCATACAACAATCCGTTTTCAATTGTTCGCATCCTTGCACTTCGTACACGGGGGTCAGCTTCTTGAGTCGATAGTCGTTTTAGTGCGACCCTCTGCTCTTCACTCAGTTCTATCTCAACGGTTTTATGGGTCTGTTCCGGAACATCAAAGAAATCATTAAGTGAACCGACATAACCAAAATGTTTGACCAACCGAGCCATATCATCTTTTAGTTTGTCGTCTTTTTTAACCAACCAAAAATTTTTTATTTTTAAATAATATTTATTTCTAAAATCAAAAAAATTCCAATTTACTCCAAAGAGTTGTGCAATGGCCCAGAGATTCATCGGTTTTGAAACTGGAGTAGCTGAACATAAATACAATCTTTTTGGTGGATGCTTTTTAAGATAGGAATATACTGCTTGAAAAATTTGAGAAGTTTTTGGAATTTGAATATAATTTCGTTGTACAGTGTCGGCTGTAACACCAAAAACTTTATGACACTCATCTATAATAACCGTATCGAATTCTGGTAGTAAGTCCCAATCTCTTCGCATATCTTCTTTACTAATTACTTTCATATTTACGATAATATCGAATTCCTTAGCATTTCTTTCCCAAGTCAAATCATCCCGACCCTGCTTCAAACAAATAACCAAAGTACTACCTTCAGCTAACTCTAAGCCAAGTCTGGTTTTTCCTACACCTGTGCCAAAAAACAATCCTTTCTTTTTAAAGTCATCTTGTAGTGCATCTGCCTGGTATTTATATAAAGGAGGTATTTTATTCATCATTAATGTTTTCTTTTAAAAGATTCTCTAACTCTTCCATACCAACATTCCTATATGTCTCACAAAATCTATTACGCTTCTGAACAGTTACAGTCATTGTGGTGAAATATATATTCATCCGGATGGTACTACTTTCATCCGGAATAAAAGACATCATATACGGATTCTTTTGTTTCCCTAAATCAACCCATCCCATTCCCTCACATAGTAATTTAATTTGTTGTTCTTTTTCCATTTTTTGTTTCTTTAATCGTTCTTCTTATAATATATAAATCCCTACTCCTTTGTTTCTGACACTTAATACACATGGCTGTTGAAACACTTTTATTTCTAACCTTCTCACATAGATTGTGGCACCTTGAGCAAATTGTCATATATTTTAAAAGTCTCGGAATTCAGTTATTGCCTTCCTGTCTTTCGACCATTCATTTTGAATTTTAATTCCAATGAACCTTGATACCCCATGACCAGACGACCTCTCTTCATATCTGAATGAACTGTATCGAGTTCCATAGGCTCTCATTTCTTTTGTGAAGACAATGTTGCCTTTGAACTTTCTACCATCCTTCTGACAGTATGCTTTGTACTCATCATACAAATCTCTACCCACAACCTCAGCAGTCTCATCTGTTTCTACACACTCAGCAATAAATCCTTCGACAGATGAATTTTCTTGTCGGTACTCAGCAAGCATTGCTACTTGTTCTCGAGTAACTACGAAAGCTCCGTTGTCTGATAAGTCCTTAGCACCTAGAAGCATCCAATTTAAAATACCTGACAGTTCTTTTGCTAACATTCCAAAACTTGACCTAAGGGCAGTATTAGGATTGTCTCGAAAGTTATTTTTGAACTGAATTGCACAAATTCTGCGTTCAGTTGCTGTCGATGTATCATCCACTCTGGGCATTATATTCACAGCAAACACAAATTTTGCTTGTGGTCTAAAAGAGAATTGATCCTTGTATTTAATGTCTATAGTCACCTGCTCTCCGGATATAAGTTTTTTCAGTTTGTTTGATTGATAGTAATTTCCGTGAACCTCTTCGATTATATTAAGTCGCTTTCCAATTAATCCTTTCATTCCGTATTGACCATACAATCCCTCTAAGTCAATATGTGATGTTGAATCTGGCCCAACAACCATGGCAACTGTATCAATAAAAGTAGACTTTCCATTTCCCCCATCTCCAACAAGGAATAATGCCTTGTCATATTGCATAGATGATGATAGACAGTAACCACAAAACTGTTGCAGTAATCTGCTCTTCTCTTCTTTTTCAATGCCTTCTGTCCAGGCTTCCATACAACTTTCCCATATCGGACACTTGGCTTCCGAGTCATACTCAACAGGAGATTGAATCAAAGACACAAAATCTGGATTATGTGGTCGCAACTCTCTTGTGTATATATTCAAAAGACCATTCTTTAAGTTCATAATAAAACCACCATCATTTGTAATTACAAGTGGAGGGATGATAGATAAAAGACACGCCACTTTGTCTGCGACATTTCTCTTGGTCCTGTATCCCCATAACATGTCATCATAAAGACTAGTAAGAATTAAATCAGAAATTTCTAAGTCACTCACCATTTTATATACACCATTTGAGTAGTTAAAAACAATACCTATCTCATTCTTTTTTATATATGGATATCTATTAAGTAGTTCCTGTTCATAGTTAGTAAATCTAACCTTGTCATTATCCTTCTTTTGTTTTGCCACTGCTGTATAGGCATTTTGTATTTCTTGAGACTCCTCTGTAGTTATGTTGTGAGCGATGATCTCATTCTTGTATGAGTAGGTATAATTATTAGAATAAGCACTGTTAATTGTATTTATTATTTCCTGCACTCCACCAGGTTCTTTCTCCATGCCATGCCACCCCACGTCATTAATATGATTAATTGCCTTATCCTTCTTCCATCCGGCCTGTTTCATAAGTGATGATGTAATAACTAGTGCTTGATTTCTTGAGCCTGGTAATACAGTACCTTCTTTTCCAGATATCAAAGCATTAAAACTATCTCTTTCGTCAATAGGAAATTGTTTGTTTACCCGTAAAAAAAAGTCTTTCTTTTCATCCTGAGCATACTTTTTTAAATGGTCTGACTGTGCCTTGTCAACAACAGTAACAACTACTTCTTGTATCGGAAAAGTCTCTTCAACTTGATCCATTGAGTAATTTTTCGCTACATTCTTATGTATTCCTTTTATCTTAAAAGCACCATCCGTTCCATCAATATAAGATAATCCACTCTTCTTCCAGTACCATGAGTCCGGTTGTCTTAGTATTCTAGGAATATCTTTCACTACAGGATCAGCTTTTAAATATACAACTAGAGACTGTTCAATCTTTTCCCATCGTGAACAAGTGGAATTCCATTCATCAATAGTTAAATCCTCTTTCATAATTGGCTCATCAAGTAACCAATATAAATGGTATCCGTTCTTTGTTTCAAGTATAAAAGTCGGCTCAAGTTTCTTTTTTATGTCTTCTAACTCATCGGGATTTTTTCTACCGTCTATATCTACAAAAAAAGCATTGAGTGATGAGCAATTTTCAAGTTTAGCATTTGGTGCATTATTAAATCCATTCACTGTAAAATACGCCTCGTATCCATTCAAATTTAAATCATCCAGTCTTTCAATTGACGATACTGGGGGTCTTCCTTGCCCGGTCTGATCTATGTATCTATAAACGTGACCAGGAAAGTGGTCCAAAAATAATAAGTTCTTTTTTACCATACAATTTGTAGTATTATATTCCCAACAAAAAAACTGTAGCGATGGACAGGAGATACTACGCCCCTTTGGTCGCTACAGTTTTTCGGCTGTGAATATGAAAATGTTTGTGTAGTATATTTGTCCATGAAACTATTATCTTACAAAATGCTCTATACTGAAATGTGCATAAACCTGTGGATATGTGGATAACTTTCAACTTGTGAGCTGACGGTTGAGATGAACTTTCGTTCAGTGGAATCGAACCACGTTGGTACCTTGCTCTTCCAGAGCCTTCTCAACCGCCAACCAACAATGTTGGTCGGTATTTCAACTAAAAAGGTACATCTTCCGGATTGATTTCTTCCGGTGTCTTTCCAAAATTATCAAAATCTTTTTTTGAACCATCTTGAGTAGATGTAACCGGCGCTTGAGGCACTTCTACACCTTCAAGTTTTGGAATTATTGTCGTTGCTACCATGTTGTATAGGAATTCCAACTGTTTTGTATCATCCCATACCAACTGCCCTTTAACTGTTACTTGTTCTAGCCCCGGTAGGCCATTTGGATTATCCCGGGTATAAGCATGTTTTAACGCTTGTCCGTCCTGATTAATGAATAATGATGACTTATTCTTTCCGTCAACTTCTCTTGTTGACGGTGATACTTTCATCTCCTTAGTTAGATCTACATTTGGCAACATCTTGAGTAAGGCTGTTGCGAAACTGTTAGAATAACTTAACTGCAAGTGATAAACTTCTCCTCCGTCTTTAAAAGAGAATATCCAACTTTTTCCATATTCTCCGTCTTGAGTCTTAATTCCCACAAGTTTCCCGGTGAAACTGTCGTGAAAAATCTCATGTACAGTCTTCCCTACTTTGTTAATTCTAGTAACTGCTCCTTGCGTATCTTGTGATACACGGATACAGAAACGACCACCTAATATCGTAATAAAATTTCCTTCTTGTCTATTGCTAAATCCCATTTTGTTTGTGAGTGGATTACCACCATTTGTTAGTTATAAATCTCAAAATAATCTCTGAGATAAGGTACATTATATACCTCTTTTACACCTGTGCAAGTGTCAACACCACTACAACACTCTTTGCTGTCTGTTGCAATACTTTTTTTTACTATTCAATAATCCATAGAACGAATAAAATAAATACTACGATTCCAAATATAATCCATGTCATATAATTAATTAGTTAATGATAATAATTTATAAACTACTATTGCAACTCCTGCGATGATTGTTATAAAGCCAACCCACGCATAGAATTGTCTCAACTTTGTATATTCTTTTTCTCTTTTTACAATTAATGTTTTCATGTTAGTTTTTTAATTTTTTATTTGTTAATCCTAGTGTGTTATATCCACAATTCATACAAATCCCGTAGCTAGTTGTTGTCTGGTGTTTTGTTTTGCATGGGTTTATGTCCCTTAATAACATCTTTGCATTTTTCCAACCGTCTAAATATCTTCTATAAGCCCACTCTGTTAATATAATTTTATCATCATCTGAAAAGTCAAAAGGTAATTCTTTTATACTAAGTTTAATTGCTTCGTATGGTGTCATGTTATTTGTTATTGATTGATAATTTTTACTGCTTCAATCGCTAATAGGTCAAAGTCTTGCTTAATCTCTTTTGTTTCTTCTACAATAGACAATGCGGAATTTTCTGGTAATTCTTTCATGTGGTACTGTTTCCATATCTTCATGAGTTGCTTGAACAAGTTACTATTTATAAAGTAGTGTTTCAAATCGTCTTCTTCATGCTGTCCACATGATTCACTACTGAACAAATAATCTATCCCGTCCACTTCAACCTCATTATTGAATAGAGAATTATCAAAGCCTACAAGTTCCCCATCTGAATCAATCACATATTTAATCCAGTCATTAAGGCCTAGCGTTGTGCTGTTGGCCTCTACCGCTTGCTTCCATTGATCCTCATCAAGCATTTCCTTGCATTGTGTGATTGCATCTTCTCTTGTGATAGGTCTAACAGTGAAGCCGGACATGGTAAACTCATTTGACTGTTACCCATTCACCATCCCATTTTACCCCGTTCAAGTATGCTTGGCCTTGCTTTGTTGTAACTCTTACACCATCCAAGCCGTTCAATCGTTCCCGGGTTGTGTTAGTGTTCCACCCTGCTAGAGTTATGTTTATATTTCTATTACCGTCTTTTAAAAACAGGCTTTCAAACTCGGCTATCTTGTTATCATGTAGAAAGTAGTCACCACGTTTTACACTTGTATTTCCACTGTTAAAATCTCTATTATTCTCAAACGCGTTCACGGCCTGCTGTGTTATTTTTTTCATTTTTATTTATTATAGATATTTTTTAGTAGTAATTATTTATATCTATATATAGAGTATATTCTAATTATGTGTCAGTGTCAACACATATTATATGATACAACATTATTATATATATATGTCAATTATTTTTATACATATATATGATCTAAAAATGGTTATTTTATTTTCTATTGTAGGCTATGGGATTGTTGCTATTGACATAAGGCTAGGGACATGGGGGCACAGGGACATTGATTTTTGTAAACTTTTCTAAAAATAAAAATGTTATTTTACAAAATGTTTTTATTTTTTCCAAATCTATGTCCCAAAAGGCTAAAAAGCCTTAAAATACGGCTCTGCTTGGCCTTATAATGTTGGGACATAGCACTTTTCAAGGTTTGTCCCGTCCTGTAGCGTGGCTAATAATAAGGCTAAATCGGGACATAGACCTTTTCAAGGTTTGTCCCTATGTCCCTCAACACTTATACATATTTGTCAATAGCAAAATGAGAATATATGGCTAAGAATAAGGGTATAAGTGCGAGGGGGGTCACCCCTATCGTAATACCCCCGGTATATAAATATAAAAAAGTACCAGTACCTCCCCCCCCTCCCCCCTCTTAAATGTGAAAAAGTTCCCGAAATGGCACTTTTCTATGCCCCAATGTCCCGACTGTGTTGTCAAGGGTTTAGAATCTAATGTAGGCTATACAATTTTAAAAAAAAGAAGTATCATTATTAATATGAAAATATCAAGAAGAGGTTCTTCAATGAAACAATTAGCGTATGCTAGAAGGGTGTGGGGAGCTAAGGGAGAGGATAAAAAAACTATTGCTTTAGATGTGGGATATGCCCCGAGTGTTGCTAATTCAATTGTTTCAAAGATTGAATCAAAACCCGGCTTTAATAATGCTATGGCACGACTTGCTTCTGACTCAGGTAATTTAGCGGTTGCAGTTATGTCAGAATTTAAGGCTAGAGGATTAGAGGACTTTACTAATAAAGATTTAGTTTCTGCTTTAAATGCTATTGCTGGTGCATGGGACAGATTTAATAAAGGAATGATGGAATCGACTAAACCTAAGGAACAATCGAGTAATAGGTTGCGTACTGTGGTATTGCAAAAGATTTATAATCAGGCACCTTTACCCGAGGATGAAGTGCTACCGCCAGTTGAAGAGATTAAGGAAACGGAATTTAAGGAGGTTAAGTTAGAGGATTTAGATTTTTAAAATATGACAAATCTCGTATCTGAACATAACGAAAAAATAACGGAAGAGCTTATTGCGAATCCAGAGCTTATTAAAAATAAGAGATGGAGGATGGATAATTTATATTGGATAATAACTAAGGATGGGAAGAAGGAGCCTTTTAATATGAATCGGGCACAACTTCATTTTTTTGAAAATTACTTATCTATCCCAGGAAAGATATACCACAGGCATGTTATTTTAAAAGCGAGGCAGCTTGGGTTTACGACATTTATTGATATTTTTATATTAGATGAGATTCTTTTTAATACGAATAAGGAGGCTATTATTATTGCTCACAAAGTTGAAGATGCTACTCAGATCTTTGATAAGAAAGTAGACTTTGCAGTTAGAAACATGGCGGCTGATGTTAAAGATGCGTTCTTTAATATAAAACACAACTCAGCGAAGAAGATACAGGTGACATTAGACTACGGACCAGAGAAGGGTTCGACTTCTTCGATTACTGTTTCTACCTCTGGACGTTCTGGAACATTTCATCTTGTGCATATTTCTGAGTTTGCGAAGATGTGTATCTTATTTCCTAAGAGAGCGGATGAAGTGGAAACAGGAACTTTTCCAGCGGTTCCTTTTGATGGTTTTATTTTTATTGAAAGTACTGCGGAAGGTATGGCAGGGAGGTTCTATGAAATGTTTCAAGAGAGGTGGCTTACTCGGGAGAAGATTACCCCTCAGCTTTCTCAAGTGCAGTTTCTCCCACACTTCTACAACTGGCAGTATGATGATATGGAAATGAAGAAGATTCAGAATACTATACCAACTTTGGAGATGGACG
>Ga0209414_1000858_pt1 | contig 14719 bp, 18 predicted proteins | sample LakVidmifraction_4_FD_181154 | JGI IMG/M metagenome (GOLD analysis project Ga0209414, IMG submission 181154) | Hypersaline microbial communities from Lake Vida, Antarctica - Brine Hole Two &gt;0.2 micron (SPAdes) (version 2) | ecosystem: Environmental > Aquatic > Non-marine Saline and Alkaline >... | reverse complement strand
GGTGGGTCTCGGCCACGGCCGGGACGCTGTTCAACAAGACGCGCACTCCATTGACGGTGTGGTTCGAGACGGCTTGGCGGATGACCACTTCAAAGAAAAGGGCTATCCATTTAGAGAGAGACGGTCTCGTTGTTGCTGCCGGCGTCCAACCGGATCCCGGTCATGACGACCCGGCCCTGGTCGACAAGGTCGGCCTGGGCGCGGCCGGCCAACATGCGCACGTCGTCGTTGGAGCGGGCGATCATCACCGAAGTCAGACCCTCGGCGGTGTCCTTTCGCCAGTCCTGATACAGGTCGTCCAGCATCTCGGGGTGGGTGCCGGCGTGTAGGCGCCCGTGCTCGATGTAGTGCAAGGCGGCGTCGACGTCGCCGGCCCGGATCGCCAGGGTGGTGTCCCGCTCGAGGGAGCTCTCAAAGCGCATGACCTCGTGGAGTTCAGCGGCGCCCAACTTCTGGAAGTACCGCAGGAAGCCACCCGCACCAGGTGAACCCAACTGTTCGGGATCCCCGATGCCGCGCACGCTCGCACCGTGGCGATCAGCGATTTCTAGGATCTCCGCAAGGTGAGGCGTTGACGCCATGCCGACTTCGTCAATGAGGATGAACGTGTCTGGCCCGATCGCCAGGTCACCCACATTGCCCTTCATGCGCTGGTACGTAATGAACATCTGGATCGACTCGGCCTTGGCGTCAATCTCGTCACCCAGAACACTCGCGGCCGCCAACGTCGGAGACAGTGCGACGACGCGGGCTCCTCCCAATTTCGCACCCTCAACAAAGGCCTTCATGGTCATGGTCTTGCCCGTGCCGGCGGGACCCACGGCTGCGTCGAAGGACAGGCCCGAGCCCAAGAACCGGCGAGCGGAGTATTCCTGTGACGGCATCAACGGTGCTTGCTGAGGTTGCCGACCAGTGTCGCGTTGGTCGGGTCGATGACAGGACCGCTGTAGCGAGTGCCAGCAGATAGAAGGGCTCGCTCCTTGGAGTACAAGCTTTGCGAGGTCACCCACTCCTCATGGTGGGACCGCATCACGGTCTCGCCGCTTTGGCGGCGCAAGGCGGCCGGCCGCTCGACCAATTCAGGGGCCATACCCAGTTGCGGAATGAACAACAGGGGTTCGCTCGATCATGTGGGACGTCACCACCCTGGATGGCCCAGCGCTGGCCGCAGCATGGCCCGTCTTCGCCGCCGACGCCGGGCAGGCCGAATGGCCTTTTATTTGTAGCCATGCGATTGCCATTCTGCCGCTTCAACGCTGTCGTCACTGTCGTCACAGTCGTAGAATATATAAATGGGGTCAGCCGCAAGGGCTAACCCTGAATAGGAGATGATTAACATGGCAGTTCAGACAACGAATGGGGACTCAACCTTGGTCGAGGTTGTTGACCGAATCCTCGACAAGGGCGTCGTCGTTGACGCATGGGTGCGCGTTTCCTTGGTTGGTATCGAGCTGCTGGCTATCGAAGCCCGCGTGGTCATCGCGTCGGTTGACACGTGGCTGAAGTATGCGGAAGCCGTTGGCCTGCTGAAGGACGCCGAAGACCTCGACGCGTAATCAGCTGGTTCCCCTCCAGACCTGGCTGCGCCGCAGTTCAGTCTGGAGGGGAATGGCATGTGGGACTGCGCGCGTCTGCACGGTCGCTCCGGTCACATCACAAGGTCGTGCCCCTCGTACTAACGACGTACACACAAGTTAGGAGTTCATAATGTCTAGCCAAGTGAATGACATGCAGAGGCTCGTGGAGAGTTTGGTCGCAGGAACTGAGCGAAGAGTGGTCGGCGAGAAGAGTCGGCTTGAGCAGGTCGGCCTCGATGCGCGTGAGCGGTTGTCGGATATCGCGGCGATGCGTGCGGATGCCGATGCTGCGGTTGCGGCGACGGAGGAGGCTCGTGTCGAGCAGGCGGCGGCAGATGCGGCGGCTCGTGCGGAGGCTGAGGCGGTGCGCCTGGAGACGGCGGCTGTCGATGCGCGTGAGCGGTTGTCGGATATCGCGGCGATGCGTGCGGACGTGGCGCAGATGCGTGCGGATGCCGATGCTGCGGTTGCAGAGTTCAGCGCGATCCGCGTCCAGTCGGTGGGTCTCCTGCAGACAGCGTTGCTCACCATCAGTGACATACGTAGCGGCCGGAATGCGGCCCTGGCACCGAAGAAGTCGAAACTGCGGGTCCCCCGACGAGTGGCCGAGCCAACTGTAGAGACGACCGTCGAACCGGTGGCCGAGCCAACTGTAGAGACGACCGTCGAACCGGTGGCCGAGGCCGGTTGGGAGCAGGATCGTCCGCCCAACAAGACCGAGATTTTCTCCTTCATTGCGGACCACCCAGATGGTGTCTCGCTCGTCGAGATGGAGGCGTACTTCGGCACTCCACGCATCGTTCTCCAGCGCCCGGTCAAGGAGATGTACGAGACCGATCACCAGGTGACTCGCGACGATCAGACTCGCCGATACGTCGCCGTGTAGGGACACAAGACAGCAAGGAACAATCGATCCACTGGGCGTGCGTGGACATCCCCGCCCCGAACCCGGAGAGAAGGAAAAGTTTAATGACATCGGTCGTGAATTTGAGTCCCAGGGCGGATTTTGTCGACACACCATACGTGCAATCCGTGACCGAGCGCGGGCTCAGTTACATCCGGGCGGGCTTCCCGTTGCACCTGTCAGGGCCCACAGGCGTGGGCAAGACCACAATCGCTATGCACATCGCCCACGAGATTGGGCGCCCCGTCATGCTCATGACGGGTGACGACGAGTTCGGCACATCCGATCTCGTGGGCGGTGCCACCGGGTATGACCGCAAGCGGGTGGTGGACAACTTCGTCCATTCGGTGCGCAAGGTGGAGGACTCGGTTCGCGAGGCGTGGGTCGACAACCGCCTGACGTTGGCCTGCAGGGAGGGCCTGACCCTTGTCTACGACGAGTTCACGCGATCGCGTCCCGAGGCGAACAACGCGCTTCTCTCAGTGCTTGAGGAGGGCGTGCTGGTACTGCCGGCTCGTCGACGCGGCTCGAGCTACCTCACGGTGCACCCCAACTTCACCGCGATCTTCACGAGCAATCCGTCGGAGTACGCCGGCGTCCACCGCGCGCAGGACGCTCTTCTGCAGCGCATGGTGACCTTGGAGGTCGGCACGTTCGACTTCGAGACCGAAGTGGCGATCACCGAGGCGCGATCGGGTGCCAACGCGGCCGACTCGGCAGTCATTGTCTCGATCGTCCGCGAGGCACGAGAACTGCTCGGCGATGGTCACACCCCGACGGTGCGAAGCGCAGTCGTGCTCGGTAGGTTGCTCGCTACAGGGAAGCATTCGGTCGCTGATGATCTGTGGTTCGAGTCGGCGTGCTGCGACGTGCTGATGAGCACGCTCCGCCCGGCGGGCGGGGGCCCCAATCGCCACGAGTCCGATGTGCGGCCGAAACTGCTGGGCATCGTTCGCGCAAAGGTTGCGCTGCGCCCGGTTGATCCTTCAGCCAACCCAGCACCGTATAATGAGCGTGAGTCCGAAACAGGGGCTCTGGGGGCTGTGAAGTAGGGATGGTGAGTTCTCAGAAGGCGGTTTGTGGGGCGCCGACGCACACCACAGCGTCGACAGCCTGTTTAAGTGGGGAAGAAGTTCGGGGCAGGATCCGAATTGGCCTTTCCGGCCCAGGATTCTAGCCATGCCTATCCGAGGCGCTGGGCGCCCTCAAAGCCGGACCTCACGTGTTCCCTCGATGGGCGATGCGCGGGCGAAGGGGGCGGGCACGCGAGGTGGACTGAGCCAGCAGGAGCTCTATTTGCGGCTCAGTGTGGCAAGTGCAGAGGAAGCTAGGCTTCGATCCCAGCTTGAGGTGCTGCGTGGCAAGGAGCGCCGCACGCTCTCGCGACTCGAGCAGGTGGCGCAGACCATGGCACGGCTTCAGAAAGAGATCGACGCCATGGTCGAGGCCGCAGGCACGCAACGCGGCAAACAGCGGAACGAGCCGGGCTACGGGCCGCGGGCCAGGGACGTGACAGAACTTCGCTACTGACGTCACCGCCCGGCAAATCGTGCAGTAAGCACATAACGACAGTATGGATTGGAATCGCCATGACGACTAACCCTGGTAAGCGCCCTCCCGGCATCCCGGACGTTTCAAACGTGATCGGCGACCTGGCCACGTTCCTGCAGACGCTGAGCGAGCAGGCGCAGTCGCTCCGGGACGCGGCGGACTCGATGCCCTCGAGTTCCTCCTCGTCTGGCGGTCGACCTCCGGGGATCTCCCGAAATAAGCAGTTCTCGATCCCCGGCGGTGGCCGTGGTGTGTACGGTTTCTCCATCCGAACCGGCCTCGGGGACACAGAGCCGGTGGTGAGCGAGTTCGGCAACGTGAAGATGACCGACGAGGGCGTTGTCGTCAGCGAGACGAGAGAACCCCTCGCCGACGTCTTCGACGAGGGTGACGAGATTCTCATCGTTTTTGAGCTGCCAGGAGTCGCCGAGCGTGACATCCACGTCGAACTGAACGGCGACGTGCTGGCACTGGAAGCGAAAGGCACTCGGCATCGGTATGAGTGCGAGACACTGCTGCCCGCTCCCGTCGACCCAGGATCCGCGCAGCAGAGTTACGACAACGGTTACCTGCAGGTCCGATATGCAAAGGCGGCGCCGGCGGGATCGCCCGACCCTGATGCGGTGGATAAGGCCGCTGAGGGGGATGACCGGGGTGAATCCTGACGAGCGCACCGGCGTGACCCTTCGGGTGGCCGAGGGCCTGCCCAAGGACGCCGGACGCGGAATCGCCCGCCTCGACCCAGCTGACATGGCGAGAGTGGACGTGAAGATCGGCGACGTTGTCGCGGTCACTGGCACTCGTGACGCCGTGCTGAAGGTCGTGCCGGTGTATCCGGACGACCGCGGGAACGAGATCGCGCAGATCGACGGCATCGCGCGTGAGAACGCGGGTGTCGGACTGGACGATCGCGTGGAGGTTCGCAAGGCGCAGTGCGAGGTGGCCCGATCCGTGACACTCAGCCTGATCGGAGCATCACACCTGTCGCAGGCTCGTGACGCGTCGTACATCGGGCGATTGCTCGACGGCATGGTAGTCCAGACGGGGGACCGAGTCCGGGTGAACCTCTTCGGCTCCCGTCCGCAGGACTTCCGAGTGGAGGGCACGACTCCCAAGGGGGTCGTGTTCCTGCGGGACGGCACGCGCGTCAAGATCGGCGGCGGGTCCGGTTCGACGGCCGGCGAGCCGCGCGATAACCTGGCCATCTCCTACGAGGACATCGGCGGTCTCGGACGCATACTGCATCGCATCCGGGAGATGATCGAGTTGCCGTTGCGCTTCCCCGAGGTCTTCGATCGGCTCGGCATTGACGCACCCAAGGGCGTGCTCCTTCACGGGCCGCCGGGGTGTGGCAAGACGCTGATCGCCCGTGCCATCGCCCACGAGACGTCGGCGCACTTCATCCACGTCAATGGCCCCGAGATCATTCACCGGTTGTATGGCGAGAGCGAGGCGCATTTGCGTCGCATCTTTGCCGAGGCAGAGTCCAACGCGCCTAGCATCATCTTTATCGACGAGATCGATGCCATCGCACCCAAGCGCGCCGAGGTGCAGGGCGAAGTGGAGAAGCGCGTCGTCGCTCAACTGCTGGGCCTGATGGACGGTGTAGCGGCCCGCGGGCAGGTCGTGGTTATCGGCGCGACCAACCTTCCAGACAACATCGACCCAGCACTCAGGCGACCGGGGCGATTCGACCGGGAGATCGTGATTCCAATCCCGGACCGCAACGGCCGTCGGGAGATCCTCGAGATCCACACACGGGGCATGCCGCTCGGCGATGACGTTGACCTGGAGCGCATCGCGACGTTGACCCACGGCTACGTGGGCGCGGATGTGCAGGCGCTGGGCCGGGAAGCCGCCATGGGCGCGCTGCGCAGAATCATCCCGAACATCGACTTCGCGAACTCCGAGATCCCCGATGAGGAACTGCTCGCCCTCACGGTGGCTGGCGGCGACTTCGCCACGGCGATGCTCGAGGTGCAGCCCTCGATGATCCGCGAGTTCTTCATCGAAATCGCGGACACCACGTGGGCGGATGTCGGCGGCCTAGAGGACGTTAAGCAAGCGCTTCGCGAAGCGGTGGAGTGGCCTAACGAGCATGCGGATCTCTTCGAGCAGGCGTCGGTAAGACCGCCGAAGGGCATCCTCCTCGTCGGTCCACCCGGCTGCGGCAAGACGCTGCTGGCCAAGGCAGTTGCGCATGAGGTCAATGCCAACTTCCTCTCAGTCAAGGGTCCGGAACTGCTCTCGAAGTGGGTCGGGGAGTCCGAGAAGGCGGTCCGCGAGATATTCAAGAAGGCCAGGCAGGCGGCACCATGCATCCTCTTCTTTGACGAGATCGACGTCATCGCCCAGAAGCGCGGTCGCGGTTCGGGCGACAATGTCTCGGAGCGAATGCTCGGTCAGGTCCTGACGGAACTGGATGGGATCGAGGACCTGCGCGGTGTGACCGTCCTTGGGGCGACAAACCGCATTGACATGATCGACCCCGCGATCCTACGGCCAGGTCGATTCGACATGGTGATCGAGATCGGTGCTCCGGACAGCACGGCCCGTCGGGCCATCCTCGGCATTCACACTCGGGCCGACCTGTTGGCCGACGACGTCGACCTTGGCACCCTTGCAGAGCAGGTGGGTGGGTACCAGGGAGCGGAGATCGCTGAGTTGTGCCGAGAGGCGACGATGGCGGCAGTACGCGAATTCATCGTCAATGGCGAGAGTAGGAGCGGCAAGCTCTCCGTGAGGGCAGCGCACTTCGATGCGGCACTGGAGACGCTGCGACATCGGCCGGGAACAACGAATGAGTGACTGCCACACCTATCTGTTCGCGATCGGAGCCGCGGAGGAGCGGCCCGCTGCGCTGCACGGGTTTGAGTTGCCTGAGCAGTTCGGACCCGTGCGGGCGATCGTTGCCGAGGGCCTCGTGGCCTTCGGCAGCGCTTATCGTGGCCCGGCCATCGAGGACGTTCCACAGAACGAGTTGACCGGGCGCCTCCTGCTGAACCAGAAGGTCATCGAGCAGCTCATGCGCGGCGGCAGTCTGCTGCCGGTGCGGCTCGGCACCGTCTTGGACGACGACGATGCCGTAAGGTCGCTATTGCGCTCGTCTGGGCAGCTCCTTCGCACCACCTGCGCCGCGCATGTGGACACGGTGGAGATCGCTATCGCCGCGACCTGGGATCTCAGCGAGAACCTTGTGCAGATCGCCCTCGATCCGGACGTCTTGGCTGCCAAGTCCGCAGCCATGGCAGTTCCGGCCGAGCGGCGTCCCGAGGCTGTGATCGGTGTTGGCCAGCTGGTCGAGGCGAGGCTGCTCGCGCGCCGCAGCCACCTGGAGGGAGTGGTTCTCGAGCACCTGCGACCGATGGCCCGCGACGTTCAACTCAACGCAGTTGTCTCTGACGAGCTCGTGTGCAACATCGCGCTTCTCGTCGATCGTGGCAGTGCCGACAAGATCGACCAGGCGTTGCATCGGCTCGATGCCGAGTTCGACGGTCGGTACAACTTCCGGCGCGTGGGTCCACTGCCGCCGTACAGTTTCGCAACAGTGCAAGTGCACCGGATCCATCCGGATGAGATCGACCGGGCCCGCATCATCCTCGGCCTCCCGCATGCCTTCGACGAGTCGGCGGTCCAGGCCAAGTATCGGGAGCTAGCGCTCGCGCGGCATCCCGATGTCCGAGCTGCCGATTCGAACGCCGCCCACGATTTCGAGGATCTGACTAAGGCACGGGCGACCCTCGTGACCGTGTGCCAGCACCGAGGAGACCACGCCTTCGATCCGCACGCAGTGATTCTCTTCGCGTCCATCGAACGCAATATCGGAAGGGATTGACATGTCCGAGGCTGTCCACAGTTCTGTCTACTTCTACGGCGTCGTTCGCGGTGACCACTCCGGCCCGCTGACCGGGGTGACGTCCGTCGACGGTGACGGACCGGTCTACGGGATCGCCTACCGCGACCTGACGGTGATCGTCAGCGACGCACAGAAGCAGCGCTACGAGATCTCCCGGCGGAATGTGCTCGGCCACGAGGCCGTGGTCACCGCGCTGATGGAGCGGTTCGCGGTCCTTCCTGCCCGGTTCGGCAGCGTCCGAAATCGAGACGCGATCGCGGACGAACTGCTCGGGACATACTACGAGCGGCTGCGCGCCCAGATCGAACGGGTTGACGGCATGGTCGAGATCGGCCTCGTCGTGCGCTGGTTCAACATCAAGTCGATCATCGCCGAGATCGTGGCCGCTGACCCGTGGCTGCCCAAGGCCCGGCGTCGACTGGCAATCGCTCAGGCATCGCAGAACATGCGGCTCGATGTCGGCAAGCGAGTTGAGCAATTACTTGCGGCGAAGCGCTCCGCCGAGGGTGCCAACATCGTCAATGCACTCAAGGAGTGTGCCGCACAGCACGGTGTCCACCTGAACGAGTGCGGCGAAGAGGCGATGGTGCTCGACGCCTCGTTCCTGGTGCAGCGCGGCGAGATCGACGCCTTCGCCGCGGCGGTCAAGGCTCACGACAGCAAGGTCGACGGCCGCTACCAGATGACAGTCGGTGCACCAGCGGCGCCGTACGGCTTCGTGCCGCAACTGGAGTCGGTGCTGCAGCGGCATGGGCGCGAGCGCGGTCGGCGCCGGGATCGGGCGAGACGATGAACCTCATCACGGGAATCCTCCTCGGGCCAGTGACGCTGCTTCCGAAAAGCCTGCTCTACGTGTTCAACAAAGTCTTTGAGCAGGCCGACCGTGAGTTCAACGACCCGGGGCAGATTCGGGCCGCATTGGCTGACCTCCAGAGACGACTGGACGCTGGAGAGCTCACACTGGAGCGATACGAGGACGCCGAGGCAGTCCTGTTGGGTCGGCTCGACGGCATCGAAGAACGCCGGACGGCGGGTCAGGACGAGGCACAAGCCAGTAGCCTGGCCAGCCAGCCCGCGAGTCGGCGCCGCCGGAGGCGGGCATAGACCAAGGCGCATTCCGGCCCGGTCCGGGGAATGCGAAGGTTAACCCAAAATGAGAGGATATGACAATGGAAACCAGAAGTAGCGCTGTGCAGATTGTGAAGGGCATCAAGGAGGACATCCGGCTTGTGACCGGTTTCGAGGCCCTCAGCGTCGTATCCTTAGAGCGCGTCGAGGAAGGCTGGCAGGGGCGCGTCGAGGTCACCGAGCTCCATCGAGTGCCCGATACTCAGGACATCATGGGGGTGTACGAAGTGACCCTCGACAGCGATGGAAGCCTGCTCTCCTGGGAGCGACTCTTCTCCCGGATCAAGGGGCAGCCGACCGCATTCGAAGATGTAGACCAGTGACCGCCGACCAGGGCGATTCCCGCAGTTACGGCCTGGACACCGGGCTCTTGCCGCAGGGGCAGACGCCGCAACTCGAGCCAGTCAACGACACGAGCGGCTCGCTCGTCGACGTGATCGACGCGATCCTCGACAAGGGGCTGGTGATCAACGCCGACATCCTGATCTCGCTCGCTGGCGTCGAGTTGCTCGGCATCAAGATCCGCGCCTCTCTCGCGTCGTTCGAGACCGCCGCACGATACGGACTTGAGTTCCCCACGGGAACGGACCTGACCGTGCCGGCGTGGCAGGAGGCCACGATCGAGAAGGTCGCCTGTCCGGCGTGCAACGAGCGGTTCGTCGGCCGCGACGAGCTGCTCGAGGTGGGCTGCCCGGCTTGCGGCTGGCAGAGCGTGCGCACGCGTACTGCGCTCGCCGACGCTCCGGACATGCCGCCCGCCAAGTGACACTGAGCTCCAACCAGTAGCAGTTAGTAGAGGGACACGACAATGGAACCCGTGATCGACACGAAAACAGGCATGGTGGACCTGCTGGAACGCGTGCTGGACCGCGGTGTCTTCGTCAAACTCGATCTCATCATCAGCGTGGCCGGGATCCCGTTGGTCGGTCTCAGTCTGCACGCCGCACTGGCGTCCATCGAGACCATGAACACGTACGGCATGTTCGGTGACTGGGACAAGTCGACGCGCGCCGAGGCTGCCCTCGAACGTGGACCGGCGCAGCTAGGACTGGCCGCTGGCGAGAACGTCGTGATCGAGCAGTTCGCCATGGTCCGCAGTGATGAGGGCATCATGCGGGCGTGGCGGCCGGGTCGTGCTTATCTCACGGACCAGCGCCTCCTCCTGGTGCGGCGCAGTCCGAGCGAGGTCCTGGTGAGCCTGGCGCTGCGCGATGTCGCAGCCATCGGTTCGTTCGGCATCGTTGAGGCCGGGGTCACCAGCGATGTGGTGTGCCTTGCGGACGCCAGTGGCGCCCTTACGCTGGTGCGCACAGGGGAGCCGGAGATGTTCCAGGCGGTCCTCGCCGACCTCCTGCGCCGACAGGACGTGCGGGTCACGCAGCTCGACTCAGCTGACCTGCGCATGGCCTTCCCGGATGTGACCGCGGAGAGCCAGCTGTGGCATGACAGAGGCGGCGAGGGCGGTTGGCGCCCGGGCTGGGGCGCGATCTCGAATGGCTTCTTCTGGTTCTGGTCGGACTTCGAGCAACGCCGCGTGGTGGATGTCCAGCTGACCGAGTTGGAGCGCGTCAGCGTCGAGCGAAGACTTATCAGCGGTCCGCTTGGCGACTGCGACGTGCTGTGCCTGGTGCGTCGCGACGATCATCAGGAGCTTGCCTTCGTGGGTAAGGACGTCCAGCAGTGGGCGACCGCGATCCGGCAAGTCATGTCTCACGAGGGCAGCTCGGGCTCATGATCAACGTCGAGCAGGACGACCTGCGGAAGGGACTGCTCGGGCTGGTGTTCGCGCTGGTCGAGACTGTGCAGGAGGTCCTCGCCCACGCGGCGTTGCAGCGCGTGGAGCGGGGAAGCCTGACCGACGAGGAGGTCGAGCGGATCGGCAATGCGATGGCAGACATCGAGGAGGCGATCGCCGAGCTCAAGGAGGAGCTGGACGTCACTGACGCCACACAGGAAATTCGCGTCCAACTCGACGATCTCGTGAATGATCTCGTGACCAGCCTGATCAACGCAAAAGGGGGTGACCGATGAAGATGGCCATTCGGTCCGCCTGGGCTGACGGAGGGACCGGACCGCTCGTCGCCTCGGGCGTGTGTAGCACCGGTTCGCGCAAGCCGTGGGCGATGGGCCGGTGGCGCCTGGACGATCACCATTTGGAGTTCAAGGCGGCGAGCACGCGCGGCAATGTGCGCATCCCGCTCGACAGCGTCCGCCGAGTTGAAACGACGCGGCGCAAGTTCCTGGTGGTGGCTAAGCCCGTGCTCGTGGTGACGTACCTGACGCGTGCAGCGTCCACCCTGCGACGCGTCTGGCTGCTCACCGGCGATTTTGATGCCTGGGAGTCCAGGCTCACGGCAAAGGCGCCAGGGATCGCCCTGCAACGCCCGGTGGATCCGATGCGTACGGCCGTCGCCCTGACAAGGGTGCTCGAGACGGTCTCCGGCTCGACCGCTCAAGTCCTCGATGTGCTGACATCCGGCGGCCCGGTGACGTCAATGACTCTGGCTGCGCTGCTCGACCTCGACGAGAACGATGCGGCGGGGCTACCCGGCAGGGTGGCCGATCATTTCGCCCCGATCGACCAGGCGCTGGGTGCCTCGTCCGTCCGCTACGAGAGAAGCAGATTGGAGTTGTCGACGGGCGCTGTGCATTCGATGAGCTGGTGGCTCGACAGTACAGTGGCGGGGATCTGGCTGTCCCTGCGGGAGCCCTGCGACGTGCAATGCGACGGCGACACGGTCATCGCCATCACGAGAGTGCCCACCCGATCGAGTGAGGCTCCTGTGACTGCGCTCGTTGAGGACAGCGGTCGAGGCTTGCTGCTCACCGGTGCCTGGGGTTATTCGCGATACATCGAGCTTCCGGTGGCCGTGTACCATCCAGTGTCGGTGAGTGTGCAGTCGAACGGAACCCTCGTCATCGTCGGGCAGTGCAGCCAGGGCCACCAGGCAGTGTAATCTATTTACGTAGATTCCTATAGATGTTGAGGTTGGTATGGCGCATGTGCCTGGCGAGGCGTTCACCGCGCTGTATCTCTACGGCGTAGTCCCGAGCGCTGGGCTCAACGGCAAGCCCCTCTCCGTCTCCGCTCCGGGGCTCGACGCCGCGCCCGTGATCATGGTGACCCATGGTGATATCGGTGTCCTGGCGCACAGTTGCGCGCCGCATCCTTACGAGGGCGATGTGGCGCAGGTGCATGCCTGGGTGCTGGCCCAGTACGAGGTGATCAGGTCGGCTCACGCGGATGCGGGCACGATCCTGCCGATCCGATTCAACTCGATCGTTGCCGCGACGGGCGATCGCACGGCAACCGAGGTGCTCGTGGCCTGGCTGGACGCGGGCCACTACGAGATCGCGTCGCGACTCGATGCGCTGCGCGACCGAGTCGAGCTCGGGGTGCAGGTGTTCGCTGGTCGGGCGCACGTCGTGCCGTCTGCGGGCACCGGCGCGGCACCGGCGGCACGAGGCCGCGCCTACTTTCAGGCTCAGCTGAGCCAGCGTCAGGACCGGGCTCGGGCTCGGGCCGATCAAACCCTGACGGCGAGCAAGGTGTTCGACGAACTCGCCCTCCGGGCCGAGGGAATCGTCGTGAACCCTAAGCGTCCCGCGCGTGCAGGCAGCCCGGACGCGGCGCAACCCAGCGAACACTTGCTGGTCGACGTCGCCGTGCTCGCGCATCCTGAAAAGGTGCACGCGATCGGCGAGTACCTGGCCGAGGTGGAGGCGTCTGCCGGGCTGTCCGTCCGGTTCACCGGACCATGGGCCCCCTACGCGTTCGCAGGCGCACTCGACATGCCACTGCTCGCCACGGCGACCGACGATCAAGCGACCGAACAGGGAGCATGCACGGATGCCTAGACCTACTGCTGTGGGTATTGACCTCGGAACGACGAACTCGATGGTCGCAATCCTCAAGGAGGGCCACCCGGTCGTGCTGCCCAACTCCGAGGGATCGTCGTTCACGCCCTCGATGGTTGGCATCACGCTCGACGGGGAGGTCTGCGTGGGCACCCTGGCGCGCCAGCTCGCGGCCACGCACCCAGAACGAGTCGTGCACGCCGTCAAGCGTCACATGGGCACGGACTACACTTTCAAGGTCGCCTCGCGCGTGTGGCGCCCGGAGGAGATCTCGGCGCGAATCCTGCAGAAGCTCATACGTGATGCGGGCGCCGCGGTGGGCAAGCCCGTGACGCAGGCGGTCGTCACGGTGCCTGCGTACTTTGACGACGCCGGGCGCCAGGCCACCATGGATGCTGCCAAGATCGCCGGGCTCGACGTGCTGAGGCTGCTCAACGAGCCGACTGCGGCGGCACTCGCGTACGGACTTGGCAACCAGGGTGCCGAGACGGTGCTGGTCTTCGATCTGGGCGGCGGAACGTGCGACGTCTCCGTTGTGTCCATTGCTGGCGGAGTGTTCGAGGTGCGCTCTACATGCGGTAACGTCAGCCTGGGGGGCAATGACTGGGATGACCGCCTGGCCACGTGGCTGCTTAACGAGGTGTCCGGCAGCGATGCCGACGGCCTCCGTTCCGATCCGAGCCTACGCAGGCGGCTACTCGATCTCGCCGAGGCGGCGAAGGTCGAGCTCTCCACCAAGGACGAGACAACCGTCAGCGTTCCCGTGGGCGGCGACTCCGGCGTCGGCCCTGCTACCGTGCGGCTCACGCGCACGGAGTTTGAGGCGCAGACGATCGACCTGGTCACCGAATGCAAGGCCCTGTTCCTGAAGGCCGTGTCGGACGCAAACATCCAGGTCGCCGCATTAGATCACGTCGTGCTCGTCGGTGGCTCGACGCGCATGCCGATAATCCACAGCCTCCTGCGCGAGCTCACCGGCAAGGAGCCGCACGCGGGGATCGACCCTGAGCGGGTCGTTGCCGTGGGCGCCGCGCTGCAGGCCGGTGTGCTGCTGGGGGAGCGAACGGGGCTGCTGCTCGTCGATGTCACGCCACTGAGTCTGGGCATTGAGACGCGTGGTGGCGTCATGACCAGGCTGATTGAGCGCAACACCACCATTCCCACGCGGCATTCGCAGATCTTCACCACTGCGGAGGACGCGCAGACCAGTGTCGAGGTGCACGTCCTACAGGGGGAGCGGCCGATGGCCAACCAGAACCGGTCGCTGGGCACCCTCACGCTGGCGGGAATCCTGAGAATGGCACGCGGCGAGCCGCAGATCGAGGTGGTCTTCACGATCGACGCCGATGGCATCCTCCACGTCGCCGCCAAGGACCTGCTCACGGGGGCGGAGCAGCAGCTCACGATGACGGGGCAGTCGGCACTCGCCCCCGACGTCATCGAGGAGATGGTCATGGAGGCGGAGTCGCATGCCGAAGAGGACCGCCGTCGACGCGACGCGACCGGCGCGCACAACGAGGCGGAACTCGCGCTGTATCACACGGAGAGACTGCTGATCGAGGATGGCGAGCAGCTCGGGGAGTTCGCCGCTGTCCTTGAGAGGTGTGTCGACGATCTCGCGTTCGCCTTGGAGACCGACAAGGTGGAGGCGGTGCGCCGCGCCCACGGGGCGTTGCTCGACGCCCTGCAGTCAGGTACGGCCAACGAGGGCGGATCCCGAGGGCGCTAATATGTCACTGCGGTTGCGGGCAACGACAGTGACACGATGGCTAGATCGAAGTTACGACCTTCTTGAGAGTTGATTGACCTGTTGACCTGCCTTGTTGACCTGTTGACCTGCCTTGT
>Ga0209414_1000857_pt1 | contig 14733 bp, 13 predicted proteins | sample LakVidmifraction_4_FD_181154 | JGI IMG/M metagenome (GOLD analysis project Ga0209414, IMG submission 181154) | Hypersaline microbial communities from Lake Vida, Antarctica - Brine Hole Two &gt;0.2 micron (SPAdes) (version 2) | ecosystem: Environmental > Aquatic > Non-marine Saline and Alkaline >... | reverse complement strand
CCCCGCTGAAATTGGATTTAAAGGTACTTTCCCTAATTCATTTTTTTTAAAAGAGTCATAATATTGAAGTTTAGATTATAATTATATAAATATACCTATTTTTGATAGGAATTGGTTTCACCCGTAGGGTGTCAGTTCAACTTCGGTTAAGCGCCAATAGCGGGATTTCCATTGAAAAGTACTATTTTAGTCACCAAGTAACAAACAACTAAGCCGACAAGGAAGCGTCCCTACTTCAAGCTACTTTCGTTAACAAAGAACGTAACCAAACATTTGAGAAAAAAATATGGAATTAGACCAATTTATAACTACCACTCTAAAATCGATTATTAAGTCTGTCAATGATACAATGGAATTTGCTGAATCGAACGGTGCAATAATCAATCCAGTCATAATGGAACAGAAAAACGATCACGACCAAACAACGTCGATTTGGAGAAAGGATGGTAACGACGGAAGGCGACATTTAACGAATGTGGATTTTGATATTGCTGTTACAGCGTCTAACGAAGAAAACAGTAAGATAGGTGGGGGGCTTAAAATACAAGTTCTAAATTTAGGTGCTTCGACTTCTGAAAATTTGAGTAATGAAACGATGTCCAAAATAAAGTTCAGTTTAAAAATGGCTTTACCTCACCAAGGAGATAAATAGTTTTTATGTATTAATATTTACGTTATAATAGACATAAACTATCGTATTAAAATTTTACATATCTTTGTTTTATAATAAAAAAATAAAGTTATGGATATATCAATTGAGGAATTTGACGATAAAATAAAATCTATCAGAAAGGAATTACTGGCTAGGGAATTTTTAAAAACACCAAGCATTTATAGTCTAGAACGAGCTGGAAATGAACTCTTAACTTTGGTAAATCAATTAAGAGAAAAAAGTAACGAATTTGACCCTTGGCTTCATTCTCTAAAAATGGATTTAGACATTTACTTGGCTGACTTGGGGTGGGGAATTACAGCACGATTATGATAAAGGTAACAAAAGATACAAAGGTAAATGGTCCACGGAAAAAGGAAATATTGTTGGTTTTATCTCAAGGTTCAGACAAAATTTATTAGAAAATAATACAACTAAATAAAAACGTTTTCAACGTGTATAGCTCATTGCTGCTATATTCCTGATCGGAATTCAGCAGCAATGAGCTATATTTTGGTTACGCCGGAATAATCCTGTGGATTATCCGCAACGAGTCATGCATAAACACGCTGAATCATTTAATCCAGCGTACTTCCCTCAAATACCTTGATCTAATTAAATCGTCCAAAAGTTTCCTATTTTTAATTTAAAAAATGGAGAAACTATCTATCAAACAAGCATTACTCGATCTATTGAGCGTTTCAGAACAACTTAGAAGAATACTGAAAGGTTTTCCGGAGTATAATAATATTTTGAACTATTTATTGGAGAAGGACTATTACAATGATCAAGAAATTTCTATTCCTACATTCAAAAATATTGAAGAGAAAACAGGTCTAAAATCTCATGCTGTCAGAAAGCAAATTAAAAGTATGTATGACATTGTTTTTGCTTTTGATGAACCAATTTTGAGTTTTACCCAAGTTGAATACAATATTATGATTACTATCATGGATAGATATTTTTATTTTACCGTTAATCATCTACCAATAGTACCTCGTATTGGCGAAAATATGGATATTCCTTTTGCTAAGTCGGCATTGGGATTTCAAACGTTCTTTGTAGATAATATTACTTACACATTAATAGGTGAGAAACAAATGGTAGATATTTATTTATATGCAGGAGAATCTAATCAATATCTAAAATTTAGAAAAGATAAAGCTCGTGCACTCCGGGAATTACATCATGAAGAATTTTGGTGAATGAGTAATTATGATATGGAAAGAAAATTGTGGGATAGGGAGCTTGATGTTTAGTTATCGGAAAACAAATTATAGCATTAATAATAATGAAATGGAAAGCAATTATCATAAATTTTGTTAATATTTTTTCTACATTTACTTTCTCTTCGCTAGTTCGAGGATAATGCGGCCCTACCGCCTAAATTCTATTATTTTACTATAGTCATTGAATTTCAACTTCACCTAAATTAATGCAAGAAAAAATTACGCTTTCCCAATTAGAACAATATTTATCTAAGGCCGCCTGGATTTTAAAAGGACCAGTTGATGCATCAGATTTTAAGGCATACATCTTTCCATTATTATTTTTCAAGAGAATTTCCGATGTCTATGATGAAGAGTATCAGATTGCTTTAAAGGAATCTGATGGAGACTTGGAATATGCTTCTCTGCCAGAGTTTCATCGTTTTATAATACCTGAAGGTTGCCATTGGAACGACGTTCGGGAGACTACAACCAATGTGGGAATGGCTATTGAAAAAGCCCTAAGAGGAATAGAACAGGCTAATCAAGAATACCTTTATGGTATTTTTGGTGATGCACAATGGAGCAATAAAAACAAGCTTTCAGATAGGCTATTAATAGATCTTATTGAGCATTTTTCTCAACATGATTTATCGAATAGTAAAGTAGATAACGATATATTAGGACAAGCCTATGAATACCTTATCAAACACTTTGCGGATCTCACTAATAAGAAAGCAGGGGAGTTCTATACACCTAGATCAGTTGTACATCTATTAGGCTTAATTTTAGATCCCCATGAAGGTGAAAGTATATATGATCCGGCTTGTGGTACCGGTGGGATGTTATTAGAATGTGTGAATCATTTAAATGATAACCACGAAGATTACCGTACCCTTAAACTATTTGGGCAAGAGAAGAATCTTACTTCGAGTTCCATTGCCCGAATGAATATGTTTCTGCACGGAATTGAAGATTTTCAAATTGTTCGTGGAGATACTTTAAGGAATCCTGCTTTTTTCGAAGCCGATGGTCTTAAAGCTTTTGATTGTGTAATTGCCAATCCACCTTTTTCACTAAAAGAATGGGGCGCCGAAAACTGGGCAAATGATCCATATGGAAGAAATATTGCCGGCGTACCGCCTAAAGGGAACGGAGATATGGCTTGGGTTCAGCACATGATCAAATCTATGAACTCTAATGGTCGAATGACGGTGGTACTTCCACATGGTGCTTTATTTAGAAAGGGAGCTGAAGGAAAGATTAGGGCCGAATTGATAAAACAAGATTTACTGGAGGCTGTTATAGGGTTGGGCTCCAATATATTTTACGGGACGCAATTAGCAGCTTGCGTGATGGTTTTCAAGAAGAAAAAAGATTTGGTTAAACAGGATAAGGTGTTGTTCATAGATGCTTCAGATCAAATTAGAGTTGGTCGTGCACAAAGCTATTTAGAGCCTGAACATGTATCCCAAATTCACGATTGGTATAAAGCTTATGAAGATGTTGAAAATTACGTGAAAGTAGCATCTAAAGCCGATCTAAAAGAAAACGATTATAATCTGAATATTCCTCTTTATGTAGAAAAGATAATAGAAGATAATTTACCTTCTGTAGAGGAGGCTTTGGTTGATTTGAAAGAAGCTTGGAATGAAAGCTTAAAAGCAGAAGAAAAGTTTAGAACGATTTTAAAAGAATTTTTATAATGGCATACGAAACTCCAATTACTATTAAGAAGGCAATCGATAACATCCGAAAACGTAAGTATGTCCTGCCTTCAATCCAAAGAGAATTTGTTTGGAATCCAGAGCAAATTGAAAAACTATTTGATTCTTTAATGAGAGAGTATCCTATTAGCACCTTCCTGTTTTGGAAAGTTGATAAGGATAATATTAATGATTTTCAATTTTATGAGTTTCTAAAACATTACCATGAGAAGAACAATAGACACAATACCAAAGCAGATCTTGGGAATGATGAAGATGTAATCGCAATTCTTGACGGGCAACAGCGAATGACCTCTTTGTTCATTGCATTGACCGGAACTTACACTAAAAAATTACCTTATTACAGTTGGGATAATCCAAATGGTTTTCCTTCTAAAAAAATGTATTTGAATCTTCTTCGGAAATCTGCTGATATTGAAATGGAATTTGATTTTAAATTTTTGACCGAAAAAGAGGTGTTAGAATCGAAGAATAAATATTGGTTTGAAACTTCTCAGATTATGGGCTTAGAGGATATGGGTAAGGTTTCTAAATATCTTTCTAGAAATAACTTGATGGATTCTTCTATTTATAATGAACAACAACGGGATTTTGCTATTGATACACTCACCTCCTTTTTTAATGTTATACATCAAAAGGGGACTATAAGTTACTATTTAGAAGAAGACGAAGAATTAGATAAAGTTCTTCAAATCTTTATCAGAATTAATAGTGGTGGTACTAAGCTTAGTTATTCAGATTTGCTGTTATCCATTGCGACTGCTCAGTGGAAGGAGAAAGATGCAAGAGAAGTAATTCATGAATTTGTAGATGAAATTAACTCAATCGGAGATGGTTTTTCATTCAATAAAGATTTTGTATTGAAGTCATGCTTAGTGTTAGCCGATTTCAATGACATTAAATTTAAAGTAGATAATTTCACAAAAGAGAACATGAAGGTGATTGAGTCTAATTGGGAGAAGGTATCATCATGTGTTCGAACAGCAATTGAATTAGTTTCAAAATATGGATACAATCGAGATAATTTATTAGCAACTACGGCTATAATTCCTATTGCTTATTTCATTTACACTAATAATTTTGAAGAATCTATCCTTCATTCTTCTTCAAGAGAGATGGATAGAAAATCTATTAAGGAATGGCTTGCACGTGTCCTTCTAAAAGGAACCTTTGGAGGAACACCAGATGCTATTTACCCCGTGATGCGTAATTTAATGAATGAGCAATTGGGGAGATTCCCATTGGAAGAAATTATTAGATATTACAAAGGAAAAAGAAAATCTATTTCGTTTATAGAAGACGATATAAGTAATATACTCGAAATGGATTATGGTAAGGCAAGAACTTATTGTGCTTTAACTTTATTATACCCTTCTCTAAATTATAATTTCAAATACCACCAGGATCATATCCATCCAAAATCTTTTTTCAATAAGAGAAAACTTGCAGAGTTAGGAATCGTAGATGAAGACCAAAGGGATGAGTTTATTGCTCGATATAATAAGTTGCCCAACCTCCAATTATTACAGGCAAACCAGAATATCGAAAAAAGCGATATACACTTTGAGGAATGGTTGAAGAAATCATATCCTAGTTCGTTAGATTCTCAATCATTTTTAATGCAAAATCATATTAAAGCAGATCAATCTTTACACTTTAATGACTTTGTAGATTTTTTTGAAAATAGAAAAACTGTCTTAAAGAAAAAGTTGAATGGTATTCTCAATGTAAAACAGGTGGAATCCACAGAAAATAATTAAATGACCCAAAAAGAACTTGAAAAATATCTCTGGGGAGCTGCCACTAAATTACGTGGTACTATAGATGCTGGAGATTATAAACAATTTATATTCCCTTTACTTTTCCTCAAGAGAATATGCGATGTATATGACGAAGAATTTGAAAAAGCTTTAAAAGCAAGTAATGGTGATATGGAATATGCTGCGTTTGCAGAAAACCACCACTTTGAAATCCCAACAGGTAGCCATTGGAACGATGTTCGAGAAATTACTACCAATGTGGGAATAGCTTTGCAAAATGCAATGCGTGAAATTGAAAAAGCCAATCCAGACACTCTGTATGGAATTTTTGGAGATGCCAGCTGGACCAACAAGAATAGATTAAGTGACGAAACACTTATCAATCTTATTGAACACTATTCTCAACATAAGCTCAATCTCAAAAATGTTCCCGATGATAAATTAGGTAATGCCTATGAATACCTAATTAAAGAATTTGCAGATGATAGCGGGCATACTGCTGCGGAGTTCTATACCAACCGCACTGTTGTGAAGCTAATGACCATGATTATGGATCCACAACCGGGGGAGAGCGTATATGATCCTACCTGTGGTTCTGGCGGATTGTTGTTAAACTGCGCTTTGCATTTAAAGGAAGAAGGCAAAGAATACCGCACCCTTAAATTATACGGACAAGAAATTAACCTCATTACCTCCGCCATTGCACGAATGAACATGTTCATGCACGGTATAGAGGAGTTTAGCATTATACGTGGCGACACCTTAGCTAACCCTGCCTTTTTGCACAACGATGAATTGAAAAAGTTCAACGTTATTTTGGCCAACCCGCCCTACTCCATAAAAGCATGGGACCAAAAAGCATTTACTAATGACCTTTATGGACGGAACCTTTGGGGAACACCCCCAAAAGGTTGTGCCGATTATGCCTTTCAGCAGCATATACATAAAAGTATGGATGAGAAGAATGGAAGGTATGCAATTCTTTGGCCTCATGGAATTCTTTTTAGGGAGATGGAAGCTGAAATGCGCAGAAAAATGGTTGAAGAAGATCAAATTGAGGCGGTTATAGGTCTTGGTGCAAATCTTTTTTACAATTCTCCTATGGAAGCCATGATCTTAGTTGGGAATACAAACAAACCCAAAGCACGTAAAGGGAAAGTGTTATTTATCAATGGAAAAGATGACGTAATTGATAATAAAGGATTGGCATATTTAACGGATGATCATATTGATAAGTTCTATAAGGCGTATGTTGAATATAAAGATATGCCTCATTATGCAAAAGTGGCAAGTATTGAAGAGATTTTATCTCATGATGGAAATATGAATATCAATTTCTATGTAAAAAGAGAAAATTCAAATACTGATTTATCATTTGAAAAATCCTTTAAAGTATGGAATGAAAGTGGAGAAAAGCTCAAAGAATCAATGAATAATTTATTTGAAGTATTAGAGTAATATGGAAGGAATATTAGAAAAAGCGTTGGACGAGCTTCAAATAGATACAAGCGATTGGGTATTAACAAAGTTTGGAGATGTAGCTATTCAACAAAAACAAAACGTTAATAGAGAAAATACAGATCTAACTTGGTATGTTAAAGGGGAGCATATGGGTTCTGAGGACCTTCATTTAAGATCTTGGGGTGAACTACAAGATGAGTATTTAGGCCCTGCCTTTATTAGAAGGTTTGACGAAGGCGATATTCTGTATGGTTCAAGAAGAACGTATTTAAGAAAGGTGGTAATGGCGCCATTTTCTGGTATTACTTCTAACACAACATTCGTCATTAAAGCCAATGAGGAAAGGATTGAGAAGCGACTGCTTCCTTTTATTATGATGTCAGAAGGATTCACGGAAAATTCAATTCGTAATTCAAAAGGTTCAGTTAATCCATATATCAATTGGAAAGATATTGCGAAGTACGAATTCTTCCTCCCACCCAAAGACCAACAAGCCGAACTGGCCAAATTACTTTGGGCTATGGATGAGGTGATTGAGAGAGAGAAATGTTTATTTGATACTTTAGAAAGTTCATTACAAGCTAATATTGAGAAGGAAATTCACGGAATTGATTTAAAAAACAAAGTGATTCGAGAAGTTTTAGAGGAACTTTCAAATAAAGTGGAGTTAGTTAGATTGTCCGAATTAGGTGAACTTTTAAAAGGGAAAGGGATTCCAAAATCAGATGTAAGAAATGAAGGCTTTCCCTGTGTAAGATACGGAGAGCTGTATACTAAACATCATAGAGTCATCCGAGATTTTCATTCATTTATTGCAGAAGAAGATAGGTCTAAAAGTTTCAAGCTAAAAAAGAACGACATTCTATTTGCTAGTTCGGGGGAGACCATTACAGAAATTGGTAAATCAGCAGCCTTCGTCAGTGAAATAGAAGCATATGCGGGGAGTGATACTTTATTATTTAGACCATACGAAATGGATGGATATTATTTAGGTTATCTAATGAATTCAAAATTAGTGAGACAACAATTAAATAAGTATGGTACAGGCGCCACTGTTATGCATATTTATAATTCCGATTTAGCGAAAGTTAAGGTTCCTAAAATTGACTTAGAAACTCAAATGCAAATTAGTCAGATATTGGAAGCTATATATGAAGGTGTGCTAAAAACTAAATCTAAATTGGATAGTTCTAAAGCCCTTCAAAAAAGTTTAATCAACCAAATATTTTAAGATGAGTACCAAAAGCCAGATCATCGATTATGTGCAATCTAATTTTGGAGCGACTTCTGTAAAAAGTAGTAACACCAGATTTGCCAGTATTAATAAATCTAAAGAGGTATGGTGGCTTAACGTTCCTACTGATAAATTTGAGGATGAAGTCAACTTACTTCTAAAAGGAGAAGATAAAGTGATCTGGATTCAGCTACCAAAAGATTTTGTCTCTAATCTAGCTTCTGTTTTTAAAATAAGAGAAGATAGGAATGCCGTTGATCTTGAAATTTCGTCAGATAGAAGTTATATGTATTTAAAGGATGTAAAATCTGGTGGGACTCATTTCGATTTTAAGTCTTTTGTAAAGGAGGAATTTAAATATTGAACATTTAATGGAGTATTTTAAACCGGATGATACATGGGAGGTACTTGGGATAAATTCACGAGAGGAATTTGTAAATACTTTCGTGGTAGTGGGAAAGTTTCACGAAGACGTCCCGGATGATATTGTTAAGAGCTTTAAAACGGTAACTTATTTACTGGCGCATAGTTACTACTATTACCCTTTACTAGATGAGGCTTTAAGTAAAGCTCTTTTGATAATGGAAATGGCTGTAAAACTAAAAGCCAAGCAATTAAGAATTGATTTGAAAAGGCCCCCTAACAAAAAAGGGATTACTTACGATAAAAAATTAGCAGAAATTATTAAAGAGGTTTGCTCACAACCTTATTTATCTTTTTTAAAATTGGAATTTGAGAGAGCCAGAGGTTTGAGAAATCAAAAAATGCATCCTGTAAAACATTCATTTATGGGGATTGCAAGTAGGGCCAATTCTAATGCACATTTATTTATCAATATTATAAACCTATTGTTTTCTAGTCAACATGAGCTTGAACAGATAAACATTAAGAACAAAACTTTAAAGGAAGAATTATCCATATTTAAAAATGGTCTGTTTGTTTTAGAATATAATGAAACGAAAATTTTAATAGTAGATATTCACTCATCGAAATATGTTAAAGGAAATAGATCCGGTTTATTTTTACTTTATGTAAATCCCATTTTTAATAATGTTGATAAGATTTTTATTCAAAAGCAGTATCCAGATCCCTTAGTACTTGCCTTTAAAAGTTTTAATATAAATAATAGTATTCTTGAAGCTATAGATTCTAATGACAGCCCAGTGAGAATTTATACTACAGATAAACCGGAAAACTTGAGTAGGTGGTATCTATATAGTGAAGAATTAAAAAAAGTGGAAGCAGCTGATTTGAATTTATATATGAATATGAACGGTAACCGAGTATTGTGGCAAATGGAAGCTCTTATTTATAACAACTGTTGGGAGGATACACATCTAATAAGCGTAAAATAGGTAAAATGACCCTCCACGAAGCCATAGAACAATTGCTTATTAAGGAAAAAAGGGTGATGAGCTTTGTCGAAATCGCTGATGCACTTAATAAGTATAGTTGGTATTCTAAGAAGGATGGCTCGGCTATAAAGAGCAACCAAATAAGCGCAAGAGTAAAAAACTATCCTCACCTATTTAATAGGGAAGGCTCAATGGTTACACTTAAAAGTAGGACTGGAATCAGAAATCATACTTCAGTAAAGTTTAATGAGAAAAAGCAATTAAATGAGGCCAGTAAAAATGCAACTCTAGCTTTAAAGATATTAATGAATGAAAAAAACTTTAAAGCTGCAGATAGGGTGAAAGGAAGCTTTCCTTCAAACCCTGGCTTGTATTGCATTAGAATTAAAGAGAGTTTTAAGATTGGTTCTGAATTTGGTCCGGTATTAAAGCAACGAGGGCATAATATTTTATACATTGGTATTGCCTCAAGAAGTATTGAGAAGCGGTTAGGGCAAGAATTATGGGCTAAAGGTCATGGCACCTTTTTTAGAAGCTTGGGTGCAGTATTAGGATTTAGACCAGAACCAGGTTCCTTAGTTGGAAAGATGAACCAAAGTAATTACAGATTTTCTATTAAGGACGAAGAAAGTATCGTTAAATGGATTCACAACAATTTATTGATCAATTGGATTGAGATAAGCGATAGCTTAAACATGTATGAAGACCAATTGATTAAAACACATTTACCCTTATTAAATATAGCGGGTAATCCGGGCGCATTGATTGAAGTAAGTGTATTGCGGGATAAGTGCAAGGCGATTGCGAGAACACAGAATTAAATTTTAAAACGTATGGGATTTAACGAATTAAATAGTGTCGAACATTATATTATTCATAGGCTGAGCGGCCATAACCTGAATACAGGAAGTATATCTGAACCTAATCCGGAATATGGTATTCGGTGGAAATATATAGCTCCACAGGAATTAAATCGCTCAGTAAATGAGGTAATGCTGGAATCCCAGGTCAAAGCAGCCTTAATTCGATTGAATCCAGAGATAGCTCAACGAAATGAGCTTGCCGATGAGGTTATTTATAAGATGCGTGCCATTTTGCTTAGCGTTAACCAGGTAGGTTTAGTTAGAGCAAATGAAGAGTTCTTCAAATGGCTAACAGGGGAGAAAACAATGCCTTTTGGTGAAAGCAACAGACATGTACCTATTCGATTAATAGATTTTGAAAACCTCAAAGAGAATAAATATGTAATTACAAATCAATTTCGCATTCATCACCGTGAGACGAAAATCCCGGATATTGTAATGTTCATTAATGGGATACCGGTAGTGATTGGTGAAGCGAAAACACCCATACGCCCATCCATAAGTTGGCTGGATGGGGCGTATGAAGTACATGAGATCTATGAGAATGCTGTACCTCAATTATTTGTGCCCAACATATTATCTTTTGGGACTGAAGGAAAGGAATTATTTTATGGAGCAGTTAGAACTCCTTTGGAATTTTGGGCACCCTGGCGTTTAGAAAATGACGATCAGGCAATAGCTAAAAGACTTGGTTTAGGAGGGGTTGGGAAGGAGCTTTCAGATTTATTACAGCCTAAAAGACTCTTAGATATTCTTTTGAATTTTTCACTCTTTACAACGAATAAGAAAAAGCAGAGAATGAAGTTAATTCCTCGCTTTCAACAATATGAGGGGGCTAATAAGATTGTTGAAAGGGTTATAGAAGGACAGATAAAAAAAGGGCTTATCTGGCATTTTCAAGGTTCAGGAAAATCTCTTTTAATGGTATTTGCAGCTCAAAAGCTTCGTAAAACCCCTAAATTAAAAAGCCCTACGGTACTTGTGCTGGTAGACAGAACAGATTTAGACACTCAAATAAGCGGAACCTTCAATGCAGCAGATATTGCCAATGTAGAAACTACAGAAAATATTAATGAATTGCAGCGAATGCTCGAAAGGGATACCCGTAAAATAATTATCTCAATGATCTTTAAATTTAGGGATGCTAAACCTAATATGAATACCAGAGATAATATTATAGTTCTTGTAGATGAAGCACATAGAACTCAGGAAGGAGATCTTGGTAGACAAATGAGAGCAGCTTTGCCGAATGCCTTTTTATTTGGGCTCACAGGAACTCCGGTTAATAAAGCAGATAAAAATACATTTTGGGCCTTTGGAGCAAAAGAAGATAAAGGTGGTTATATGTCTCGATATACCTTCCAAGATTCTGTAAGAGATAATGCTACTTTGAAATTACATTTTGAACCTAGGCTGGTAGATATTCATGTAGATAAAGAAGCTATAGATAAAGCATTTGAAGAATTTAAAGAAAGTGCCGCCCTATCTGACGAAGAAGCCGATGCTTTGAATCAAAGATCTGCAAAGATGGCTGCTTTTTTAAAATCCCCGGAAAGAGTAGAGAGAATAGTAGAAGATATAGCCAAGCATTTTAAAGAAAAGGTAGCACCACATGGTTTTAAAGCCATGATCGTAACTCCTGATAGATATGCATGTGTTCAATACAAAGGGGAGCTTGATAAATATTTCGCTGAAGAAGCAAGTGAAGTGTTAATATCAACTACTGCTAATGATCCTTTAGAATTTAAAAAGAAATGGGGTGTAGATAAAAGTTCTCAAGAGAAGATGATAGATAGATTTAATGATTCATCATCAGAACTTAAATTCATAATTGTAACGGCAAAACTTCTCACAGGTTTTGATGCTCCTATTCTTCAAACCATGTACCTGGATAAATCCATTAAAGATCATACCTTATTGCAGGCTATTTGCAGAACCAATAGACTTTTTCCCAATAAAACTTTCGGTCGTATTGTTGATTATTTTGGCATTTTTGATGATGCTGCTAAAGCTTTACAATTTGATGAGGAAAGTGTAAAAACTATTATTTCCAATTTATCTGAACTTAGAAATGAATTGCCAAAAGCAATGGATGAAGCCTTGGTCCATTTTGAAGGCGTAGATAGAACTTTAGAAGGTTTTGAGGGATTAGAAGCTGCGCAAAATGCTATTAATACAGATGAGAAAAAGGATGCTTTTGCAAGGGATTATAAATTTCTCTCAAAGTTATGGGAATCCTTATCTCCAGATAGAATTTTAGACATATATAATGAAGATTATAAATGGTTATCTCAGGTTTTCGAATCGGTCAAACCTGCTTCAAATAATATAGGGAAATTGTTGTGGTTCACGCTTGGAGCCCAGACCACAAAACTAATTCACGATGGAATTCACGTTGGTCAGGTTCATAATTTAAATGAATTTGTTTTAGATGCTGATGTAATTGAAGACATCTTTAATAATCCAGATCCTAAACGCGCTAGGACCTTAGAACAAATGCTAATAAGACGTTTCAAGAAACATAAAGGCGATCCCAAGTTTCAAAGACTGAGCGAGCGTTTGGAGACGCTTAGAGAGCGTGCAGAACAAGGTTTGATAACATCTATTGAATTTGTGAAAGAGCTCTGTAAATTAGCTCAAGAAACGGTTCAAGCAGAAAAAGAAGCCGCAGCAAACATTCAAGAGAAAACCCCAAAAGCTGCCTTATCAGATCTTTTTACAGAATTAAAATCGGATAAGACACCAATTGTTGTAGAGCGTATTGTAGATGATATTGATAAAATAGTGAACATAGTACGTTTTCCCGGATGGCAAACCACAAGTTCAGGCGAGAGGGAAGTACAGCAATCATTAAGAAAACAACTTTTAAAATATAAATTACATAAAGATCAAGTTCTTTTTGATAGGGCGTATGGATATATCAAAGAGTATTATTAAAATAAAAACCAAAGAAAAATTATTATTTAAATGGCAAAGTTTTTAACCACATCATGGGTTTCATCATATATCGAAAATATAATAAAGGATGCAAAAAAAGAGGTGTTCCTAGTGTCACCATATTTACAACTATCCCAATCTTTTGTAGAAAGATTAAAAGACGCACAAGATCATAATGTGAAAATTATTATTGTATATGGGAAAAGTGATTTAAAGTCTAGTGAAATGGACATATTAAATGGACTTTCCAATCTGACTCTTTATTTTTCAAAAAACTTACATGCTAAATGTTATTTTAATGAGTCTTCTATGGTTATTACTTCAATGAATATGTATGAATTTTCAGAGAAAAATAATCGAGAAATGGGAGTTTATATAACGAATACTGAAGATAAAGAGCTTTATGAAGATGCATCTAAGGAAACAATATCGATTATAAATTCTTGTGATAAAGTTCAATTAAATAGGAAGAAAAATTCAAAGTCATCAAACACTATAAACACTACAAAAACTAAAAAAACTACAAAAAAGAGAAGAAGTGCTGCCCATGGGAATTGTATTCGCTGTAGTACAAATATTCCTTTAGATATAGACACTCCTTACTGCAAAAAATGTTACAAGTCCTGGTCGTTTTATGAAAATGAAGATTTTGAGGAAAAAGTTTGCCATAGATGTGGAAATGATAATAACTCAACAATACTGAAACCAGTTTGCTATTCATGTTATAAAAGCCTCAATTAAAATTCGTAATTAATAAAAGTGATTAAAGTTCTAGCAGCAATAATATTAAATAAGGATAAGGCCTTAATTGCCAGACGAGACCCTAATAAACATCTATCAGGTTATTGGGAATTTCCTGGAGGTAAGCTTGAGAAAAATGAAACAGAAAAGGATTGCTAAAAAGAGAAATTAATTTAGAATATCATAATACCCATCTTTATTGAAAAGAATAAACTAATTTTCGGTTGCAACGGTAAATAAACTTCGCTTTGCAATCACCGTTGCATAGCCGTTTCGAAAATTAACGGCAATTAAATTTTGTTTCAAACACCTGATTATTAGAAATGTACAGGATACGGCTTTATTATTATCGGGTTAAAACTGTATCTTTATGTTTTAGAGATATACCGTACTAAATCAGATAATCTTACGTATAAAGTCTTCTAAATCATCATTATAAATTTCTTCTTCCTTTAATTGAAGATCCGTTTTACCATTTGTCATATCCCATATTCTTACTTTACGGCAAAGTTGAGTTAATTGAGGAAGTTTCTTGTAAATAGCTGCAACAGCATTTTCACTGATGTCGGGAATAATTAGAACATTACAACCCTCAAGACAATTCATTTTCTCATCGGTCAGTCCATTTAAACCGCTATAAGCTAGCCATACATAATTAGGAAGTAAAATGTCACCTACTATTGCGGTCTTCTCACTTTCAACAAGGATTACGGTACCGTTAACTTTTAATGAATTGATTAATAAATGTTCACCGTAAAGGCAAGAATAATATCCATCTTCATTCTTATAGGGCAC
>Ga0209414_1000856_pt1 | contig 14748 bp, 17 predicted proteins | sample LakVidmifraction_4_FD_181154 | JGI IMG/M metagenome (GOLD analysis project Ga0209414, IMG submission 181154) | Hypersaline microbial communities from Lake Vida, Antarctica - Brine Hole Two &gt;0.2 micron (SPAdes) (version 2) | ecosystem: Environmental > Aquatic > Non-marine Saline and Alkaline >... | reverse complement strand
CATTAATAAAATATATTAATGATAATTACCACCCACATACTACTATAATTATAGATAGTATTTGATGAGAATTATTAGAAGGTTCTATATGTTGTAGAACAGAGGAATTTATTAGATGATAATAACTTATGAAAACATTAAAAGAAGTAACATTAGAATTAAATGAAGAAATAAAGAATAACAAATCCTATATATATTGATATAAGGATGCTCTTGAATGAGTATTGAATGATGTAATTAATGCGGGAGAATTTTCAGTAGAAACTATTGAGAAGTATTTACAAGATTTAATTAATAAATAAGTTGCTTTTTGGCAGAAAACTATTAAGCTATTTACAATACAATATAATTAAGAGGATTATGACTTAAATATTATTAATAAAATAAATATGGCAATATCTAAAGCACAAAAACAGAAAGCAAAAAAGATAAAAGACTTTATAATATTAAAGGCTGATAGCTGAATGTCATTAATTTGAATGGCAAAAGAGCTTTGAACAAGCGAAACAACTCTTAGAAAATATTATTATCAATTAAGAAAAGATGAAATAGTACCTGAAATAAATTGACAAAAAGAAAACCATGTAATGACTATAATAATGCTAGAAAAACTCAAAGTTGCTTTTGCAATGGGTTTTACTGATGTTGAAGCTTCTTTATACTGTGATTTAAATATAAGTACATTAAATGAATATTGTAGCAGGAACCATGATTTTAGGGAATTAAAGGAATCTTTGAAGCAAAAACCAGTAATGAAAGCGAAGTTAAATGTACTTGAAAGCCTGAATAGTAAAGGAATACTTAGTAGTAAGCAAAGACTTGAAGATTCTAAGTGGTACTTAGAACGCAAGGCTAAAGATGAATTTGGGACAAGGCAAGAAATAACTGGGGCTGGTGGTGTACCTTTTCAAGTGGGAACGGTGGAATTTGTTAAACCTGATCCAAAAGAACACGAAGTTTAATTGATAATTTTTAAATTATGAATAAAATAGAGGTATTTTCAATAAAAAATAAACAAGTAATTTGTAGTTATATTTGAATTAAAGAAATTAATGATGAAATGCTGGTTATGGCTAAAATAGAAAGCGTACTTAATGAACGCCCTAAGTATATGACACAAGAAAGTATTGATGAAACTATAAAAGTATTTGATGAATATTTTTATTTAATTATTAACAATAAAAAATTATGATAGAACTATTAATTATTATTGCATTTTACTTTATACCGAGTATTATTGCAATGTGGAGGGTACATAAAGATATCAAGAAAATATTTATACTAAACTTATTTCTTGGGTGGACTTTAATAGGTTGGGTAATAGCTTTGATTTGGGCAGTTTAAAAACTGCTTTTATTATATCCAAAATAGTTTTTAATTAAAAGGTAATATGCTTGCATTATGTTTCAAGCCGAATCCAAAGCAATATGAAGCTTTACAGCTACTGAATAACAGTAATACAGTTGTAGAGCTTTTATGATTCTGAGGTTGAGCTTGATGAGGTAAGACCTTTCTTGCTGGGGCTTGGATAGTTTCTCAATGTAATGTTTTTCCATGAGTAAGATACTGAATATTCAGAAAATATATACAGGATGCAAAGGATACTACTTTTGTTTCATTATTAAAAGTATTAAAAGAACTTGGATTTGAAGAAGAAATACATTTTAGAATAAAAGAGGGTAAAGACATTATTTTTGTAAATTGATCTAGTATTATTACAAGAGGACTAATGGAAAAGCCAACTGATATACATTTTACGAAATTGTGAGGCCTTGAATTGACTGGGGCTTTCGTTGATGAAGCTAATGAGTGTCCTATTGCTGGTATTGAAATACTCCAAACAAGAGTATGAAGACACATGAATAAAGAATACTGAATCCCCGAAAAAGTATTATGTTGTTTTAATCCTGATAAAGGGTGGATCTATTCTTGGTTTTGGAAACCTTACAGAGATAAGGTGGAAACTGCAACCGTAAAGTTTATTAGATCGCTAGCTCGTGACAATGCTAAATATTTAACTAAACAATATCTTAGTAAGCTCTCTAATATTAGAGATAAAATTAAGCGTAAAAGACTTTGGGAGGGTGATTTTGAGTATGATGATACTCCGTGAAGACTATTTAATTATGATAAAATTTGTGACTTAGAAACGAATCCAAAATATACAGGTAAAAAGTATATTAGTGCCGATGTAGCTGGAGAGTGAAAAGATAGAACTGTTATTTTTGTTTGGCATTGATATACTCTTTTATATTATAAAGTTATTAGAAAAAATAAAATAGATGAAGAATTTGACAATAAATTCAAGGCTTTAGCTAAAGTATATTGAATAGGTATGTCAAGTATAGTTGTTGACAAGACCTGACTAGGTGAGGGGGTTGTATGACACTTGAAGTGTAAAGGTTTTGTCTCTAATGCTTCAGTTATCCAAAGTAATGAGTATAAAGATGATAAAACACAAAAAGAAAATTATTCTAAATTAAAAGACCAATGTTATTTTAAATTAGCTGAATTAATTAACGAAAATAAAATAAACTTAAATGCTCTATCTAGTGAAGATTTTGAAACATTAAAAGAAGAACTTGATGTAATAACTCATATTAATATATGAAAAGATGAACCGATGAGAGTTATAAGTAAGGATTTAATCAAAGAAAAGCTAGGGCGTTCCCCTGATTTCGCTGACGCCTTAATGATGAGAGTATTCTTTGACTTACAACAAACAGAAGCATTTTATATACCTTTATAATAAATTTTGATTATTTCAAAAAATGATTATATTATATTTAAAATATCTACTAATTTAAAAATCCATGTCAATAATTGAAAGTGTTGTTTGATTTTTTCAAAAGAATAAAAAAGCAGAACCAGTTATCAATAAAGCAATTTCTTTCGGTGGTATATTTATACAAAGTGACGCAAGTTTGGATAAATTTTATAAAATATATAAAAAAAATCAATTCGTAAGAAGTGCTGTTACTAACTTAATGGATACTATTTGAAAGGGTGGTTTTGATTTAATTGATTTTGATGGAGATACTGTTGCCGATAGTATTAGCAATGATATTAATGAATTATTCAAAACTAAAAGAAAAAAAAGAAATACAAATGCTTTCCAAGAATTTTTGAAAAGAGTTATTAGAGATTATTTTATTGGTGGTAATGTTTATGTTTATAAAGTTACTAGCATTGATGAAGCTGGTAATAAAAGTGATATTGTAACTGGCTTACAAATACTTGATCCACGTTTTATGTCGCCTGTTACGGATAAATTTGGTAATATTGGTGGTTATATTCAAAATGTAAGCTGAAGTATACAGGCTTTTTTACCTGATGAAATATGGCATTTAAGGTATGATTCTGATATTGATGATGAAACTATTGGTATGCCTTTACTTGAAAGTTTAAATACTGATATTGATTTAGATGAGGAAGCAAAAGAAAGTAACCTTGCTTATTTCAGGAATAATCAAACTCCAGCTTCATTAATAATACTTGAAAGCAGTGTGAGTGTCGAGGATTTAGTAGAAATAAAAAAAGCATTACAAGAACAATTTAAGTGATGAAAGAATCATCATAAAGGATGAGTGATGAAATGAGTAAAAGAAGTTGTTAAGCTTCAGGATAAAATAACTGACGCTGAGTTCCTAAGTATGCGTAAGTTTACTTTGGAGAATGTTTGTGCTTTGTTTGGAGTGCCTAAAACAATCCTTTGATATACTGAGGGGGTAAACTATAGTAATGCCGATAAGCAATTCATTGAATATATTGAACATACCATAAGACCTACTGAAAATACTATTGCTGAATTTTTCACGGAAATTATACAGGATCTAGGGTTCGATGGTGTTGAGTTTGAGTTCATTGATGACCATGTTGATCAAAAAGCTATTAAAAGTAAAACAGTTATTGAGTTGGCTAATAATGGTATAATAACACCGAACGAAGCAAGAGAAGAACTTTGACTTGAACAAAGCGAAGAAAAAGAAGCTTATATTTTATGGATAAGCACAAACAAAAAGAAATTATCAAGTAAAGAAAATATTGACACTGCAAAAAAATAGTATAAATTAGAATTATATTTTTAATAAAAGATAGTATGAATGAATTAGATAATTTTAGTTTTGAAATTGAGGCAAATAGTTTAACAAAAAAAGAAAAAGCACCAGATAAGTTTAAGGAAAATATACCTGAATGAGCTTTATTCTTTAAGGCTGTTTCAAGTAATTGAAATTTAAATAGAAATGGTTATATTATAAGAGCGAAAGCTTGGATAACTTGAGCTAACGGAAAAAAAGACCTAACGGCATTAAATGATTACCTAACTAACTGAAAAATTTTATTCCAGCATGATAGCAATAAACCTATTGGGAAACCTTTAGATTTAAAAGTAGTTTGAAATGATTTAATCTTAACTGGTTGGATTTTTGATAATACGCACTCAAATTGAGATATTGGGCGTGGACTTGTAACCAGTATTAGTACTGGACACATTACACAAGCTAGAGAATTTGAGAATATTAAAACATGAGAAGTCCAAAGTGAAGATGAATTTTTTGATGATGCTAGTGCTTGGGAAAAACTTTGGTCGGGGATATGGGTAATGGCTGTTACGAGTGCCGAAATAATTGAAAACTCGTTTGTAACAATACCATCTAATAGAGATAGTCATATTATTAATTGAAGTAAGACCTACTTAATTAATAAACTGTGAGTATCTGAAGATGAATTTAATAATTTACTTTCTAAAAAGTCTAACATGAATAAAAAAGAACTTGACGAAATGAAAGCTGGAATAATTATACCTGAGATTAATAATACTGAGGAAATAGTTGTTGAATCTCCTGCTGAAGAATCTCCTGCTGAAGAGGTTGTACCTGAAGAAGTAGTTGAAGAAAACAAAATCAATAATAAACAAGAAATTGTTTTGACTGATGATATAAAAAGTTTTCTTACAAATACTATTGCTACTTTAAAAAATGATCTTCAAAAAGATTTTGATTTAAAGATTAATGCAATAAAACAAGAAAAGAGGGATGATTTAGCAAGTGTTGTAAAAAACACTGTTAAAACAGAAGAAACTGATCCTGAAACTGATCTAAAGAATGCTTTAAGACAAGACTAATTTTTATATTTATAATTCTATATACCACATGGATAAAACAAAAATAATAGACGCATTATATAATGCTGTTCTAATTAATAGAGTACACGCTACTACTGGTGCTAAAAGAGAAAAAGCAGAAACAGCTTTAAATAAAATGCTTAAAAGTGCAAGTGTTACTAATTCAGTTGACTCATTATATGAGATGTCTTTTTCTGAATTTATTGAAACAAATGCTAATGAGGCTATGTCTACTGGACAAGTTGGTTTTGGTAAAGAATTTGTTGATCAAGAAATTTTAGTTGCTATGTTAATTGAAAGATTTGGAGATGAAAACTCTATACTTTCAATGATTCCAAGTTCAAATATTAAAAGAATGAACGGGAAAAAAGAAACTTTACCTGCTAGAGGTAAAAAAATTAGAATGGTTTGAGGTATTGAAAACGCTGATATACCAGCTGTAGTTACTGCACAACTTAAAAAAGCAAAAACAACTTCACTTTCAATTGAAGCTAAAAAACTAATTCTTACTGTACCTTATACAGATGAATTACTTGAAGACTCTGTTATTGAAATGGGTTGATATGTTATTTCTGAAATATCTAGTGCGTTTGATACTTCAATGCATCAAGTTATAATTAATGGTGATACTACTACGGGTAACCTTGTTAATATTAATATTATTGATGGTAATACTACTGCTTTACCTGATGGGAATGTTACTGATTTTATTGTTATTAATAACGGTGCTAGAAAAACAGCAATTATTAACGGTTCTACTGTTAATGCTGGTGCGTTTGAATTAAGTGATATTAGAAGTGCTAGATCAAAAATGTGAATAAAAGGGTTAAATCCTATGAACCTTGTACTTGTTGTTTCTTCAAGTGTTTACTTCAAATTACTTGGACTTTCACAAGCTGAAACAATTGAAAAATTTGGTTGACAAGCTACTGTTGTTAATGGTGTTATTACTGCTATTGACGGTATGAGAGTACTACATAGAGAAGAACTTGGGGACGCTACTGCTACTGGGGAAGTTTCTGCTAACCCAGCGTTAAATACTACTGGACAAGCTGTAATAATCCATTTACCTAGTTTATGGATTGGTATTAGAAGAAACTTTAGTACTGAAGCTGAAAGAAATGTTAAAGAGCAACAAACAGAAGTTACTGGATCAGCTAGAGTTGATGTTGTATTCAATGACTTACAAGTTAATGAGCAAGCTACAAGTTCTTGTGTGTTACTATTCAATATTACAATATAATTTACGGGGGTTTGCCCCCTTTTAATTCTCTAACAAAGTAAACATGAAAATTTACATGATGAAACTTAAAAAAGAATTAAGAATTACTATTAATTGAACGAAACAAGATTTAAAAAAATGATATGAAATTATGGCATTTACTTTGTCTGAATATTCAAAGTTTGCTCCATATTCAAACACTAAAATTGTTGAAGTTAATGATAAGAAATTCTTAAACTTAGTTAAAACTAATTTACAAAAATTAGATGGTATTGAAACTGATTTATCTAATTCAAAAGATGATGAAGCAGATAAAAGATACCAAGCTGAACTTGATAGAAGAAAGGTTTTAAATTGAGAAGAAATTGAAACTACTCCTGAAATTGAAACTACTCCTGAAGTTGAAACTACTCCTGAAGTTGATCCTTTCGCTGATGAAAAATAATATTTAATATATTCAAAATATGTATACTACACTCACAAAAGTAAAAACTTACTTATGAATAACTTGAACGGCTGATGATTCAAGATTGTCATCTATTCTTGGTGGTGTAGAAGCTTTTGTTTTTAATATTATTTGAGATATTAGCCATGGTGATAAGACTGAAACAATTTGTGTAAGTCTTATAAATAAAGAAACTTTCCCACTAACAAATAAAAAAGTTACTCAAATTAAAACCGTAAATTGAACTGATTTTACAAGTAAAATTAATGGTACTGATTATTTAATCAGGGCTAATGATACTGTAACAATTACTTGAATTTCTGGTTTTATTAGTAATTTAGTTTTTAATGTTTTTGATATTGTTTACACAAGTGGTTATGTAATAATACCAGTTGACTTAGAAAATGCAATTGCTGAACTTGTTTGATTTACTTTTGCAAAAGACTTATGAAAAAATATTACAAGTGAACAAACTTGACCAAGGAGAGTTGTTTTTTGAAGTGAAGACACTACTGATACTAAAGTTAATGAAGCCTTAACCATTATCAATAATTATCAAGTTTTAAATCTTAAACATTTTACATAATGAGTTTAAATAGATTTTTAACCCAAACTTGTACTATTTCTTCAGTTGCTAGGGTAAATAATAATTGAACACAAGAAGCAACACAAACACCAGTATATACTGATATTGGATGTTTCTTATATCAGGAAAAAAGAACACAGCAAATAAATAGTATTTCGACTGAGGAACAGGTTTGAGATATTACACTTATTGTTGAGCCTGATAAAACTAATATTGAAAAAAATTATAGAGTGGTTGTAACTGATCCCGAATTATGAAATTTAGGGGAATATATAGTTGCCGTTGTTGAAAAACATAGAAGCTTTACTTGAATTTGAGGTATTAGTATAATCCTTAAAAAATTAGAAGATGGCGAAAACTAGTACTTTTGTAAAATCAAAAGAAGCGTTACTTGCAAAGTATACATGAAATATAAATACAGCTCTTGAATTTATAAAAAATGAAGCTGAAGATAGAACGCCTGAAGATAAGAAAATATTAGTAAAAAGTTTTGAAATTGAACGTGCAGTAGAACTTTGAAATAAAATTATATGAAAGGTTAAAAATGATACTCCTTATGCTTTCTTTGTTGAATTTTGAACTAAGAGGGCAAAGAATTATCATAAACCTAAATGAAGTGTATTTTTTAGAACTGGAGATTATAATGGTTTACCGTGAGCGAGAATGCTTACAAGGGCTGTTGATGAGAATAGAACTGAATTAAATAAAATACTAACAAAATAATATGGCTAATTTTTTAAATACTGCTGAAGTGGTTGGTGCTATGCAAGCTGACGCTTGAATTACAGCACTTATACTTGCTGAAAATATTTTTGATAATATACCAGCTGAAGCGCCTGGAACAGATTTTTTAATTGTTGAGGGAGCTATTTCACAAAGAAATAAATTATGCCATAAAACAAACAGGGTGTCTATAAGATATATGTCATGATCTAAAGACGGTGGAACTTTCCCCGTATTAAGGAATATATATAATACAGTAAACTCTTTTCTTGTTTGAGATAATAAAGTATTTTGAAGTATTGAAATTTATTTAGTTGAAGAAACGACATATTTAGAAACTGTTGACGAACTGGGAAAAAATACAATTATTAATGATTATTTCTTTAACTTTATTAAATAATGAATAAAGATAAAAAGTTAGTTGAAAATACTAAAAAAGTTATTCAAGAAAAAAAATATAATATTGAATTTTTAAATAAATTTAATATTTCTTGAAAAATGTACACTAAATGAGTATATTTATTGAAAGAAGAAGAAATTGAATACTTAAAAAATTCTCCTTTTAAGAATAAGGTAAAATTCTTATAATAATATTTTTTAATAAATTAAAATTATGTGAGCAATAAATCCGTTAGAATTACCAAAATTTGTTGGTATACTAGAAATAAGAACAGCTGGCTCTACATGACCTTTTACGAGATTAGCTTGTGTTAGAGGACTTGTAGCTACTGTTGATACTTCTGCAAATACAGTTGAGGTTAATGCTGATGACTGTGGTACAGTATTTTCAGGTAACAGACCTTGAATTACTATTGAAGCTGAATTGCTTGAAGATATGGGGGTTGATACTATTGAACTTTTACTTGGTTGATTAAATAGAACTAATGTCGCTGGTACTCCAGTATCTATTACAGGAGAAGTTATACAAGCTGGGGCTGTTGTAGTTCCTAAAGGTACTGTTTATAATGTTGTTAATAAAAATTGAGCTAATACGGTTGTTAGTTCTATTGTTATTGATGATAATGTTACTCCACTTGTATTAAATACTAATTATACTGTAAACGTTGATACTAATGGTAGTGTTACAGGTAGAATTGGTACAACATATATAACTTTCTTAACTGCTACTTCTTGACTTGGTATTGGTGTTAATATTGATTATTCATACACTCCAAACGCTTCTGAACAGGTAGAAATTGATTCTAGTTTTACTGAAAACGCTTTATTTGAAGTAAAAATTACTGCAACTAACGATTCTAAAGACAGAATAATTACTTTAACTCCTGCTAGATTTGAAGCTCCTTATAATATGAACTTCTTAGATGTTGTTGAAGCTGGTGATATTACTGGTGCAACACTAACATTTATTTGAGAAAAAGACTCAAAACTTACTTACAAAAATGAAATTATTTAATGTAATAAAATTAGGACGGCTTATACCGTTCTTTTTTTTTGTTTATTTTTTTGTTTTTTTTGATATAATGATTTTATTAAAACTAACAAAAAAATATGTATTCGAATTTATTAAGAAAAGATTATAATTTGAAAATAAAAATTTCTTGAAAAGAAATAATAGTAAAATATAAGCAAGCATATATTCAGGAATTACTTGAATTTTTAACAGAAAGCCAAAATGATAACTTTGATTTGCTTGGATATATATTTGACTTTATTGAAAAAAACGCAAATATAACACTATTACAGGAAGAAAAAAACGAAATAATGCCAAAAGTAGTTGAAATATTTGAAAAACTAAAAAATACCTTATTTAAATCGTTTTTTACGATAAAAAAAGGTGTGTCAGGTAGTAAGTGACCTTTTTCCTCTTTCCTTATGATTATATGCGATAAGTTTTCATGTGATCCTAAGTATTTATTAGAAAACTATACATGGGAGCAAATAACTGATGAAAACAGTTATATTGATTGAATTATTTGGAATGCTAACGAACAAACAAAAGAGTGAAGACAGAAAAATAAACAAAGAGTGAAATTCAAAGAAACTTTTACAAATTCTATTGAAGATGATTTAAAAATTGCTAGGCAAGCTGGTATGAAAAAATAATATTTATTAAAATAATAATATGGCTATTACTGAAAATATAGAAGTTGAAATTAGTATTGATAAAAAACAAGTTGATAGAGAATTTAATGATTTAAAAGATGATATTGAGGGATTTAAAAAAAGACTTGCTAGTGATGAAGCTAGTAAGTTAGCTTTATCTGTTTCATTGAAAGAACAGGAGTTAAGAATTGCTAGGGAATTATTAAGAAAATCAATAAAAGAGTGAAATTCTGAAGCTGAGATTAAAATAAGAACTGATATAAGTAAATTAAGTCAAGAACTAACATGAGCTAAAAGAGAGCTTAGAAACTTTGCTAGAACTGGTGAAAAAGATGTAAGTGTTTTGGGAAAGCTTTTTGAATCAGTAAATACTGAGATTTCAAAAAGTAGACAAGAACTTGTTAAACTTGGTAAAAGTACAGCTGTTTTAGATAGGTTAGAAAAAGAAATAAACGACCTAAATAAAGAGTTTTCTAAGGGTGGCTTAAGTGTTAAAGAATATCAAACAAAACTAAACACTTTGCAAAGTCAACTTCCTAATGCAAGTGGGGCTTTTGATCAAGTTAAATGATCTGTTAAAGCTTTATGAGTTGCTTTTTTGGCAGGTTTTTGAATAAATACACTTATTACTTTTGCGAAAGACGCAGTAAAAGCTTTTGCTGATTTCGAGGCAGGGCTATCAAGAATAAATACGGTTGCTGGCGTTTCTGAAATAGAACTTACTGGCTTATGAGATGAAATTAGTATTATATCAAAAGAGTTTGGAATTGCTAAAGAAGAGCTACTTGATACAGCTTTTAACATTTCATCAGCTGGTGTTGAGTTTCAAAATGTAAGCAAGATTTTAAGGCTTTCTAGTGTTGTAGCACTTGGGGCATTTACTGATACAACGACTGCTTTTAATGGGATTATAGCTGTAATTAAAAAGTTTGGTATTGATTTAAATGAGTCTTGAAGTGTTGCTGAAAAGTTTTTTATCGCAAATAAACTTTGACAAACAACCATTGAAGACCTTGCTAACGCAATGCAAAATTTAACTTCTTCAGTTAAGCCAGCAGGGGTAAAAATAAACGAAGTATTTGCAATACTTTCTACTTTGACTGGGGTTACCTGAAATGCGAATCAAGTAATAACTCAGCTTAACGGTGCTATTAATGCGATTGCGGCTCCAACTACTGACGCAAGTGCAAAATTCAAAGAATTGGGTATTGAAGTTGGGCAAGGTGCTATCGAGCAAAAGGGGTTTGTTACTGTTGCGAAAGAAGTTTTTGACGCTACTAATTGAAACTTAGAATTATTAAGAAAATTAATACCTGAAGTTGAAGCACAAAAATTAATTGTTGCTTTAGCAACAACACAAAATGATAAATACAAGCTTTCTTTGGATGAGGTAACTAATTCACAAGGTAACTTACAAGAAGCTGTCAATCAAGTTACAAATGATACTAAATTTCAATTAGAGGTTGCCAGTAGAAAATACGAAGATTTTAAGGTTAGAGCATGAAGTTCTTTAATAAGTATATTTGGTTTTTTATATGATTTTGCCAGTATATTAAAGAGTACACTTAAGGTTTTAAGTGGTTTTGTTGCTTTGGGTGTGCTTTCAATTGGTCGTTTTGGTAAAAGTTTTTTTGATGTTTTCAATGATATTAGAGATAATTTTTCAAAGTTTGTTGAGATGTTTAGGGGGTTTAGTTTTGATAAATTATTAAAATGACAACTTACTTTACCAAAAATAGAGTTTAAAAACTTAAAACAAAGTGAAGCTGATTTTAAAAAGTTTGGTGGTAACCTTTCAAAAAGTATTGAAGAAGAATTTAAAAATATTACTGATACTATTTCAGGAAATTCAAAACAAAGTAAACTTGCTGTTGATGAATTATTAGAAGACATAAAATGAACTAGTCAAAGTTTCGGTAGTGCTGTTTGAGCTAATAATGAAGATGTTAAAAAAAATGAAGATAATATTAATAAAATGGGAGCAAAAGCAAAAGAAGGCAATAAAGAAGCTGAAAAACTTGCTAAAGAAGCTGAAAAAGCAGAGCAAGAAAGGCTTAAAACTCGTGAAAAATTCTTAAAAGAAAAAACGGATAATGAAATAAAACTTGCTGTATCAGCACAAAAAGAAATTGATTCAGCTGTAAAAGAAAGTGAGGGAAAAATAAAAGACTATCAAAAAGAAATTGAGAATACATGAAACTCTTTTGATAAATTAAAGGAAAAAGCTATTGCTGATATTGCTGATATTGATAATGAGCTGTGAAAACTTGACAGAGATAGAACACAAAGTATAGCTGATAGGGCTATTGAAATAGAAAAAGAAATTGACGAAATAAAAAAGAAATGAACATTTGAGTGAGATGAATATTTAACCTTGCTAAAATTAGAAAAAGAACTTGCTCTAGCTAAGAGTAATACTTCAGCTGAAGCAATAATAGAATCTAAAAGAGTAAGTGAGTTGAATCCAACGCAACTAATAATTGAAGAAATTGAAGCTGAAAAATTAAAATTAGAAGCAAAAAGATTATCCATTGAAACAGAAATTGCACTTGCTGAGGAACAAAAAAATAAAGAAATTGAAATACTTGAAGCGAAAGTTATAGCTGAACAGGCACTCATTGTACAACTTTGAAATATTAGAGTTAAAACTGAAGAATTTGTTACTAAAAGACTTAGAGAAGAAACAAATAAGCAAATTGCCATTACTGATAAGTTAATTGAAAGAATTAGAACACTTATAGAACTTAAAAGGCAGGCGTGACTTAGTGTTTGAAGTTCTAGTACTCCAAGTGTACCAAGTACAAGCTGAACGAATACAAATACAAATTCTAGCAATATAGCAGTTAATTTGGGTGGTGTTATTGTAAATGATGGATCTGATGTTGATGTAATTGTTAATAGGGTTACTGAAGCAATAGTTGAAGCTAGTCAAAACGCAAATAAATGAATAACTTAGTTTTTAAAAAAATATATTATGAGTGTAAATAATTTTGCTGTAAATGATCAGGCTGTAAATACCGAAAGCCTACCTATATCAGAGATACTTGATACTATTAGTTTTAATAATTTTGGATTGCAAAATGCAAATGTTATTACAAGTGGGGAAAGCTTTGGTTTTAGAAATACAAGTAATAGAGATATTAGTATTTTTAATAACCCACAAGCAGATTGAGAAATATTAAATAGTGCATTTTTCAGAGGTAGAAATATTACAGTTGATGGCTATTTAATAGCTTGAAACAAAACCTTACTTGATGACGCTATTGATAATTTTAAACTTAATTTATCTCCGAAAAATAAACTATTAAAATGGAAAGTAAACGGAAAAGTTAGACAACTTTTTGCTACTATGGATAGTATAAAATTTGGTGAAAAAGATAATATTGCCATCCCTTATACTTTAACTTTTATAAGTCAAGATAGTTTTTGGTGTAATGAAATTGAGCAAAGTTCTAGTATTTGAAATATTGCCAGTTCACCGAGAACTGAGCAAATTAATAATGTATGACAGCCAGCCTTCCCGTTTATTGTATGTGGTTTTTTGACTGGATTAGTTGGTGTTACTTCAGTTGCTATAACTTCAGGGGGGGTTTGAATCACTATTAATGAAATAATAAGTAATAATGATATTCTTGTTATTGACGGGAGATTAAAAACGGTTAAATTAAATAATGTTGAAATAGATTTTGATTGAATATTTCCTCAGTTAGAAAATGGTGCTAATACTGTTGTTTTTACAATAAATGGTACTTTCAGCGTTGATGTCTTAATGGTATACAAATTAAACTTATTATAAAATGGATAAATTAAATAAAAGATTTCTAGTAAAAGTTTTTAATCTTGATTGAAGTTTTAAAAAAAATATACCTGAAAATATTATTGCAAGTCCTATAAATTATAGTGAAAATATAAACGGCTGACAAGGAATGCTTAAAATACTTTTAAATATTTCTTTTAATGATACTGGTATTGAGAAAAGTGACTTTGTAAAGGTTTTTATGTTTGATTCTAATTTTCCAAGTTGAAAATTAATTTATACAGGAATCATTGAAAGAATTAAAAGAATTTATTTACCAAGTGTAAATCAAGTAGAGCTTGTGTGTTTATGACTTTGAAGTTTACTTACTAGATTATTTTTTGAAAAAACAGGTAGTAAAGTATTTTCAGAAAATAAAGATCCATGAGATATTGTAAAAGATGTTATTACTTATTTTAACAGTGTTTATACTTGATCTTGGTTAAATGATACAGGGGTTACTTTACTTGGTAGTAATACAAGTATTAATTTTGATTTTACTTATTGTTTTGAAGCCATAGAAAACCTTGCTGAAAGTGCTGGTTTTTATTTCTTAATAAAAGAAGACTGAACTGTAATATTTCAAGCAAAGCAAGCAACGGTTACTCACAGCTTCACAGCCTGAAAAGATTTACAAGAGTTGGTTATTGAAGAAGATACACAAGATTTACAAAATACTATTTTTCTTGATTATACGGGATGACAAAGTATAATTTCAGATTGAACGAGTGCCAGTACTTGGGGAAAAAGAGAAATAAACGAAAGTAGAACTGACATAAACTTATTG
>Ga0209414_1000855_pt1 | contig 14760 bp, 12 predicted proteins | sample LakVidmifraction_4_FD_181154 | JGI IMG/M metagenome (GOLD analysis project Ga0209414, IMG submission 181154) | Hypersaline microbial communities from Lake Vida, Antarctica - Brine Hole Two &gt;0.2 micron (SPAdes) (version 2) | ecosystem: Environmental > Aquatic > Non-marine Saline and Alkaline >... | reverse complement strand
CATCGTCGCTCTGGCAGCACTTATTTGTGGCACTATTCTCATTGTTCTAAAAACCCGCAGCAGAAACAATACCACAGGTGCTGGGGATCGGGATGAAGCCAAAATAATGCAGGAGATCTATCAGGGGCTAGGTCGAATGGAAGAACGAATAGAATCGCTCGAAACGATCCTTAGGGACACAGAAAAAATGGATAAAAACAATGAATAAATACTATGACAGACAGGGTGGAATCTACAGAGCCCGCGATGGCGTCTTTCTCGGCGTTTGCAAAGGCATATCTGAATATTTTGATTTCCCCCTCTTTTGGATACGAATGGGAATGGTAGTATTTTTCATCTTCAGCGGATTCTGGCCAGTAATTGGCATCTACCTCGTCGCCGCATTTTTCATGAACCCCAAACCCGTAAAACCTATTCATTCTGAAGAAGAACGTGCATTCTACGACAGCTATGTTCATTCACCAAGGAGTGCAGCACACAGACTGAAAAAAAAGTTCGGAGATTTGGATAGAAGAATACGTAGAATGGAGGATGAAGTTACGACCCGGGAATACGACTGGGAGCGACGATTTAAATCTTAGTGCTTACTTTCACCCGCTCTAAAACAAACATCCATAGGGCGGGTGAAACACCCCATATACCTCACTAGCACTAGAAGGCTGTCCGAGAATGCGCTTTTTCCCCAACTCTTTGTTATTTACAAAAAATAATGCTCGAAATATCAACTATATGTCTGTGCTTATTTTTCGAAAATGCCTCGATTTGAGAAAAAACACCTATTCTCGGACAGCCTCCTAGGAGGCTGCCCGAGAATGCGCTTTTCCCCAACTCTTTGTTATTTACAAAAAATAATGCTCGCAGGTAAGCGTAGACTCCGATATCAAACATATGACTGTGCTTCTATTTTTTAAATTTCTCGATTTTAAACAAAACCCCTATTCTCGGGCAAGCTCCTAGACTTTTCCATCCTTGAACCTATTATATAAGGAGATGATTTTCGCTCTTTTATGCCTAATTTGTGTCGATACCAGAAATGGCAACAACACAAAACAACATATCAGAGAAAACCAAAAAGGAGGAAATCATGACCCAGGTAATCCATTACTTCGTGTTAATATTTATAGTTTTTGTCCTTGCAGAAATAAGGAACGTTCTACTTTACGACATTCCATACCAAAACAAGTCAGTGAGTCTCTGGAGCGAGACATCCCAGAATAGTCAACCACAACCAGACATAAAGTTTCTATAGAATGTTTTTAGTAGCTATACCTTATACATCTCAGGTAAGCGATAGACTCTAGATAAGCGACAGACTCCGAAGGGCACTAAACAGAGTCCCGGTTTATTACCAGTTTATCGGGGTTTACTTTGACCATGCCGCTGGCGATTATTTTTGTCCAGTTTTACTCACATGCTATCAGAGTACATTGCCGCGACCTTCGTCATAGGAGCTTGTCCGAGAATAGGGATTTCGAACTATTTGTTCAACCTGAACCGCACCTGAGAACTTTGGAGCCTCAACAATACGACTGTGTCGGTCTCCTATTTCCTCTGGAGAATAAAGAGTGGACCAGTGTTTATAAAACAACACGTGGCACTTCAGGCTGAGTCGTCCTTTTTATTACTGCCAACTACCCCACCTCATACAAATAATATTTCCCGTTTAGTAAGTATGATTTATTGCTCAATAGTTACACATTAGTCGAAAGCTAAAGACACATCCATAAGATCCGCTAAAATACAAATCCATTATCCTTCAAAGACCAAACAGTAACTATTTTATGGAAGCCTGCTCATTATGCTGGTACCAATAGATATATATATTTTTACCAGCACATTAAGAAGGATTATATCCCTGCTATGAACAATATCTGGACGACAGAAACATTTATTTTATTGTTTTGTGCATTCTTTCTTGGCGGGATCGTCAAAGGGATAATAGGTACAGGCCTGCCAACAATTGCCCTTGCTCTCATCACCGCCACCATCGGAATCAGAGAAGGAATGGCCATAATCTTGCTGCCTTCCATCCTCACCAATATCCAGCAAGGATTACTTGGTGGTCATCTCAAGACTGTACTTAAAAGAAGTTGGACCTTTCTCCTTGCAACCTTTTGCACCATTTGGCTTGGTGCTGCTCTACTTGCACGAGTTGATGTATCCTTTCTTTCCGGACTCCTTGGCGTTATCTTACTTTTGTATTCAGCCTTTGGACTTCGCAGTAAAACTCTCCCCCGCCCCCATAATTTAGAAAAATGGCTATCCCCCATAGTAGGAGCGATAAATGGCTTATTAACAGGCCTCACCGGATCATCGGTTATCCCAGGAGTTCTTTATCTGCAAAGCCTTGATCTTGGACGCCACAAACTTGTCCAAACTATGGGACTGTTATTTCTTACATCGAGCACAACCCTTGCTTTTGCTCTGCAAAAAAATCAACTTCTCACGGCTGAACTTCTCAAACTGTCGGCTCTGGCATTTATACCCGCGTATATTGGCATGTTTTTGGGAGTACGTATTCGCAACAGAATCTCTGACAGCCTTTTTAGACGGTTCTTTTTTATCTTTATGTTTGTTCTTGGCCTATATATCATTGTAAGAGCATTTTTCTAAACATACCAACAAAACATTGCTTCTAGATGTAGCCTACTGAATCGCCCGTCATCTCTCCACCCTAAAAATTTATGTTGACAAATAGAACAATTCTTCATATTATCGATAATAGATAAAGGAGAAAGCAAGTGGGAAAGAATATAATACAGCGCCAAAGCCTGAAGGAACAGATCGAGTCAATTCTCATTGAAAGAATTGTTGACGGCACACTTAAATCCGGGGACCGGCTAAAAGAACTACAGATAGCTGACGAATTCGGAACAAGTCAGGCTCCTGTGCGTGAAGCACTCCGCAGCCTACAGGCCCTCGGCTATGTTGAACATACCCCCCATGTGGGAGCATTAATTAAGACGTTCACCCCAAAAGAAATTGAAGAAGCTCATCAGGTACGTGAAGCCCTTGAAGGTCATTGCCTGATCCTTGCCAATATCGAACTTACAAATCTCGTTGCTGAATTGACCCTACATACCGACACAATGCACGAGGCCATGACAAAAGGTGATATCAAAGCATTTTCGATGGCTGACAATCTTTTTCACCGTACAATTGTTGAATTTTCTGGAAACAAGAGCATGCTTAGCATCTGGGATTCCTTGAGAATGCAACTACAGGTAATAGCCACTATCGGTGAGGCATCAATGCCACTTGAAAAACTTTATGCGCTCCATCCACCAATTGTCGCTTCGCTTAAACATAGGCATCGTGAACATGCAGGGCGTTTTTTAGCAGAGCATTACCGACAAATAGCAACGTACTGGAACAGTTCCAGTATTATCTGACAATTAGCTTGAAAGGGACCTCTTCTCGGGGATGAGGTATCCCATCTGTATCATCAGCAAAGTGCATAACAGTTGCAATATATTGTTACAAAGTGCGCTTTATAAAATTATCGATAATCGATAAGGAGACAGTTATGCGAGACAACACAACAGTTAACAAAAACGATAGAGACATCAAAAAAGAAGTAAGTCTTGAAGAATTAGATGTACTTTGTAGACAATACAATCAATTGCATGACGAAGAGGTGCTGCGTATAGTCACCCGATTTTTTTGCAAAATAGCAAGCTTCTTCAAGCATAAAACAAATCAACAACAACAACAACAACAACAACAACAACAACATACCACTCCTCTGCAAGAGAGATGAGCGGTGAAGATGAGCGGTCTAAAACAATGAATCCGGATACCTGTTAAGAGGTCTCCGGATTCATTGTGTAAAAGAAACTGTGCGTCAGAATCTCCAGGCTAAATCTGGAAGATCTGTTACTTTTTTAAAACTCTCTTAGCCTGTGAACTACTCGAGTTGGACTGACAGGAAACTGTCCCTGTAGTTAGTGGCTTTAAATAGCCCAATTATACAGAAAAAACAGCCGCACTTTACCTTCTTAAACTATCTCTGGATGTTGGATAACTTACGACAATATTTCTTACCAGTAAGCGTGCACCGTTATAGTCGAGCAGGTTTTCCTCAACAGCCGATTGCAAACGTAGGAAAAGCTCATGAAAAAGATCATTACCTCTATTTACAGACTTTCTTAATGGTGCCGTTTTTACACTTTTAGGTAACCCTTGGGTTGAACTCGTGCTTGGAGAAAGGTATCCTGCCTGTGCATACTGAATGGCAGGCGCCCTTATATCAAATTTGCTTGAAAGAAAAACAGTAAGTTTTTTTGCCTCAGAACAGGAGAACACTTCTTTTTTCAAACTGCTTTTCACTGCACTCATCAACTGGGCAGCCTTAATCTGCCTATTCTTTTTCACAAAATAGTCTCTTAACTCCACATCTGCTTTTTTCTTGTCTCTCTCAAAAACAAGATCAGATAAATGAATTATTTTTGATGATTTTTTATTCTCTCCCATTTCAAAATCTCCTCTTTTTCTTTTTAAGATCATTACCTAACACACGTCAACCACCACATTGTGGTATTTAAGTATATAGTCAGATAATGAAGAGGTCAATAGCAGAGCAGTTAAACACTGCGCTACAAAGAAATAAAAACAAGGGAGCGTTAAACTATTTCGAATTTGAAAATCATTTCAGTAGCGAAGCCCTTGTTCATTGCTGATCTTGCGATTTTCTCCCAAAATTTTCAGATCTTTTAAGTACAATTGGGCCTGATCCAGATAAAAAGAAAGAGCTTTTGAGAAATGTTTACCCACCAGTCCATCAACAAAAACCTGACTGATCTCTTTATGCCTTTTGAGCACAAGTTGTGACCTGTAGAATATGAGCCACTCTTCTTCTGAGATATTCTGTAAAATGGTTGCCAATGCCTTTCTGGCCCGGGGTTGATACATCCAGAAGTACATAAGATCCAGAGCGTTAACGATTGTGAGTCTCTCAAGGTCTTCAGCCTCATCACCAAGGGTTTTCATCATAATTTTTGGTGATTGCAGCATTTCAAGAACATCTTCCTCAGGAAACAGAAGATCCAGCTTGGAAAAAACTGTGAAGACCTGGGATATCTTTGTTTTGTACGCAGCAAGACGTGCACGAATATTAATCTGACGATCAGCTACACCCTCAATCACAGCTGCCACACAATCGGATGCAAATTTAGAGATAATGGCAGCCCATTTTTGCAAGACACCGGTCACATCGGGGGCACCGAAAGCACCTAAAACAGCACCAATTAAAGAGTTAAGAAGAATCGCCATGGGAATTGCCAAAATTGACCTGAAAAAGTTCCCAATAGTGGCACCTTTTGGAAGTCCACGGATCGTATTATGACTGGATATATATATCCCGTTTGCAAGCCCCATCACCGAGTACAAAAGGATCGGGTTGGTACTAGTGGTCACATTAAAGGTATTGTCGAGAAGGACAGTCTTAACAAGATAATCTAATAGAGGTACCGAAAATCCGGTATACAAAAGAGAATCAGAAATCCTGCTCCAACTCACCAGAGAGTTCCAGGGTAAAAGAGGCGACCTCCGCAATCCACCTCCTCCGAGTACTGATTGCACAATATTTCTCAAACCAGTAATAGCAAACCAGATAAATGCACCGAAATAGGCAAGAACCCACCAGTCCTTAGTAAGACTGAAGGTTAGAAAAGCCGGTATAAAACCAAGGGCTACCTTGAGGATATTTTTCAGATTGGTGTTCAGATACTTCCACCATTCGTCCACGGACTCTTTCTCTTTTTTACAATCTTCAGCTGCATCCTGTCCTCTTTGTCTGGTCAACCCACCTAAGGTCGCAATATTACCAGAGTCGTTATGCTGTAGTTCGTATCCGTCTAGAGTCCAGTCCAGCCACTGCCTGGTCCCCGCCTTTTTTGTCAGAGAAAACCGTTTAACAAAACTGATTTTCGCAGATGTTTCCGAAGGGGCATACTGGCGACTATGAATGTTTTTTGTCAGCAGGGCACTCACCGGAATAACAAGTCTATCCTGATCATGCGCCATGGTCTCGCGAAACATCTTCCGAGCTCTTAGCGGTAAAGTATCAAGAACAACCAGCCCCATCCCATACTGATGCTCTGCCTGGCCTGTCGATCCTGAACCTATTCGGGATCTCAAGGTCCGTTTTTTGTAGTATTTATGAAATGTCTCAAGATCGTACAAAATATCGATGAGCGAAAGCTTGCGAGCTTGCATCTGATCGAGTTCTTCGCCCAGGCTGAGTGCCTCCACCTCTCCTGCTGTAAGTCTTTTCAATCCCGCTCTCATGCGTAATTGCTGCTCTTCATGATCCCAGATAATCGCGCGAATAACTCGTTTAAGATTTATGACGTTGTCATCATTTAAGGCTTTTTGTAGCTCTCCCACCAGTCTGTAGTGATCAGCCGGGTTCTTGAGATCGACAGACTCACCAAGGTTTCTTCCGCTGCCAACTGTCACCCCCGAACTCATACCGTGGGTGGCATTTTTAAGATTATACGCCTCCACATGGGTTACCATTCCAGCACCTGCATAGAGAAGTTCTAGAGTATCCTGGATCGAAAGATTACTTAAGTTTAAGGTGAACTTAGAACTTGAATGAAGTGAAAGGAGACGTTTTAACACCTCACTGAGGCTGCATTGGAGTAAAGTAGGAAGATCTTCACATTTTTGAGGAACAGTAGGATCGTGCACCTCGGAATTATGCATAGGTAAAAGAAAACGGTTGATTATGGCATCAACACCCAATAGTTTTCCACTGTCGATTCTCTTCTTCTGCTCTTCTTGACTATCTACAGCTTCCGCTGACAATGCAGTAAATTCTAACAAAAGCGCATTATGAATAAATCGTGCAAGGTGAAGAACCGATGGTTGCCCAGTCCCTACAAATTTTTTAAAGATTTTCCGATCGAGGGGTTTTAGGTTTATCCCAAACTCATCGTTGATGGTTTTACTGTGCCGCTTATTAAAAACATCCAAGACGTCAAAAACATATTTCTGCTGATATTGTGATACCTTGCGTCCTTCCTCCATCAGCGCAATAACAGCGTCCTCTCTTAAAAACTTCAAAAAGGATCGGTTATCATTAAACCCATGGGGTTCCCAGGTAAACCTTGCGTATTTATCCCGAAATCTGGTGGATATTTCAATCCCAACCTGCACCTGAATATCAAGAATAGCACTGGCTTCAATAAGCTCTTCTATGACCTTCGGCCGCACATAATTATAGTACACCACAGTGAGATAACGAATACCTTTGATCCAGGCATCCATAACCAGATGAGTGGGAGATTTACGTCCCTTGGTGTTGGAATCGTGCACATGATCATCAAAGGCTATCTGATTCCACTCCTCCGGCATCTCAACAAGATGATATTTCGCAAGTTCTTTTCTCACACTGGTGGGGTTACCGGTTGAAACCATGCGAAAATCATGGGCAAGTTTTAGTTGGCGAAGCTTGCTGTTGCGGCAACGAACGAGTTCCTTCATTATCTGTAGCAGAACTCTGGCGGTATTTTTTTGATATAATATATGTGATGAGAGAAAGACCTCATCCCGAAGCGATTTAAGGGCTTTGATTCGATCACCAGCCTGACCTGTTTCAAAAGAACCAAGTAGACCCACGATAGAATCTGCGATGCGCAGTCCTCTTGGAGCCGCCATCTCCTTAATGCCATGGGGGTGCATATGCTCTACGAGCAACGATCTAAGAGTACGGGACTGAGTCCCCCGTTCCAATACCTCATTTATTATCCGCAGCAGCTGATAATCGTCTTTATCAAAAAATATGTGTGAAAATTTCATAGTCATCTGTGTTACAATTGGGCCCTTTCTCTGGTGTAATTAAGCGCCACAATACATCCTGAAGGATTTGAAAAATGGCTAAACAGCGATAAAGTCCTACGTTTTTTTACATCTCATTTAAGAATATCAGATTTCACAAAAATTGGTAACAGATGGTGTGGAAACTCTTCGGTACAAGTTACAAAATAGTCAGCATTTAAAAAATTATCTTGTGGAGTATTTTCTTCCGGCCAGGCGACAACCCTCATTCCCCCGGCAACTGCCGCAGCAACACCAATTGTAGAATCCTCAACCACAAGACAATTTGGAGGCTTAACACCTAACTTTTCAGCTGCCATAAGGTATGGCTCTGGGTCCGGCTTTCCATTTTTAACATCATCTCCAGAAATACAAAAGGCTACCATCTCAGTAAGTTCTAAAACCTTTAGATTGGCCTTTACGACCACCATGTCACCATTTGAGACACAGGCTTGAGGTATGGAGGCTTTTGCAATTGCTCGAAAGATTGCTACCAATTCATCCCGCTGTAAATCCTTTTTTACCGCATCACAGTATCTTTTTGCGCATTCTTTTTTAAAGGTAACTTCTTCAGATTCTATTGGATATTTACCGGAGAGTATCTCCCATTTTTCAACCATGGACTTACCAAGCAGGGAGTCATTGTCTTCTTTTTTAAGCGGAAATCCGAGATCTGCACACCAATCAGCAATCACTTGATAATGAAGTTCTTCACTATCAATAAGAGTACCGTCAATATCCCAAAACACAGCCTTAACTGCAACTTCTGTCTGATTTTGCATTGTTATATCCAAATTCACTTAATTTTCTGATTCATTTAAGGCTACTTTAAATCAACAAACTCATAAATATCCACTAATTTAAAGGTAATATACGAATAATCAGCAACTTGAGAGCAAACAACCTCCACAATGCCATTAATTACCCATTTTTCCTATACAGTTTCATTGCTGTATCACACATGCGACGTCGATTCATCTTTTTTCCACTTGTCAAATATCCTAAACGCGCTAAACAATAGATAACAATCAGAATAACTCTTATGTTCACCTAAACTTCTTAAGGCAAAGCCACTATGAAATCGATTCCTTTTCTCGTTGGGCATAGAGGTGCATCCCACAAAGCACCCGAAAACACCCTACCATCATACCGCCTCGCATTTAAGGAAGGTGCTGATCGCATTGAGGGTGACTTTTGGCTTACATGTGACGAAAAAATCGTCTGCCTCCATGACCAGACCACAGCAAGAACCGCCCCCCATCAGCCAGCTATTGATGTATTAACATCAAACCTGCACGATTTGGAGAAGTATGATGTTGGCCTATGGAAAGCAGAAGAATACAAAAATACCCGTATCCCGACATTGGATCAGATTCTTGCAGAACTGCCCCCTGAAATGACAATATATGTTGAAATCAAACAGGATGACCCAAGAATATTAACCGCAATGTTCAAGGCAGCAGAAAAGAGCAACGTAGACCTTAAGTGGCTCACCCTTATTTCATTTAGTGAAGATATCGTAAAACATGCAAAACAATTGGCACCTGAGCTCACTGTTTACTTGCTCCACGCTCTCAAACACCAGGAAAATGATGGCCCGGCAAACACCTGTCTTGAAAATATAATTGAGAGAGCAATCTCCATCGGTGCAGACGGCCTCGATCTTGGCAACAGTCCACTGATCACCCAATGGTTTGTAGATAAAATAAAAATGGCGGGACTGGAATTCCACGTATGGACAGTAAACAGTGCAGAAGAAGCTCTGCGCTACATAGAACTGGGTATAGATTCTATTACAACAGATAGGCCACAAGGACTACGAGAAGAGATCACGGCTCTCTTAGACAGGTTTTAAAGGTACCGCCCCCGTACCGTTCGTCCTATGATTGCAAAAGCCTCATTCCCTTTATCGAAAATCAAGTAAGCCACAAACAACTGAAATAGTTCATCTAAAGTCACTTTATCAAATAATTTGAATCATACTTTAAACATTAGTGTAATAGTAAACAACCGCACACCCCCCAGTCCTTTTCTTTTTTTCGTAAACATATAAATACGTTATCAAACGATCGTCGGACAAAATCAAAGCAATATAACTACTTACGAGCACGCATCACACAAGGAACAACGTCCATAGGTATTGTCCAGCCCAGCCATCTGTGGTATATGATCAGACCAATAGTTATAATCACCTACCACGCCCAGAGGACGTGGTATGATGAAGCCCCCTCGAAGGGGCCGTTGTCATTGGGAAAGCCCCTAAAGGGGCTATTTTAGTTTATACTTCCAATTTAGTTATTCTTTGTCTGACTTGTCTTGGTCTTTAATATATTGTTTGATTTTTTCTTCATCCAAGCCAACAGTGCTAACACAATAACCCGTTGCCCAAAAACTTAAACCAGTCATCCGTTTGGTTCCCAATATTTGACGATGTATTCGTATTGCACTTTTACCCTTTATAAAACCAACGGTATTGGCTACACTAAATTTCGGTGGTATGCTTAAGAGCAAGTGGATATGATCTGGCATTGCGTGACCTTCAAGCAACTCAATACCTTTTTGTCGGCTCAAATCTCTTATAATACCACCTATCTTTTCTCTCACTCCCCCATAAATTGATCTCTGGTGATATTTTGAGACGAAAACTACGTGATACTTACAATCCCACCTTACATGTGATAATGATTTCCAGTCCTTCATTGGTTCATCCTCCTACACCCTTTGGAACTTTCCCATGGGATGAACCTTTTAACACATATTGTCTCGCCGGAACGGTGCAACCTTTTAGGGTCGCTCGGGCAGAGCCCGAGGATTAATTAAAAGCATTTATAAGAAAATAGTAGGGAATATCAGTATTTTGCATCACACTACTTTTTCAACACAGCGCAACATTACACACAGGAGGGTATAGAGAAATCGCACCAAGAAGTTCTACTAAAATCCATTTATGAGTCTGTTGATTTATAGTTGAGCTACTTACAATATAGCAACAGGATAATCCATCAACTCGTGTGATGATGACTACAAGAAGGAGATATCATTTATGTCTATAGCATTTATTGATCGTTTATGGCAGATGCATGATGAAACAAAAGCACTGGTACTTTTTAGACCTTTAGAACTCATCCGTAAATCCTTAAAAGATAACATCTTCCAGCAAAAAAGAGACGATGCTCCTTCAGTTGAAAGACTTGAGAAAGCACCAGCAGAACACACCCAACGGTTAAAATCAGGCCCCGATGGTATCAAGGAAGAGGATCCAAAACCCTACACCCGCCGTCAGAAAGCCGGATTATTCTTTGGCCCGTTTCTCTTTATCCTCATGCTGGTCATACCAGGTCCTTTAGGTATGGAACCTCCTGCTCAGAAAATGGCAGCCGTCGCCCTACTCATGGCTACCTGGTGGATGACAGAGGCAATCCCTATTGCCGCAACCAGTCTCCTGCCCATTGTGCTCTTTCCGCTCCTTGGTATCATGCACACTAAATCTGCCGCTGCCCCTTACGCCAGTCACTTGATTTTTCTTTTTATGGGAGGTTTTATTATTGCCCTTGCCATGCAGAGATGGAACCTGCATAGACGAGTAGCTATGAACATCGTCAAAGTTGTTGGGTTCTCTCCAGACAGACTTATTTTCGGCTTTATGGTTGCAACTGCAGCCCTCTCTGCCTTTGTCTCAAACACCGCGACTACAGTTATGATGATGCCTATCGGCCTTGCAATTATTCATCATGTTATCACAGAAGGCAAAAAGGATGGACTCGATTCTGAAATTGATTTTTCCCCTGAAAATTTTGCTTTTGGTCTCAACCTGATGCTTGGAATAGCTTATGCCGCATCGATTGGAGGCATTGCAACACTCATTGGAACCCCACCGAACACTGTCCTTGCCGGATACCTGACAAAAACCTATGGTTATGAAATAACTTTTGCGAACTGGATGCTGGTTGGCGTGCCTCTCGTTGTCATTTTCTTACCACTATGCTGGCTCTGGCTCATCAAAGTTGCAAATCCGATGAAGCTTAAAAAAGTGCCTGGTGGAAAAGAAATGATAAAGCAGGAGCTTAAAAGTATGGGTAAAATGAGCACTGGTGAACGTTGGACAGCACTCATATTCTGCCTAACAGCTTTCGGCTGGATATTCAGAAAAAACCTGGATTTTCTCTTCCCTGACCCTACCCTTATAACGGATGCAACCATTGCCATGGCAGGAGCCTTGATTTTATTTGCCATCCCCATAAATTTAAAAAAGAACGAATTCGTCATGAACTGGACCTGGGCATCCAAATTGCCTTGGGGAGTGCTCATTCTGTTTGGCGGTGGCCTTTCAATGGCCGCTGGATTCAAAGCGACCAAACTCGCCGACTGGATTGGTAGTCAGGTTGGTCTGCTTGACACAGCACCAATTTTAGTTCTCGTCCTGGCTGTTGCCACCCTCATCATCTTCCTGACAGAACTCACCTCGAATACAGCAACCTCCGCTATGGTTATGCCGATACTCTCTGCAATTGCTATTGGCTTAGGGCAAAACCCGCTCTTGCTGATCGTTCCAGCAGCTATAGCAGCGTCCTGTGCCTTCATGTTGCCTGTAGCCACCCCACCAAATGCAATTGTCTTTGGTTCAGGATACGTCACTATTCCGCAAATGGTCAAAAGTGGCTATGGACTCAACATTTTCGGTATAATTATTACGGTAGCAATTACATTCGCCATCGTGATCCCGTTGTTTGGCATTGAACTCGGCGTCATACCTGAATGGGCCGCTGTCGTCAAATAACAAAAATCCCACTCTGTCAAATCAGATTTTTATTCCGGTTAGAAACCGTTCTTTCCGGAATAAAAGTCGTATTCTTTATCTGTTGAAATATTATTAAATGAGCGCTAAAGTAGCCTTTTCATATTGAACATATACAAATAATTATTGAGGTGGAAGGCATGAACATATCAGCAATTAAAACGGTATTTTTCTCTCCAACAGGAACATCAAAGAAAATCATTCAGGCAATTGCGAAAGGAGCAAATAATTCAGTCCCCATTAAACACATAGACCTCACGCTCCCACAACATTCAACAAATATAACTGCAACGGAAAACGAACTAACCATCATAGCTGTTCCTGTATACGCAGGTAGGGTTGCCAACCTTGCCAAATTACGTTTAAAAGAAGTATCAGGAAACAACTCTCCTGCAATACTTGTTGTACTCTATGGTAACCGCGAGTTTGATGATGCCCTCCTCGAGCTAAGAGATATTGCTATAAAACAGTCGTTTAGAGTTGTCGCGGCAGCAGCCTTTATTGGTGAACATTCCTTTTCAACAGTCGAAACCCCAACAGGACATGGACGGCCTGACCAAAATGATCTGAAAATTGCCACTGACCTCGGAAAAAGCGTAATGCAAAAACTGAGTGGTGACCAAGTTAATCCCGATATACAAATGCCCGGCAATTTTCCCTATAAAGAGGGAATGATGAACCTGCCTTTCACCCCAGTTGTCGATAATGAAAATTGCACAGAGTGTGAAGAGTGTCTTTCAGTATGTCCGTCTGGCGCCATTAGTCTAAACGAGAAAATACAGATCAACGCAGAGGCCTGCATTTTTTGCTGCGCATGCGTTAAGGCATGCCCGGTAGAGTACATCTCTCTTAAATCGACACCAATGGAAGAAAAAGCTAAAGATCTGAGTGCCAATTGCCAAGAACGAAAAGAACCACAACTCTTTTTCTAAAAAGACTTCGGGCTAACCTCGGCAACAAGGTTAGCCCGGTGGTAACAACAGTAATACCAAGGCGTGGTCCCCTACCATCTTAGCAGCGTACTCCTCTCAAAAAAATGACACTCCCTTTTCCATTGAATAGTTTGCTGTAAGTGTTTACAAAAAGTCATGGGCAATAAACGAATAAACCACCTGATTTACGAAAATTCGTTTGTTTTCTTCTTTGTCTTTTCATTGTTCTTCCATTATTCTAAAAACAACATAGTTGAGAAACCATGTGAACTTTCGATAACTTAACTAGGAGTTCTATTACCGGGGGCCACCTCTCTCTACTTACTGTAACGAAAGGTATGATACCCTATATTGGGATATGTTCTGAAAGGCGGTTGTTGCCTACGACACCTTTAGTATCTGATTGTATATATGACAAAAAGGATGAACAGATGAAATATTGCTCAGATTGTGGAAGCAGGGTGTGGAGTCAAGTACCAGAGGGAGACAATAGACAACGATTAGTGTGTGAAAACTGTAATACTATTTTTTACAGTAATCCCAAAACGGTTGTTGGGGCCATTCCTATTTGGGATGATAAAATTCTATTGTGTCGTAGAGCTATAGAACCGTCGTTAGGTAAATGGACTCTGCCGGCGGGATATCTTGAAAATGGCGAAACCCTGGCAGAAGGTGCAATCCGTGAGACTAAGGAAGAAGCGTGTGCCAGTATAATAGATTTAACTCCGTACGCAGTTATAAATATTCCCCATATTAATCAGGTGTATTTCATGTTTCGTGCAAATCTTGCTGTTGCTACATATGCGGCAGGGGCTGAAAGTCTTGAAGTCAAGCTCGTTTTACCTGAAGACATCCCATGGGCAGACCTTTCATTCCCCTCAATTCGGCAGACCCTGAAGATGTATTGTGGGGATCTTCAATCTGAAAGGTTTCATTTCCGCATGTATGATATCGTTTTAGATAAATAAAGGTTTTGCTATGACGGTATAGTGAGATGCTTTTTTTGAACCTTTTTTTGTCTTATTTGGAGAATGGTACGAAATTACCCATTTTAATCACTCGTTTGAATTGGGGGAAAGCGAATCAATATTGGCGTTGATCATCCCATTATACGCCACGCTGTGACTATAAAAAAATATCGGGGAATAGACTCGTATGATAGAAATACAGATCATTACAGATAGTGGACTGTTGTTACTGATATGGCTTTTT
>Ga0209414_1000854_pt1 | contig 14775 bp, 17 predicted proteins | sample LakVidmifraction_4_FD_181154 | JGI IMG/M metagenome (GOLD analysis project Ga0209414, IMG submission 181154) | Hypersaline microbial communities from Lake Vida, Antarctica - Brine Hole Two &gt;0.2 micron (SPAdes) (version 2) | ecosystem: Environmental > Aquatic > Non-marine Saline and Alkaline >... | reverse complement strand
GCTAAAGAAGCATTTGAAGAGGGTGAAATGCCTCCTTGGTTCTATGTACTTCCTCATCCTGAGGCAAAATTATCAGCAAGTGAAACAAAAGAGTTGAGTAAAGGGCTTTTAGCAACATTTGGTGAAGCAGATGATGACTAATTTTTAAAAATTAATTTTAGATAAATACTTAAGTACAGTGATATGCATTTCAAAATTGTTCTTAATGTAAAGATAAGAATATCTTTCTCGCATTATAATGAGTTTTTAGTGAAAACTGTGCTTTTTGAAGAATTAAAAAGTTGATAGATGGCTCAATAATGCAGAAGAATATAAGAAAAAATAACAAAATAGTGGAAACCAGCCAAAAAGATGAATAAGATTAGCATACAATATTTCAAAACACCCGTGGGAGAAATGATCTTAGGATCATATGACAACAAACTCTGTATGGCAGACTGGCGATATCGAAAGAGAAGAGAAAGCATAGACATGAGACTGCAAAGAGGGATTAATGCCATTTTTGTAGAAGAAGAGAGTATGGTGTTGAATTTGGTAAAAGAAGAGCTTGCAGCCTATTTTAAAGGCTTGCGTACAACATTTGATATTCCTTTGTTGTTGGTGGGAACGGAGTTTCAAAAATCTATTTGGCAAGGACTTCTTCAAATCCCTTTTGGCACAACCGCTTCTTATATGGAAATGGCTCAAAATATTGATAACAGAACAGCTGTAAGAGCTGTAGCCTCTGCAATAGGTGCTAATGCCATTTCTATTTTTATTCCCTGTCATCGCATCATAGGATCTGATGGCTCTCTTACTGGCTATGCCGGTGGACTAGAGGCGAAGAAGAAGTTGTTGGACCTTGAGAAAAATTAGTTTACGATATAATTATTCATATTTATAAAGTTAGGTGATAATGGAAAAGAAAAACTTTTTTGAATCAGTGTATGAAAATGCAAACCATGATGATCTGTCTTCTATACCTTGGGCGACACTTGCCCCTAATGTTTATCTTGAAAAGCACTTAAGTACAGAAGGTGTTGTAACAGATAAAAAGGCACTTGTCATTGGATGTGGTTTAGGTGATGATGCACTTATGCTGGAAAAGTATGGCTATGAAGTAGAAGCGCTAGATATCTCAGTTTCAGCTATAGCTATAGCGAAAAAGCGGCATCCTCAAAGTAAGGTCGATTTTCATGTGGGTAATATCTATGATATGCCTGAATCTTCTGTGGGTAAATATGACTTTGTCTATGAAGGACTTACGATTCAATCTTTACCTCCAGCAGATAGAAAAAAATTAGTAGGTATCATCGCTTCTCTTGTGGCAAAAGACGGAGAATTGTTAGTCTATGCACATGGACAAGATGACGCAGACAATTATGGTGGACCGCCATGGCCGCTGTATGAAGATGAGTTTGTACTTTTTGAGAAAGAGGGCTTGGAAAAAGTCTCTGCCGCTAAAGAAGAAGAAAGTAAACCTATAGCACCTTATAAATGTTGTGCTTTGTATAGAAAATAGGATCAACCATGTCAATACAAACAATCATCATCATTATGTTAGTCGGAGTAATGAGTTTTACTACGGGTAGCTCAAAAAAAATATATGATACGGTGATGATGTATGAACGTTACAGCACAGGGTTGGAGACAAAGTCTATAACCTTGAATTTTGGAGAGATAGTCTATCTTGAAAATGATGTTAAGAGTGATGTTACTCTGGTGTTTGTTCATGGGTTTGGGGGCAACAAAGACACATGGGTTCGCACTATAGCTGAGTGGGATGACAAATATCATGTCATTGCAATAGATCTTCCCGGACATGGGGAGAGTGTTTCAAAGAATACCTTAGGTTATACGACTGCAGAACAGGCAGAAAGATTACATCTGTTCTTAGAAGCCAAAAAGGTGAAAGATATTTATTTGTTTGGCCATTCTATGGGAGGAGCCATTGCTTTACGTTATGCAGGGAATTATGCAGAAAATTTAAAAGCTCTAATTCTCATAGATGCCATGGGTATGGAGCAGACAAAAAGTGACGGAATTAAACTGGTTGAACGGTCTGATAAAAACCCCTTGTATGACGTCTGTACAAATGAAAGACTCGAAACACTTTTAGACTATTCTATGTATAAGCCTCCTTATATCCCCGATATCATTAAGGACGCGCTTCTTTCAGAAAAATGTGGAAGACTGGAGTTAGAAAAAGTGATCTATAAGGATTTGCATAAGGACGTCGATTTGAGTGATGTAGCAAAAACCATTCATATGCCAACACTCATACTATGGGGAGAAAAAGACAGGATGACACATGTAGACGATGCAACACTATTTAATGATACCATTAAAGGAAGTCAACTGGTCATATTTAAAGAAATAGGACATGTCCCTATACTTGAAGATCCTGAAAAAACGGCTAATGCGATTGATAAGTTTATCAGACAAAAGGAGAAATAGTCAAGGTTAAAAGATGGGATAATTTTATCAAAAAGATAAAGCATGAAATACATCTCCCTCCTAAGAGGCAACTCTCTACATATGCTTCTTAGTCTTAGAAGTAGCTATAGCAGTGAGTGGATCGTCTGGCCAATAGTGTTTTTTGTACCTCCCTCTTAACTCTTTTTTTACTTCCTCATAAGTATTTGTCCAAAAACTTTCCAAATCTTGCGTGACTTGCATAGGACGTGAGGCAGGGGAGAGTAGATGAATCATTAGTTTCACTTTCCCACCCAATACCGTGGGAGTACTTTTTGTTCCAAACATCTCCTGAAGTCGTACAGACAAGACAGGTTGCTCAGGGTTAGTATACTCTATGGCAATGTTTGAACCGCTGGCTACTTTTAACTGAGTAGGAGCTAAGGTACCCAGTAGCTGCGTCTGCTCAAAACTCATTTGTCCTAAAAGGATGTTGTAAAAGTCTAAATTTTGACATGCTCTTAATGTAGTAATACCTGAGAGGTATGGTGCCAGCCATTCATCCATGTTTTCTAAAAGTCTGTCGTCTGAGAAATCTGGAAACTCCATCTGGTGTGCGTTGACAAAGTTTACTCTTTGCCTAAGCAGGAGAGCTTCTTTACTTCAGCTTAAGACCTCTAACCCTAATTCTTCTAAAGTTTCGAGCAGCACACTTAAGACTTCATCGTTTGAAGCATTGATTATCTGCGTTTCTCTTAAAGGTATCGTACCTAAACGTTGTACTCTACGTACTTCGACTTTTTGCTGTGCATCGTTCCAATTGACCTCGTCATTTTGTTGTATCTGTTCTTGAAGATGCTCTTCTATTTGTCCCTGTGTTAACTCTATGGCTTTATAGATAGTCGCATCTTTAGTGCGGGCATCCAGATCAGAGATAACTAAAAAACGAGTATGAAAGAGTTCATCACTTTTATGCAATGATGCCCCTTTACCATTGGAGAGCAGATAGGTATTGTGATTTTCATAGCGCTGTTTGCCTATGCGGTCTGGGTAGGCAAATGCCAGGAGTACGCCAAGCATTTCTAGGTTAATACTCTCTTTTTGAATCTTTTCTATACGTTTTGCATTGGCGAGTATGTATTGGCATTGCTTTAAGTTTATGAATTGTGTATTGACTGTTATTTTTTGAGAAACATCATGCAGTATTGAGACACGTTCACGCATATCTGATGAACCAAAAGCATTACGGTATATCTCTTTTTCTGACACCAAAACTGCTAACAAGGAAGCTTCATAAGTAAGGTTTAACGCTTTGGCTTTTATCATCATGTGTGCCAGTCTTGGGTGTAGTCCAAAACGGCTCATGGCTTTACCGTGTACGGTGATATTTCCTTTTTCATCTAAAGCACCAAGTTGCTGAAGAAGTTTTTTTGCATGTGTCACAGCTGTCGTGGGAGGTTCATCCATCCATGAGAGAGCGTTAATGTCATCATTTCCCCAAACTGCTAGCTCTAAAACCATTTGGCTAAGGTCAGCAGAGAGTATCTCGGGTGTATCGTGTTTTAAAAGTATCTTGGACTGATGCCATAAATGGTACGCTTTTCCATGGGATAATCGCCCAGCTCGTCCCGCTCTTTGTGTGGCCGAATCTTGAGAGATGAAGTGACTCTCTAGTTTGTTCATACCAGAAAATGGATTGAAAATAGAGACATTTTGAAGCCCTGAATCTACCACTACCGTAATGCCCTCTATGGTCAAAGAGGTTTGCGCGATATTGGTACTAAGTACTACTTTTCTAAACCCGATGGAAGGTGCTTTTATAGCTCTGTCTTGTGCTTCTTTACTCAGGTTTCCATAGAGTGTTGAAACAAAAATATCTTTGGATTTACTCGTATGTAGAAGCTTTTCTACGGCTTTTATCTCTCTAACCCCTGCCAAAAAAACAAGTATATTCCCTTCTTCTTTTTGTAAAATATTTTGTAGAAGTGTATGCACAAAAGAGGGTAGTTCTTTTTTGTTCGGTTGAGGTGTATGCGTGGGTAGATAGATGCTATCCACAGGAAAAGAACGCCCCTCACTTTGCACAATGGGAGCATCGTCCAATAACTCTGAAATGGCAGAAGTGTTCAGTGTCGCAGACATAATGAGTATTTTCAAGTCTTCGCGTAAAATAGCTTGAGATTCCAGAGCCAATGCCAAAGACAGGTCAGCATGTAAAGAACGTTCATGAAATTCGTCAAAGATGATGAGAGCCACATCTTCCAAACTTGGGTCATGCTGTAGTTTACGGGTCAAAATGCCTTCTGTCACGATGAGTATCTGTGTCTCTTTACTCTGTACCGACTCCATCTTTATTTGATATCCAATACGGTTACCTACTTTTTCACCTAAGAGTTCAGCCATACGGGCTGCAGAAGAACGTACAGCCAAACGACGCGGTTCAAGCATGATGACCTTCTTATCTTTTAGCCAAGGTTCATCCAAAAGTGCCAAAGGAAGTGCCGTTGTTTTTCCTGCTCCTGGCGGTGCTTGAAGTACTAAATGTTGGTGATGGAAAAGTTTCTCTTTAACTTCAGGTATGACTTGGGTGATGGGTAGGGTTTTCATAATGGGATTATACTTTAATTTTTTACTAATTTAAGATAAAGCATAGGATTGTTTTGTATAGTATAGATAAAAGAGTATAAACCCAAAATATGAGGAAACAAGTATGAATGTGCAGTATGATTTGATTATTATTGGCGGTGGACCAGGCGGGATTGGTGCTGTGGTTGAAGCAAAAGAGTTGGAGCTTAAGAAGGTTCTGCTCATTGAAAAAACAGAGAATCATTCTCATACTATTCGCAAGTTCTATAAAGATAAAAAACGGGTAGACAAAGATTGGCAAGGACAGGACGTAGAGCTTGAGGGTAACATAGCGTTTGTAGATGGTACCAAAGAGAGTACTTTAGACCATTTTGACCATCTGTTGGATGATGAGCTTATAGACAGTAAGTTTAACTGTGAAGTGCAAAAGGTCACTAAGTTGGATGATATTTTCCATGTTGAGACCAATGATGGAGTATATCAAGCTAAAAATGTGATTGTCAGCATTGGCCGTATGGGGAAACCCAATAAACCAAGCTATAAAATTCCAGCCTCTTTACGTCCACAAGTTGGTTTTAACTTGGATAAATGTGGAAATGGTGAAAATGTTTTGGTTGTTGGTGGTGGTGACTCTGCTGTAGAGTATGCTTGTGATCTGAGTGATACAAATGAAGTCACTTTGACCTACAGAAGAGCCGATTTAAGTAGACCAAATCCTACCAATCAAGAAATGATTTATGAGTATGCTGAAGATGGACGTGTACGTTTAAAACTTGGCACAGATATCGAATCTGTAGAAAATCAACATGGACAACTGCGCATAAACTATGCAGATGGAACCCATGAACTCTATGATAGAGCTGTTTATGCCATCGGTGGAACAACACCAAAAGATTTTTTAAAGGCTTGTGGATTTACACTTGATGACCGGGGGGAACCGATTTTTGATGAGAACTACGAAAGCGAGAACAAAGGACTCTATGTTGCCGGCGATATAGCCTTTGCATCGGGTGGAAGCATTGCCATTGCATTAAATCATGGTTATCGGATTGTGACGCATATTTTGGGGGAGAAATAGTTTCGTATTTTACTCTCGTTCCACCTATGCTACGGTGGAACGAGTTAGGACATTTTCTGTATACTCTTAATATGAAAATACTTTAATCACACTAATCTTTATTTACGAAACAACCAAACCAAAAAGACTACACCCAACCCCACGTTCAACCAACTTATCTGACCATCAAAAAGTACTTTACTTGACCACTCTAGTAGTGTAGAAACTTCTTGACTTTGTGTTGTTTGAGCGAACTTCACTATCCAAAGGTTTATCTCGCCACTCCAAAAGTAATTCACAATCTCAGGTACAAAAAAGACCAACACCACACCTAACACACCCCAAATACTTTTACTCGGTTTCATCTGCTGTAGTTTTTCTTGAACTTGAGGATTATTTTTTAAATGATTTAGTTTTTGTTTCATAGGCAAATTATAACCTTTTCATGATATATTACCCATAGCTGAAATGGTATAATTCGACATTTCTTTAAACATTCAAAAAGTATAGAAGTATGCGGGTCAATCCAAAAAATAGAAAACAATCATTAGAATTCATAACCTAGCAAAGGAACAAAATGCCAAACATTAAAAAAGTAGAACTCACAGCTAAGACCATCACCGGTATGAAAACACGAACCAAAAATGCAGATGAGATGAACCCGGATAGACAGAAGATAGGTCCTTTGTGGGGTGAGTTTTGTGACGTAGTTTTGCCTACATTGAACCAAGATTTTAGCACTTATGGGGTGCACTACAACTATGAGTCAGATGCTACGGGAGAGTTTGATGTACTGGCTGGGGTAGAAGGCATTGAAGAGGTTAAAGGGATGAACTCTGTGATGATAGAAGCAGGTAAATACCTGATGTTCTCTGCCAAAGGTGAGTTACACCAGGCAGTGATGGATGGATGGACTCAAGCTTGGGCATATTTTGAGGATCCAAGCATTGATGAGAGACGCGCATTTGGAACGGATTTTGAAGTTTATAAATCTGCGGATGAAGCAGAGATTTATATAGGGGTTCATTATTTTTAGAGCGGCATATGCGTAGATATTTGCACCCACGCGCTATAATACTGCCATGAAACAAAAAACAGCACTAGACATACTAAAATCAGGCAAAAATGTATTTATTACCGGCTCAGCGGGGACGGGGAAGACATATCTTCTTAATCTGTATACACAGTACTTAAAAGAGCGTAGGGTTTACCCGACTATCGTTGCACCTACGGGTATCGCTGCATCACATTTGGGTGGGCAGACGATACATTCATTTTTTGCATTGGGTATACGAGATAGTATAGATGAGGGTTATGTAGATTTTTTATTAGACAAAAAGTACCTCAAAACACGTTTTTCTAAACTCAAACTTCTCATCATAGATGAAGTCTCTATGATCTCACCGGAGATATTTTCTTCTATGGATCTGATACTGCGTGGTTTTAAGGGCACAGATGCTCCTTTTGGTGGGGTACAAGTCGTGATATCTGGAGACTTTTTTCAGTTACCTCCTGTCTCAAAAGTACCTAAAGATAAGCGTTTTGCGTGGCAGACTCCTGTATGGAAAGCATTGGACTTACATACCTGTTACCTAGAAGAGAAGTTTAGACAAGATGATGACAGACTCATCCAAGTTTTGGACGACATACGATCTGGGGAGATTTCAGTATCATCAGAACAAATGTTGGGTGATCGGCATGAAAAAGAGCTCAACTCTCACTTTAGACCTACTAAACTTTATACCCATAATGTAGATGTAGACCGCATCAATCTTGATGAGCTAAATAAGCTTGAGGGGGAATCTAAACTCTTTGCCTATGAGTCTAAAGGAAGTGAAAAGAACATAGGGAAGATATTTAAATCCTCTTTGGTTTTAGAAACGCTAGCACTCAAAAAAGGTGCAGTCGTAATCTTCATAAAAAACAACCAAGAAGCAGGATATGTCAATGGTACGACAGGGACAGTACTAAGCTTCAGCCCCATAGACAATATGCCTATAGTACGAACCACAGAGGGCAAAAAGATAAAGCTGGAACCAGAAGACTGGTCACTGGAAAACGACAGCGGTAAGGTCACCGCAACTGTTTCTCAAGTACCTTTACGTTTGGCGTGGGCGATTACCATACATAAGTCGCAAGGTATGACGCTGGATGCTGCAGAGATAGACCTGAGTAAAACGTTTGAGACTGGGCAAGGGTATGTGGCACTTTCCCGGATTAAAAACATAGAAGGCTTACGTCTTATGGGCTTAAATAATATGGCTCTGCGTGTTGATCCGCTTATCTTACACATAGATGATCGTATTAAAATGGCATCTAAGAAGGCCAGTGATAGTATAGAAGCGTTGACAAAAGAGAGCGTAGAGAAGCTTTTTGAAGACCACATCTCACACCTTGGCGGCACAGTAAGTAAAGAGAAGATAGACGAAGAAAGACAAAATATCAAAGAGGGAAAGCCTTCACACTCTGCGTACGTCACCCCCACGCATACAAAGACAAAAAATCTCATAGAAAAGTCAGATACTCTGGTAAAATTAGCCATCAATAGAGGTTTGGGTAAAAGTACCATTGTGCAGCATCTTACACTCATAAAAGAAGAAGACCCCAAGATAGACTTAGACAAATACAAGCCTGATGAAGCACTCTTTACTCGTGTAGATGATGCAGTGTTAAAGCTCAAAACCAAGAAGTTAAAAGAGAACTTTTCTGAAGATGCTACCTTGCGTTTAAAGCCAGTGTTTGAAGCTTTGGATGGTGAGGTGAGTTATGATGACTTACGGGTTTGTATGTTGTTTTTGGATTAATTCTTAAATAAACTGATGGTTACACTCCCATCAAGATGATGGGAGTGAGAAATGTCAAATGTGATTATGCCTCTTGTTCTTTTTTAACTTTGTTTTTACGGTGTCGAGGTTTCTTTATTCTATCTTTTTTAGTCTTCCCTGGGTAATTAGGAGTCGCTGAAGCAACAAACCCTTCTAAGACTTTTTCTTCGATTTCTTTTTTCATATTAAATTCTATGTCACTAAGTAACGGTTCATCTTCAGGGCTTACAAGAGCAATAGCAACACCCAGCTCTTTCATAAAAGCTAAACGATTATAATAATCCTGTGCACTATCTGGTAAATCATAACTAAGAACAAGTTTAATATTTTCTAGCTTTAGTGTTTTTAAAATCATATCTGTAGTTATAATAATATTTAGAGCACCTAGATTAAACCCTGCTGCAGCTTCTTTTTGCTGTTCTTGTCTATGGTTTCCATGAACGCAGAGTGTATTAAACTCTTTTGAAATTAAAAACTCACTCAGTGCATCTGCTTTTTTCTTACTTTTAACGACAATAACTACTTGTAATTCTTTATGGTCATTTAGAAGTAACTCAAGCATAGATACCTTGTCATGTTCTTGAACAAAATAAACACTCTGAGTAGTTCTTAAAGCTACACTTCTTTGATCATTATATATATCTTTTTCAGGTGTATCAGTTTGTTCAGGCATTTGGTTGCTTTCCTTAAAATATTTAAAATCTTTTCTCAATTATATCTGATTAATAAAAGTTAATTCACAAACTACTTGTGCATGATCACTTTTAAGTAAAGAACCATCTTTATTTTCTTGTAAATGATCATCTAAGATAGTGTAATCAGTCACCCCGGCAATTTTATCTTCATTATTTTTATCAAAATCATTTGAGATAAAAATGTAATCTAATACATTTCCTTTTCCTAGAAAATAACTCGTAGCTTTTCTTTTTGCTTCTTTTTGCTCTGGATGGGGATTATAAATCTCTGGCGTGTATTGATAACTTGCATCATATAAGACAAAACTCTCTTCTCTTTTATCATCATGGTATTTATGATTTGATAATGCATCAATAGTTAAGGAAAATTCTTTATCATTTAAATCACACATGAGAACAGTGGGGTTATTTTTGTTTTTTTCAATATCAAAGAAAAGTGAAGAGGCCTCGCATAATCTTTGTTTTAAGGATGTAGAATATTTACCCTCTAAAGCTTTTGATACTGATTCTTTTTTATGCTCCAAACTATGGTGCTCATTAAATACGTATTCAAACTCATTGAGTCTATTTGATTTTAAATGACATACATACACTAAAAATTCTTTTTCATTAGGAAGTGTTATCGTTGCCTTTATAGGTATCCTTGAAAAGTGAAAAGTGTCTTTAAAATCGTGCTTTTCAACACTAGGCATATGTACGTCTACTACTTGCATGTTTACTATGGGGTATTTTGAGGCGATGGCAACCGTAGTAGTAACATATATCTTTTTATTCTTTGTACTTTTTTTTGCTACATCAACAGTTTTAAAATAGTTAAAACCTAAGTCTTCAACAAGATTTTTTAAAACCTTTTTTGAAAATACTTCTTGAAACCCGATGATATCACAGTCCATTTTTAGTATTTGATTCTTTATCCATGTAGTCTTTTCAAACCATTGATCTTGATTGAACCTATCTTTTTTTCTATACCAAGAGTAAGGAGGTTCTACAAATTGAAAAAGGTTAAATGTGCCTAGTCTTATTTTCATGATGGAAGTATATTAATCCTCTCTATGTCTTTTACCATTAAATGTAAGAACCAATGACAATCTAATTTTTTCTTTTGTATCTAATACTAAAAATTCAAAACCATTGATTACTTCCATCGTGTTTACTAAAGCTTTTGTGTGTTGTTTCGCTTGTTTTTTTTCTTGTTCTTCATTTTGATAATATTCTATTTTTGAAGGAATTTTTCTTTGCATGGCAACTGTTAATTGATCAAAAAACTCCGTTGATATAGGATTGTACATAAGTACCTTTCTTAAAAATTAAATCATAAATTCAATTATACTAAAAATAAAGAAAAAGTGTTAAAAATTAAAAGACTTTTATAATATAATATGCCATGCATAAAAAATTAAAAAAATATATAGAACGATATGATGTCATACAAAATTGTGCAACCTATGAAATCATGCCAAATGGTGGAATGATAGTTTTGATCAATAAAGAATTCAGCAATCAAAAAACAAACTGTGAAGTAAATATTAAAAATAAGGCTTACACACTAGAAAACTCTCAAGCCATACTCATTAATGCTTACGCCGAGTCTGTACATATTCAATCAAATGAAAAGTTACACCTTATAGCCATAAGATTTAAAGGAGCAGGAGCTTCTTTTTTTTACGAAGAACAGATGGATGAACTCATGCAGATTCCAAAAGAACCTATCTATATAGAAAAGAATATTTTAGAAAATGAACTCGATACTTATTTGCTAAATCGCTTAACCCCAAGTAAACTACCTTTTAACATTATGAAAATCATTGATTTATTGGATGAGCAAGGAAGTGATTATAATGTAGATGAAGTTTTAGCCATAGCAAATGTACCAAGAAAGATCTTAGATAAGATGTTTAATTTGAGGACTGGTTTGACTTTCAAAACTTATGCCACTGTAAAAGAGCAGTTATTAAATAGGTAAAACCCGTATCTTGTCATCTAGTTTCTCTTTGAGTGCACTTTCTATGGCAAACAGTGTGCCAGTACTAGAACTGGCACAGCCACTACATGCACCTAAATAACGCACATAGATATCTACATTTTCCCCATTTTCTTTGACATCAAGTATTTCTATGTCTCCCCCATCCATAATGAGGAACTGACGTACAGAAGCATCTATTTCTTTGTTGATAGCGATGATCTTTTCCTTGCTGTCCATCTGTCGAAATGGGATGTCAGATGTTTTAGCGGTGGTCTCTTTTTCTACTTCTATAGCCTTTTTGTTGTTTGCCAATAGTGTTTCAAGTGTCTCATGACAACTAGTATCAGCATGGCCAGCTTTAGTGTACTGTGTCAGTGTTTTAAGTGTTTGAATGTCATGAAGAGTGATACTTCTTTTTATGGAACTCAGACTCATAGGTGTATCTTTGCAAGGCATGGTCAAATCTTCATGCCCCAAGGCAACACCATAGTAGTCGTTGGAAGCTTGTAAAATAGAATCAAGGGCTAGGGTGATGATATAGTTATCACAAGGGGCAAGGGCAGGAGTAGTGGGATTATCTCTAAGAAAACGTTCCAAGCCTTCATAGGTCATGAGGGTAGCATCTTGAACGGTTTTATTTTTACATAACAGTGCTAACATATCATATGCAGCGATACCAGTAGGTGGTCCAAAGTAGGTATAACGGGCTAAGAGTATGGTATCATCTTCAGTATTTATTGCCCAGTACCATGTTGTTTTTTCCCCTATAGCTTCGCTGCCATAGGTGTAAGTAAATAGTTTTGCACCCAAATCTTCTGCTTCTTTTTGGGTAATAATACCAGCATGTTTAGGCTCACTTATAAAGAGGGAAACTTTTATACCAACTTTTGGTTTAAAATTGAGAAGTTCTTCCATCTTATCTCCTTGATGACTTTTTCTCTACTTTATCAAGGTAAACTAAAAGTAGTCTAAAAATAAGCAATATAAGGGGTCAACATATAAGCAAAAAATTAAAGGAAACTGTCCCCTTTATTGAGGACTGGTTTGACTTTCAAAACCTATGCAACTGTAAAAGAGCCTGATAATTAGATAATTCTAATAACATAGTGTGTTATATGTGTCAATACTTAGAGGTTTACTACGGACTTACGAGAATTTAATAATACGATTACGTTCACCTGACCCTTATACTTGATTTTTTTGTCTAAAAAATGTTAAGCTGTAGAATTCAAAAGAAAGAGTATAATAAATAAATCGCAGTGATGAAAGGGTTATAAAATGAGTGATCAACAGCTTCTTCTCCTAGTTTTAGGGATTATTGCAATATGTATGGTTATCATCACTGCGATAATTATTTTCTCTATTATCAAATATACCAAAACTATACATAAAGTAAATGCCTTTATTGCCCTTGGTCAAGATGGGCTTTCTACTCTTTCGAGCAATCTTTCTGTAATCACTAAAGAGAGCAGTGATTTAATGGAGAAATTAGGAGATGAGAGCCAATTTTTAACATTCAGGGCTTCCAATGGTATCAATAAATTAACCAATGCCTCTCTCGCATACAAGGCATTAGCTCAGTTTTTTAAAAAAAATCCACAAAAAAAAGAGGACAACATGAACAAAAACAATCTACTCAGTTTCACAATCGGTGCGGCTATCACAGGCATAAGTGCTTATTATGTTTTCAAAAATAAAGATGAGATTTCAAATAAAATCAACGACCTAGAAGAAACTCTTGTTGATGATTACGGAGAAGTAGTCAACAAAGCAAAAGAGAATCTCGAAGGATTAGTCAAAACATTTCAATCTACGGCACAAGAATTTTTACATGGCGGGACTGTGGATGGAATCAAAGAGAATGAAATCAAGCAACTCGTCAAAAAACTCGATAAACTTCAAAAAGAAATAGAATCACTTGGCGTAAAAAGTTAATTTTTATCCAAGTGCGTCTCTTCATGCGCAAGGTTTGATCGATTGGCTTTGCGCAAAGCCATAAGAGTCGTAATAGCAAGCGCAATAATAGCAGGTCCTAAGATAAATCCCCAAAATCCAAAAGTTGCTAATCCCCCTACGATGGCAAAAAATATAATAAACTCATTGATGCGTTTTTTCTTCTTGCTTACCTTGCGATTTACAAAATTTAAAATGAAAAGCTTGACAACATTGTCAATGAAAACCGCCATCATGACATACGAATAGACAGAGATAATAAGTGCATTAATGATGTTGCCCTGAAGATACTCGTTTACTGCAACAGAAACCCAGACCAGACCCGTCCCAAAAAGCGGAAGAATTGACGCAATGCCCGTTAAAAATCCAAGAAATAAAGGGTTGTATCCATCAAAAAAAGCAATAAAAACTCCAAACGCTAATCCTTGGGCAATCATTACACCCACTAAGGAATAGAAGACAACCGATATCATCCTCGTCATCTCTGTAAAAAATTCTCGCTTGAGAGAACGTGATAGAGGAATAATAGGAGCAAAAAAGAAAATAAGCCTTCGACTGTACAAAGTCAAAAAGAAGAAAAATACAACAATCATCATCATATTGCCTAGCATTAGCATAAAGTTTTTTAATCCATTGCCAAGCCATCCTGCGAGAAATGCAGTAATCTCTTCTTTGCGTGTTTCTGACATTGAAATAATAGTATCAAACGGGGATCTAAGCCATTCCAAATAGTACGGAAGGTTTTGACTCAAGGTCTCAACTTTATCCAAAAGGGAGTGAATCATCGCCATGGTATCTGCAGGATGACTAAGGAAATAAAATAAAAATACGGTTATTGGTATAAAAACAATCAATGAAAACGCCAAGGTAACAATACCAGCAGAAAGTACAGGAGCAAGAGTTTTTAGCTTTTTATACCGTTTTATTTTTGCTTCTATAAGATGGTATATAGGAAAAGTAGCCATCACCATTAGCAGTGCTACAAAAAAACTTTTTAAAAAAGGGAAAAACAACCAAACTATCAGCGCAAAAACCATAAATCCAGTCCAGCGTAAAAAATAGTTTTCTTTCATGGTATTTGCCTTTAAAATATTGAATCAAAAGAGTGTTGTTCCTACTTAAAATTTATTATAGCATATTATATCCAAACAAGAATTGTGGAATGACCCCATAACCTAGACACTCTACAACTGGGTCTATATCTACAAACGTGAGAATAATCTACAAACATACAACAGAACAAGTAGTAAAATAAGCATTAAAGAGTCCTCCGAAGAAGAACTACGAAGACTTCGTAAAGAG
>Ga0209414_1000853_pt1 | contig 14791 bp, 14 predicted proteins | sample LakVidmifraction_4_FD_181154 | JGI IMG/M metagenome (GOLD analysis project Ga0209414, IMG submission 181154) | Hypersaline microbial communities from Lake Vida, Antarctica - Brine Hole Two &gt;0.2 micron (SPAdes) (version 2) | ecosystem: Environmental > Aquatic > Non-marine Saline and Alkaline >... | reverse complement strand
CGTTTATTTATTTGGGTGGCAGTTGTAATTTCTTCCGGATTTTCAGCTTCAAGATGTTTTTGAATAACGAAAATCTCCTTATCCTTTTTATTTTTGCTCTTCCCGAAAGGTTCAGATGAAACATCAAAATTTCTTTTTTTATGATACTCTTTTAAGAATTCCTGATTTTCCATTTTGTTGGTTATTTAGAAAAAGCTGTCAATTTTTCAATGTAAAACTCAAAAGGGGGAAATCCGGTAATTTATTTCTCGTTTTTATCCGAAGCGGAAATTTCAAATTTCAACAATGCTTCAACTTTATTTCTAACAGTTCCCAAGGCACCGCTGAAGGGTTTAATGTTATAATCACTTTGCAGAAAAGAAAACCCGCCTTGCAATTTCAGAATTCTATTTTCAACTGAAATTGTCACCGGAACTGCAATTAATTTTGTTACGCCATGAAGTGTAAATTCACCTGTAATTTCGAAGCTCTCTCCTTCAATTCTTTTAAGGCTGTGGGAACTGAATCTTACAATTGGATACTTTTCAATATCCAGTTGCCTGCTGCTTCTCATGGTTTTGTTAATCTCTTTCCAATTTTTTTGGGAAAGAACTTCCAGCCCGTATTTTCTTCGGATTTCCGGAAGATCGGAAGCGATTGATTTTGCAGGGACTTCAACCGATATTTTAAATTGAGTTGGATCAACTTCGTCAAATTCGACCGAACCGGAAAATTCCCGCGCGATGACGATATGATCATGCGCAAATCCGGAAAAAATTCCATCTTTGTAAAGCCTTACGATCAACTCGCTCTCATTTTTATCTATCAAATAAACTTTAGCGTCAGGAGCAGTTATTTTGGGGGAGTCATTTAGATTTTCGGGGGAATTTAAACCTGATCCGGGTTCAAGACTATTTTCCCGGTCGCCAAAGGAAACAAAAACAATTGCCAGCAAGCCAATCCAGGCAGTTATTGTTAGAAATCTATATAAGCGTTTCATGAATTTTTTACCTGCTATAGGTAGTTTTTAAATCGGTTTTTTTCTTTTCTATTTTTTCTTTTGATGCGCTTCACAGTAGTAAGAAGATCTTCCCGAATATTTCTCGCGTTTGATCCTGCCTCCACAAATTGGGCATTCTTCGCCCTCACTTCTTTTTAATAGAAGAAAATTCTTTGGAAATTTCTCTTCTTTAACTTCAGCTTTAATTGCCTGTTCAAAAACCATCTTCATTTTTTCGAAAATGGTTCTTAACTCCTCTTCGCTTAACTCGTTTACCCCGGTAAAAGGGTAAATGTTGGAATGAAAAAGAATTTCGTCTGAATAAATATTTCCGATCCCGGCCAAAAGTTTTTGGTTCATAAGAGTCGTTTTAATACTCTCCTCTTCGCTTAACTCGTTTACCCCGGTAAAAGGGTAAATGTTGGAATGAAAAAGAATTTCGTCTGAATAAATATTTCCGATCCCGGCCAAAAGTTTTTGGTTCATAAGAGTCGTTTTAATACTCACCCGTTTTCCCTTCATGATCTCCCTGAAATCTTCCCATTTAAAATCATCCGAATAGGTGTCCGGACCAAGTTTATTTTCATCTATAAAATCGGCTTCATCTTCAATAACGCTCACTCTTCCCAGTTTTCGGGGACATACATAATAGAGATTGTAGCCGTTGTTCAAATTAAAAATGATCCTGGAATACTCAGGTTCTACCCCCCCGTTTTTATAATACTCTAAAAGCCCGGTCATCCCGAAGCGGATCATCAGGGTTTTCTCCGTATCCAGTTCAACAAACAAATACTTCCCGTGCCTGTGAGTTGACTGAAAAGTCGCGCCTTTCATCCTAATTTGAAATGCCCGCGAACTTAAATTTTCAAGGATTCCATCATCCAACACATCAACCTTCGCTACCTTTTGATTTAAAGCAGAGGAATTAAAAATTTGTCTAAAAACTTCAACATCCGGCAATTCTGGCATAACGCTTCTTTTTATTTTTGAAAAACAATCCAGATTATACAGATCCCCAATAAATTTTAAATTTACCTGGTTTGATTAATTTCCCTATTAAATTTAATATTTATTTCACTATGAATCAAACACTTATTCTTTTTTTATAGACCTTTCAAAAATTTCTGTTTTGATGTTTTTGCTCAATTCTGAAGACAAAGGATCCTCAAGGGCTTCCAGATTTTTTGTCACTGAAATTATATCCTCCTTGTGAGCTCCCTGATGTAATTTGGCGATAGCTTCAATTTTAAAAGGCTCGCACCAAAACCCGGTAATCAGCGGAAGGTGTTCCTTCAACATTTGTTCAGGAATATCATTATAAAAAAGAGGATCTTTCTGAGGCATTTCAAAATGTCCGACTAACTTTTGAAGGGAATTTTCCAGTTCTTCTATGGTTTGTATTTTCAACCTCACATTTACGTGAACAGCAGAATAATCCCAAGTACTGATGTCTTTCTCCCGGTACCAGGAAGAGGAAATATACCCATGGGCTCCCTGAAAGATAAGTAGAGCTTCGGTCCCGTCTTTCAAAAACCGAAGTTGCTCATTCTGATTGGCGATATGTGAATACAAGCTGAATTTTTCGGCAGTACCTTCAGTTAAAACAGGAATATGAGTGGCTAAAATGCGATTGCCATTTAGAATAAAAGTCGCAAACGGGTGCTGCCTGATAAATTCAAAAATATATTCAGGATCCTCTTTCAGGTATTTTTGGGGTTGATACATAGCTTAGATTTTAAATTTAAATACAGACATTTCCGCAATTCCCGAATTTTTCTCCGGAGCTGATTAAATTCTTCAAAAGCGGGAATAGTAATGCTTAAACTGGATTTATATGAAATTATTACTTTCAAAAATATTATTTGATAATTAAGTTAGTGACAATTATGTAGCTGTTTAATTAATTGGAAGAAAAGTAATTTTAAAAAAACAGCTATTTAGCTTCTGAATTAAAAAAAAACCAGGTTTTCATGCTATTTAAATACCTTTGCATTATGGGAACTATTCAAAAAATTGGTCACCGTGGCGCGAATGGCCATCTGGCAGAGAATACACTGGAAAGCATTGAACTCGCATTGAGTTTTGGTGTAGATGCCATCGAAATTGACGTGCACCGCTGCAAATCCGGGGAACTTGTGGTAATCCACGATTTCACTTTGGACCGAACCACCAACGGCTGCGGGGAAATAACCGAATATAATTTAGTCGATCTGAAAGAACTTTTGGTTGAAGAAAAATATAAAATCCCCCTGCTTACCGAAGTTTTGGATCTGATTGAAGGAAAATGCTGGATCAATATTGAACTGAAAGGGACAAATACCGCAGAAACAACCTGTGATATTATAAGAGATTATGTCAAAAATAAAGGTTGGAAGTACACCGATTTTATCCTGTCCAGTTTTCAGAACAATGAACTCTATGAAGTTTTTAAGAACGACAAAAAAATCCCGATCGGAATATTGAGCAAGGCCAGCGTAATTGAAGCCATTGCATTGGGGAAAAAACTGAAGGCACTTGCAATTCATCCTTCCATAGGAATTACGACAAGGAATAGCGTAAAACTATCTCATGATGCCGGATTTATAGTTAATGTCTGGACAGTGAATGATCTCAGATCTATTGAAAGAATGAAGGATTTTGGAGTTGACGGGATCATTTCTGATTTCCCGGAGCTTCTTTGAGAAACAAGAGACAAGACTAAAAAAAGTGGAGAGAGAAAAAAAATCCCATATTGACAAATTAACAAATCCAGAATTAACGAATTGACAAACCACAACATCATAATAATCGGTGGCGGTGCGGCAGGATTTTTTGCAGCGATCAATGCTGCTGAAATGGATCCGGAAGCGAAGATCCTCATCCTTGAACGCGGGAAAGAAGTGCTTACCAAAGTACGGATTTCCGGCGGCGGCAGATGCAATGTTACCCACGCCGAATTTAATCCCGGGGAACTGACAAAAAATTATCCCCGCGGAGGAAAAGAACTCCGTGGACCCTTTCACTCTTTTATGACTGGTGATACAATTGCCTGGTTTGAAGAACGCGGGATAGATCTTAAAATTGAAGCCGACGGGAGAATGTTCCCTGTCTCAGATTCTTCCGAAACTATTATCAATTGTTTTCTAAATGAAGCAAACCGGCTAGGAGTTCAAATTCTGAAAAATCATTCGCTCCAACATATTGAAAAGATCAATGATCATTATAAAATATCCACCAATAATGGCGATTTTTCAACAGAAAAGATCCTTGTCGCCACAGGAAGCAACCCCAAAATATGGAGTTTGCTCAAAAATCTAGGTCATTCCATAGAACCTGCTGTGCCTTCGCTTTTCACCTTCAATATAAAAGATGAACGTATCAAAGATCTGCCGGGAATTTCAACTTTTGCTTCGGTAAAAATTATTGGAATAAACCTGGAGGATGAAGGCCCTTTGCTTATCACGCATTTGGGAATGAGCGGCCCGGCTGTTTTAAAACTCTCGGCTTGGGGTGCACGGGAATTGAATGAAGCAGACTATAAATTTCAGATCTCGGTAAATTGGCTGCCCAACCAAACTTCCGAAGGAATTTTAAAGCAACTGAAGGATTTGAAACTGGCGCATGGGAAACAACAAACCTCAAAATACGCCCAATTTGAACTTCCAAAGCGATTGTGGCAAAGCCTGGTGAAAGCATCGGGAATTGAAGAAACCGCAATTTGGGCCGATCTCAATAAAGATCAGCTTAAAAATTTGAGTTTGCAGCTCACCGAAGCTGTCTTTAAAGTCACCGGAAAAAGCACTTTTAAGGAAGAATTCGTAACTGCCGGCGGCATAAACCTGAAAGAAGTCAATTTCAAGACTTTTGAGAGCAAACTTCACAAAAACCTGTTTTTTGCCGGCGAAGTCCTTAATATTGATGCCATCACCGGCGGATTTAATTTTCAAAATGCCTGGACCAGCGGTTATCTTGCTGCCAAGGGGATGAGTTCTTTCTAAAAGGAACACGGGTTTTGATTGTAGTTTTCTCTGGATGGTATTTGCCTTAATAATCCTTTTTTGGATGCTTAATTTGAAGCAGGTACATTTGAAAATCTATAAAACGATATGGCGTGCAGAAGTGGCACAAACGACATTTGGCATTTAAACATGTTGGAGTCATTGCAGGCTAGACTCATATTTTTAATTTGTTTTTTTAATTCAACCTCCAGATCTCAAAATTGAGCACTGCTGCGAAAAGCACCCAAGCAGCATAGGGAATAAGCAAATATCCTGCTGTTTCGTTTACAACTTTAAACCATTTTATGGTGAACAGCAGGATCACAAACAACGCTGTAATGTCCAGTAATGCCAAAAAAGGCTCTTTTAAGCCGAAGAATAGCAGGGACCAAAAGCCGTTGAGCAAGAGCTGAAAAGCAAAATGATACAGGGCGATCTTAACCCATTTATGATAAAAGCCTTTATTCCAAACAATTCCGGCAGAGATCCCCATTAAAATATACAATACGGTCCAAACCGGGCCAAAGACCCAGTCCGGAGGATTAAACCAGGGTTTATTGAGGGAAGGATACCAATCTTCAATACTTGCCTGCGTGGCAAGCTGCCCTATAAACCCAATAAAGAAACATATTCCCATCGCTGCCAAAATCCGTATTCCAAGTTTAAATGTCATTTTGATTGGTTTATAATACTAAAATAAGCTTTTATTTGAAAACCTTATTCAAACCCTCTGAACTAAAAAAGTATATTTGCTTAAATTTCCTGAAGAATGACCGAGAAAGATTTTATCCCCCAATCATATCATCGTGAATTAAATGGCGGCAGCGTAACCTGGCAGGCTCCCAGCAACATCGCATTGGTAAAATACTGGGGGAAAAAGGAACCGCAGATCCCGTCAAATCCATCTATAAGTTTTACACTGGATTCCTGCAGGACCACTACAACGCTGGAGTTTAAAAAAAAGGAAACTGCCGATAAAAACCTTACTTTCGAACTCTATTTTGAAGGGAAAAAGAAGGAGGATTTTAAACCCAAAATTGAATCGTTTTTCAAAAGAATTGAAGCTTACTGCCCGTTTTTAAATGATTATCAGTTTGTGATAAAAACCGAAAATTCCTTTCCGCACAGCAGCGGGATCGCTTCTTCAGCTAGTGGAATGAGTGCGTTGGCACTTTGTGTGATGAGCCTGGAAAAAGAACTGAACCCAGAGCTTTCAGAGGCATATTTTAATAAAAAAGCTTCGTTTTTGGCAAGGTTGGGTTCGGGAAGTGCCTGCAGAAGTATTGAAGGCGAACTCATCGTTTGGGGAAAACACAAAAACATCGAAAACAGCAGTGATCTCTTCGGAATAAAATATCCGTATAAACTTCACGAAGTTTTTCAGAAGTACCAGGACACCATTTTATTGGTGGATAAAGGGACAAAACAGGTGAGCAGCAGTCTTGGTCACAACCTGATGGAAGACCACCCATTTGCAGAAGCGAGATTTGAGCAGGCTCACAGGAATCTGGACAAATTCAGGAATATTTTCGAAACCGGGAATTTAAAGGGATTTATTGAAATTGTGGAAAGTGAAGCTTTGACATTGCACGCGATGATGATGAGCAGCAATCCGTATTTTATCCTGATGAAACCCAATACCCTCGAGATCATTAATAAAATATGGGCCTTTAGGGAAAACTCCGGCCTGCCGGTTTGCTTTACCCTTGATGCAGGAGCAAATGTGCACGTTTTGTATCCGGAAAAGGATGCAGAAAAAATTTTTGAATTCATTAAGAATGAGTTGGTTGCGTATTGCGAAAATGAACAGTATCTTTGCGACCGGATAGGTGACGGAGCGAAAAGAATTGACAATTGACAACTAATAAATTAACAAAACATAAATCTGAAAAAGAAATAATAATAACAAAAAGTTTCCTTTTCTTCATTAAATTTGTTAATTTGTATAAAATTCTTTCTGTTGAAAAGAAGGAATATGCAATGTCGAAACAATTACTTTGATCCGGAACTGCAATTGGAGCTTTAGTTAGAGAATCGGAACATGCCTAGAGTAAGGCAGATTTTGTTCACAAACTATATATAGCTCTAAAAGAAGCTAATGAAACAAAATATTGGTTAGATTTGTTATATGAAACCAGTTTTTTCAAATGCCTCAACATTTGTGGTGTTTTATCAAGACATTAAAGAATTGTTGAAAATATTAGTAAGTATTATTAAAACAGCAAAACAAATTTAATTTTCAATTTTCAATTTTCAATTGTTAATTATTAATTTACTTCTATGAAAGGACCATTATTCTACTCAAAAATTCTGCTTTTCGGGGAATACGGGATCATTAAAGATTCCAAAGGATTATCAATTCCGTACAATTTTTATAACGGAGCTTTGAAAGTGGATGAAAATCCTTCTGAGATAGCGATCAAATCCAATATAGGCCTAAAACTCTTTGCTGAATACCTGGTTGAACTTCAAAAAATCAACCCGGAACTGGTCAGTTTTAATATGAATGCCTTAAATACCGATATTGAAAGAGGCATGTATTTTGATTCTACCATCCCGCAAGGTTATGGAGTAGGAAGCAGTGGCGCTCTTGTTGCAGCAATTTATGATGAATATGCAAACGATAAGATCACAGTTCTTGAAAACCTTACCCGGGATAAATTATTAAAGCTAAAAAAAATATTTGGGGAAATGGAATCCTTTTTCCACGGAAAATCTTCAGGACTTGATCCCTTAAACAGTTATTTAAGCATTCCTATTTTAATAAATTCCAAAGACAATATTGAACCTGCCGGAATCCCTTCCCAAACCGTGAATGGAAAAGGCGCTGTATTCTTACTGGACAGCGGAATTACTGGGGAAACGGCTCCAATGGTCAATATTTTTATGGAAAATATGAAATTGGAACCTTTCAGGAAAATGCTTAAAGAACAATTTGTAAAACATACTGATGCCTGTGTAGACGATTTTCTGCAGGGTGATGTGACATCCCTGTTCGGAAATATCAAAAAACTTTCCCACGTGGTTCTGAATAACTTCAAACCAATGATCCCGCCGCAATTTCACCAACTGTGGAAAGCGGGAATTGAATCAAACGATTATTATTTAAAACTTTGCGGCTCCGGCGGCGGTGGCTATATTTTAGGTTTTACAGAGAATATTGACCAAGCCAAAATAGCCTTAAAAGACTACAAATTAGAGATCGTTTACAACTTCTAGAATTCCCTAAATTACATGACGGCTGCAAAAAACAAACGTTTATTGCTTAAAATACTGAGTTTGTTTTCGGTAGTTCGGGGCTATAATATCCTGATCTTGGTAATAGCCCAATATTTAACCTCAGCAATTATTCTCGCACCGGAATTGCCATTGCGCAAGGTTATTTTTGATGCCAATTTATTCTTTCTCATCCTTTCTTCGGCCACTGTAATTGCCTCTGGGTACATAATCAACAATTTTTACGATAGCGAAAAAGATCTGATCAACCGCCCTAAAAAAACAATGCTGGATCGGTTTGTAAGTCAGCGCACCAAACTTTCGGTTTATTTTATACTTAATTTTTCCGCGGTTTTCTTTGCCAGTTATGTCTCCTTTAGGGCCGTGGTCTTTTTTTCGATCTATATTTTTATGATCTGGCTTTATTCACATCGACTAAAAAAGATCCTTTTTCTGGGAAATCTGGTTGCCAGTATTTTGACAATAACCCCCTTTTTTGTGGTGTTTGTGTATTACAAAAATTTTGAAACCGTCATTTTTATTCACGCTACATTTTTGTACCTGATGATTGTGATGCGCGAATTGGTAAAAGATCTGGAGAATTTAAAAGGTGATCTCGTCCTTAACTACAAAACAATTCCTGTGGTTTATGGAGAAAAGTGGAGCAAATTTTTCCTGTCGGTATTAACAGTTATAGCGATAATCCCTATCCTGCTTTTAACCACGAGATTTAACACTGGGCTAATGGAATATTATTTTTATATTTCATTGCTGCTGCTCATTTTCTTTCTGCTTTTTTTGTATTTCAGCTCCGCAAAATGGCAGTATCTGTTACTTCACAATATCCTGAAACTCATAATTGTTGCCGGGGTTTTCAGCATTCTTTTGATCGATCTTGATAAGGTGATAAACCGGGTGTTCTAATTGAATTCCTTTTATATGATCTATTCCGTTCTATTAAAATTTTTCTCTACATATTGAATAATGATTTTCGCGAAATCCTTTTTCGTCACCGCTTCTATATGTTCTAAACCCGGAGAAGAAGTTACCTTGAGAATTAAAGGACCTTCAAAAGATCGTAGCATATAAACTCCGCAAATTCCGAGGCCAAATATTTTGGCTGCCTTAATTGCAGCTAATTCCTCTTTCTCTGTGAGTTGAATCATTTTGGCAGTGCTGCCCAGATAGCGATTAGACCTAAACTCCCCTTTTTTTGCTTGTCTCATAATAGCTCCCACAACCTTCCCGTCAACCACAAAAGCTCTTACATCAGAACCCCTGGCCTCTTCAATATATTTTTGAACAATAATACGTGCATTTAACCCCCTAAAAGCTTCTATTACTGATGTTGCGGCCTTATTGGTTTCCGCAAGAACAACACCCAACCCTTTTCTTCTCTCCAATAATTTTATGATCAAAGGTGCTTCATCTACAAAATTTATTATGTCAAAAAATTGATCTGAATCATTAGAAATTGCTGTTTTAGGCAAACCCATATTTTTGCTTGACAATTGCTGTAAGCTCCAGAGTCTGTCGGCAGATCTTGCCAATGCCAGGGAACCCGCAGTTGTAAAAACCCCCATCAATTCAAATTGTCTGACAACCGCAGTCCCATAAAAAGAATCAGAGACTCCGATTCTTGGGATTACAGCATCTACCTTTTCAATTTTTTCGCCATCAAAAAAGATGTCAGGATTCTTTTTTTCAATTATGAGATCACAATTAAATGGGTTAATTACCCCAACCTCATGATTTCTTGCTTGCGCGGCTTCAATCAGTCTCTTTGTTGAATATCCTTTTAAGTTTTTAGATAATATCTTAATTACCACTTTAAGTGTTTTTAAATTGTTGCTTACAACTTATCTTTGAGGAGCCTCTCCTTTACTAAGATAATTAAATTATGTATTATTTAAAAAATATTCAACTTCTTTAGCCATTTTATTAATAGTTTTCCTGTCGCCTCTTTTTCCAAATTATTTTTTTTAAATGACTTATCACAGTTAGCTAAATGAAGTTAGCCCTTATGGGGAAGCATAAAATTCATTAATAGTTAAGGTATCGGAAAGATTTTTATAAAGGCTGAAGATTACTTTAAAAACAAGTGAACTGGCCAGCTCTATCATATTTTTAGCAGATCACAATTCTTTAATAATACTTAGTAACATTCTAATCAATAAAGTATCTTTGCAAAAAAATTAGCGGTATGGGCAGGGACGAAAAATCTCCAAAAGGAAAATTTACAGGTAAACAAAAAGGGGATAAATCGAATAAACCGACTTCCAGGGATAAATTCCCGGTAAAGAAACAAACTGCATCCAAAACACCGGTAAAAAAACCTGCTGTTTCTAAGGCAGAAGGAATCCGATTAAATAAGTATATCGCCAATTCCGGTGCTTGTTCGCGCCGTGATGCCGATATTTATATAGGTGCCGGAAATGTGACTGTCAACGGGAAAACAATTACAGAAATGGGTTACCGCGTAAAATTGACCGATGAAGTTAAATTTGACGGCCATAAAGTTATTCCCGAAAAACCGGAATACATCCTGCTAAATAAACCCCGGGGTTTTTATACTACCGGAAGCACAGAGAGAACCAGTAAAACCGTAATGGACCTGATCGCCAATGCTACAAAATCCAAAGTGGCACCGGTTGGCAAACTGGACAGACAAGCTAGCGGCCTGCTGCTTTTCACAAATGACGGAGCTCTCGAAAAACAACTTGGCAAACCTAAAAACGGAATTCGCCAGATCTATCACTTAGAACTTACCAAACCTTTGGCTTACGAAGATTTTAAAAAAATTAGCGAAGGGGTTTTATTGGAAGACGGAAAAGTAAATGTCCAGGAGATAAGCTATCTGGACAACAGACCTAAAAACGAAATAGGCCTGGAAACCAATAGCGTTAAATTACACGTTGTACAACGTTTGTTTAAAAGAATGGGTTACGAAATAGAAAAACTTGACCGCGTAGTATATGGTGGACTTACCAAAAAAGATCTCCCAAGAGGCAATTGGAGACCACTTACAAGACAGGAAATTATAAACATAAAGATGTTGTAATTATCCCGGAAATTTTATTTAATAAAACCAATATATTTTTAATACTTTTGTGATGCAAAAATATTTAAATTTCTGGAAAAGGAAATTTAATGCATACAGGATCACTGTTTTAAAACAAAATTTTAATAAAAAGAATTGATATTTTTTTATAAAATAAATACAACCAATTGAACCCGTTGATTTTATTTTCTGTTAACACCTTCCTGGTGGAACTTCGCGAGATAGCTTTTGGCTTTCTAAAAAATCGCTTGTTTACCCCTGTACCCTTTCGTTATTTGTATCTTGACAAAGATTTACAAGTCCATAACTATTGGCGCCCCGAATTAATTCCTAATTTTTCATTTTAAAAACACCAAACCACCACTTTGAATACAAAATATAAAGATTTAATAAATCAAACCTTTTATTTCCCTCAGGAAGAATTTAAGTTGGTAGATAATGATCTTCAATTTCACGATATAGATTTGATGGAATTGGTTGAAAAATATGGCACCCCGCTAAAGTATACCTATTTGCCAAAAATTTCAGAAAATATCAACCGGGCAAAAACCTGGTTTAATAATGCTATTGAAAAACACGATTATAAAGGCAGTTACAATTATTGCTATTGTACAAAAAGTTCGCATTTCAAGCATATATTAAATGAAGCATTAAAAAATGATGTTCACATTGAAACATCTTCGGCATTTGATATCAATATTGTTGAAAGTTTAAAGGCTTCCAGAAAGATCAACGATGATACCTATGTGATCTGCAACGGATTTAAACGCGATCAATATATCAGCAATATAGCCACTTTGATCAATAGCGGCCATAATAACTGTATTCCTATAATCGATAATTTTGAAGAAATTGATCTGCTTACCGCTGAAATAAATGATCCTTTTAAAATAGGAATCAGAATTGCTTCGGAAGAAGAACCTAAATTTGAATTCTATACCTCGAGATTGGGAATTGGTTATAAAAACATTGTTCCTTTTTACAACCGAAAGATCAAGGATAATGAACAAACAGAGCTAAAAATGCTTCACTTTTTCCTCAATACCGGGATTCGGGATACCGCTTATTATTGGAATGAATTGAACAAGTGTTTACAGGTTTACATCAACTTAAAAGAGGTCTGCCCTACCCTGGACAGCTTGAATATAGGCGGTGGATTTCCAATAAAGAATTCCCTGGCTTTTGAATATGATTATCAGTATATGGTTGATGAGATCATCAATCAAATCAAATTAACCTGTGATGATGCCGGGGTTGAAGTACCTCACATTTTCACTGAATTCGGTTCGTTTACTGTAGGAGAAAGCGGTGGTGCTATTTATGAGATTTTATACCAAAAACAACAAAATGACCGTGAAAAATGGAATATGATCAATTCCTCTTTTATCACAACGTTACCTGATACCTGGGCAATAAGCAAGAAATTTGTTATGCTCCCCATCAACCGATGGAATGATGAATATGAACGAATATTATTAGGTGGATTAACCTGTGACAGTGACGATTATTACAATTCAGAGCAAAATACAAACGCAATTTACCTGCCCAAATACAAAAAGGACAAACCTTTATATATAGGTTTCTTTAATACCGGGGCATATCAGGAAACTATAGGTGGATTCGGCGGATTACAACACTGCCTCATTCCCCAGCCAAAACAAATTTTGATAGACAGAGACAAGGACGGGAATATGACCACAGAAGTTTTCTGTGAGCAGCAAACATCTGAAGATCTTTTATCTATATTAGGTTACAGCAAAAAATAATCAGATTTTAAAAAAATTCTAACTTTAAACATTTATATTCAACTTTTCAAATTAAAATTATTAAAATAAAGCGATGAGCAAAAAGAATTACGCCGGAATACCTGACAAACACGCACGTCTTGACGATGCTAAGGTGGTATTAATCCCGGTTCCCTATGATGGAACCAGTTCCTGGCAAAAAGGTGCTGATAAAGGTCCTGATGCTTTTTTGGAAGCTTCAGAAAACATGGAACTTTATGACATTGAAACCCGTACCGAGGTGTACAGGCAAGGAATTTATCTTGCCCCTTCGGTAACCGAGGATTCTTCTCCCGAGAAAATGGTGGAAGCAGTTTACAAAACCACCAAAAATTACATCAATCAGGAGAAATTTGTAACTCTTTTTGGAGGTGAACATTCGATAAGTATCGGTGCCATTCGCGCTTTTAATGAATCTTTTCCCGAATTGACCGTTGTGCAAATTGATGCCCATGCCGATTTAAGGCCGGAATATGAAGGTTCCCCTTACAATCACGCTTGTGCGGTTCATGAAGCCAGCAAAAAAGCCAACCTTGTCCAGGTGGGAATCCGTTCTATGGATGTTTCAGAAGTTGAACATATGGATGAAAATCAGGTGTATTTTGGACATGATCTTTATGAGGACTGGATGGATGATGCTATTGGCCAAATGACCCCAAATGTTTATATCACTATAGATCTGGATGCTTTTGATCCTTCTATTATGCCTTCTACAGGAACTCCGGAACCGGGTGGAATGTTTTTCTATGAAACCCTTGAATTCATTAAAATGATGTTCAAGAAGAAAAATGTGGTTGGTTTTGACATTGTTGAACTTTGTCCAAATGATATCGACAAATCATCCGATTTTCTCGCAGCAAAATTATATTATAAAATGTTGAGCTATAAGTTCAAGTTCGAAAATCATACACCGGAAGACGATGAGTAAAGGCGCAATTTCTCAATTTATTTCGAAATATTACCTGCACTTTAATTCCGCTGCTCTTGTAGATGCTGCTGAAGCTTATGAAAAGCAGTTGAAAGACGGCTCAAAAATGCTGATCTCACTTGCCGGAGCTATGAGTACCGCTGAAATTGGCAAGATATTCGCCGAAATTATCCGCAAGGATAAAGTACATATCATTTCCTGTACAGGCGCTAATCTGGAAGAAGATGTGATGAATTTGGTCGCGCATTCACATTATAAACGCGTTCCAAATTACCGGGATCTTACTCCACAGGATGAATGGGACCTAATGGAAAAAGGATTAAACCGTGTAACCGATACCTGTATTCCGGAGGAAGAAGCTTTCCGAAGAATTCAGCAACATATAGTTAAAATCTGGAAGGATGCCGAGGCTGCCGGAGAACGGTACTTCCCGCATGAATTTATGTACAAATTGCTGCTTTCAGGCGTACTTGAGGAATATTATGAAATAGACATCAAAGATTCCTGGATGTATGCTGCGGCCAAAAAGAATTTGCCAATTGTTGTTCCCGGATGGGAAGACAGCACCATGGGAAATATTTTTGCTTCCTATGTTTTAAAAGGAGAATTGAAACCCGGAACAATGAAATCCGGGATTGAATATATGGCATTTTTGGCTGAATGGTACACCGAAAATTCCAAAGAAGGAATAGGTTTCTTCCAAATTGGAGGTGGTATTGCCGGGGATTTCCCAATTTGTGTGGTTCCTATGTTATATCAGGATATGGAACGTACAGATACTCCTTTTTGGAGTTATTTCTGCCAGATCTCAGATTCTACCACAAGTTACGGATCTTATTCCGGAGC
>Ga0209414_1000852_pt1 | contig 14791 bp, 28 predicted proteins | sample LakVidmifraction_4_FD_181154 | JGI IMG/M metagenome (GOLD analysis project Ga0209414, IMG submission 181154) | Hypersaline microbial communities from Lake Vida, Antarctica - Brine Hole Two &gt;0.2 micron (SPAdes) (version 2) | ecosystem: Environmental > Aquatic > Non-marine Saline and Alkaline >... | reverse complement strand
TGGTTATTTTAGTTTCCATTCTTTACCAAGTGCTTTAGCGATTAATATTGTAATTCATCAGAATAAATATAGGCTTCAATATCCTTTTCATAGCATTTAAAATTTATTTTAGTGCCGTTTTTACCCCATCCATTTTTACCTATAAAGCAACCTAGACTAGAAATTGTTTGAGATCTTTCAAAACATATAAAATAATCTAATCCTTTAGCTCTTACCGCTATATATTTAGTTTCTTCTGGTGTTTCCATAATTTAGTTTTTATCTTGATAAAAAGTCATTTATAAAATAAGGTCTCATTCCTTTATGAACCCCGGGAGTAGTTAAGTAATTATAAGTGTCAGCACATTCTACAGTACTTTTTAAAGAGAAAGTTTTATAACCCCCTTTTTTAAGAGTTATGATATATTTGTGTTCAGAACCTTCTTTTGGCTTAATGTATATTACACTTCCATTATCAAAGTCGCTTGCTTTTAAGGTTCTAACTTCTTTTGATGTAGCTATAAATAAATTTCCTTCTAAAGTTTTCATAATAAATCCAATTTTTCTTTAATCCAAGTTTCTACTAAGTTCGTAACTGATCGGTTACGCCTTTTCGCCTCTTTCTTTAAACGATCTATTAATTCAGGTTCTAATCTTAATCCTATTTGTTTACGTGCCATTGTTTTAATTTTTGGCAAAGTTACAGGTTTTTTACTCATAGTATATGTAAGTTAATTGAATGATATACAAATATACACAATAGTATAATGTAAACCTAACAAAATAAATAAATTAAAATATTATTGTATATCACTTGTAATTCGTTTTAATTTACTATCTTTGATTATCAGAAACCAATAAAACCACGAATTATGAAAACTTTAGAGCAAAAAACCGAAATTAGCGCAACAAAATTAATTGCCAAAACAATCACTATTACCTTAATAGTAATGGGAGTTATTGCGGGTGCTGCCAATGATATTCAAGCAACCATTCATTACCTTGCACAATGAAAGGAGGGGGAGGAAGATATACACCATCAGATTGCGAGTTTGATTTAGACCACGAGATAACTAAAAGTGTGGCTGAATTAACAGAAATATTAGAAGATGTAAATGCGCTTTCTGAAAAGGCTTCAAAAGCAATTAAAAAAGCAATGATTGAAACACTACTTAACGACTTATAATTATGAAATTAGAATTACACCATATTACACCTTATGCCGACAAAGCAGTTTTTGGAACATTTAACGGGGTGCGAGATATTTTAACCGATATTGATTTTGTTAACGGTATTGTTTCTTCTTTAAACAATGGAAGTGTTGAATTAAAAAACTTTAAATTAGAGTTAATATCTTTATCAGATTTAACTAAAGAAATTGATAAGGATGAAGATGTTACTTTTTTAGATTGGATTGAATCGGAATATGAAATAGATGTATTAGCCTTTATTGATGCCTATGGTATTGAAAAATTACCTTATGAAGTAATGGAATATTTATTTGAATGGCACTTTGATATCTTCAACCTTATAGAAAACAACCTCGCAATAGATATTAACACAATTAAATTATGAACTGGATAAACGTAAAAGACAAGCATTTTGCCCAAATAACTAAAACCGAAAGAAGTTACATCTGGGAATCAATATACGACAAACCTTTCTTGGCTGCTGTGCCTACAAATAGTGGATGGGATATAGAAAAGGTGGTTTTAGTAGATGAAATGGGTCTCAGGATATGCTCTGATAATGATACACATCCTTATGGATGGGAACTGACAGATGTAACTTTTTGGTGTGAAATTACTAACCCTGAATAATTTTTATTGTTGCTAACATAAGGATAAACGATACAAAAATAACTAAAGATTGGCAGTAAATAGCGATTTCTGCCAATGCTGAATAATCCAAACATTAAACCCAAAACCCCTGCTTAGTGCGGGTAAATACCAACTAAAAATTATGATAATTAAAAAAGAACAATTACAGAGTTTAGAAATAAACAACAATGAATTAACCATCAAATATTGTGGAAATAATGATAGAAGCGCAATAAGCACGATCACTTTAAAGATCGAGGTTAAAGATTCAAAAGTGAGCGAACAAATGCTTTATATGTAATAATAAAGAGTTATGAAAAGACCTGAAATAAAAGATTTTTTTCCAGAAAAAACAGATTTAGAAACTGTGCATAGTGAATACACTAAAAGCCCACATTTATATAGTTATTCAAGTGCTTTAGATATGTACATTGATTATTTGGAAGAGCCAACCAATAAATCAAAACCAAGCGATAAAGATCTTATTTCCAAAGTAAAACAAAACTTACAAGAAATCAATAAAGATGAAAAAGTTACCGATTATAATTTTGATCTTGGATATTCTCTTGGATTTTTGGATGGTGATGATTTTTCAAGGCAAATATCTGAATTAACTAAATGAAATAAAATAACCTATGGGATGGAATCACCGAATATTAGCACACGAAGATGGCGAAATGATGTACTTTCAGATACACGAAGTTTACTATGACAAAGACGGAACACCCAATAGCTATACAACTAACGGAGTATCGGTAGGAGGTGATACTATAAAGTCAATCACCTGGACATTAAATAAAATGAAAGAATGCCGGGCTAAGCCTGTCTTATTTGCTGGTGATAAATTTCCAAATGAATATAAAACAGAATAATTATGAATAACATAGATGAAATGCTATCATTAATGGATTTAGAAAAAGCATTAAAACCATTTAAATACGATAAATTAAACCTATTCAAACTTGATGAATTAAGAGGGGAAGTAGGAAGAAGATTAAACCAAATAAATAAACAATGAAAACACCTTTAAGATTACTTGAAGAAATTAGAAGAGATTTTGTTGATAAACACGATGGAGACCCTACTATTGACAGGATTTGCAAAACGATTATTGGCGAATTTAAGTTGAGGGAAAAGCAATTAACGGCCAATGAAGGAAAAATATGTAATCCAAGTATGGAAGAAATATTGAATGAAGCGCAACGCAGGAAAGCAAAGCATTCTGTGCAATATGCTGGTTATGGCTTGGGAACTTGGACAGTTGCAAGCGACCTAGTAGAACATAGAAAAATAAATTTACTTAATGATGGTAGTGTACGAAAAGTTAGAATTGAATACGAAATGTAAATCTAAAACCTAAATAAAGAATAATTCAAGCCCACCCCTACATTGGGTTTTCCTGTGATATCAATTCCGGCAAAGAAACCCACTCCAAACCTTTTATTAGGAATAGTAACGGACTGCGTTAATAGTTCAGTCGTTTTAATGTGAGTATTTGAATTAGTTACCTGCACCGATAGCGTATTATTAAAAAACCCTTTTTCAGTGCCTATAACGAGCCTTTGGGTATTTAGTAGTGTTAGACTATCAATTCTAGTATAAGCGTTCGTAGAAACGCCAGTAATCGTAAAATGTGGCGTTATTTTGCTCCAGGACTGCTTAAAATATTCATTGCCCGGGTTTTGATATGGAATTTTAATTGAATCTATTTCTAAAACCGTTTTAATGATCGTTGCTGATTGTATTTTTTTGAATCTTCGTGTAATATCTCTCAATGAATCATCTTTTATCCAATAGCCTTTTTTTAATTCTTTTAGGGTAACTTCCAAGGCTGATTTGCCCGCTATTTCCTGCCCAAGTTTTGATTTTGTAAAGCTTAAATCTTCTTTTAAAACGGCTGCATTGGTCTTGAATCGCTCGACATCTTTCGCCCTTTCGCAATTTTTCAACAAGAGAAAACATACCAAAGCGACAAGAGCGAAAATAACAATACGATTAAAAAAACGACTATTCCATATATGTAAAAGTTTAATTTTTGCATTCATAATTAGTTTTTAATATTCGTTATTTTCACACTCACAACTCCCACCGTCAATTTTCCACTGCTCACATTGCTCAATACAGATGTGTATATAATCTTCGGGTTTTAGGTTTGGTTTTGGTTTCATTAGATTACGATTTGTAAAATTGATTTCTGAACGTGTGTTTTCTGAACTGATTTTGCATTATACGCCTCCAACTCTTTTACAATCTCATAACTATCTTCCCCGGTATATTGCAAATCTACATATTGATAGTACCGTTCTTTTCCGGTAACAAAATAACAAACCCCGCTTGCCCTTCCCATAAGGTCTAAAGAGTTTTCGCTATAGCTATTACTACCACTCATTGAGCCGCTCCTACAACTGATATCAGTAGCATTGTGAGCGTGTATATGTCCACCTATAGCAAAGTCAATTAAATTGCCTTTTAATGCGTGTTTCCCGATAGTGCTTTGAGTGTTCTTCTGCTTATCTAACGACCTGTCTAAATTGTGTTTAATAAGCCAATTCTGATCGCCTATTTTAACAACTTCTTCTAAATTGTCGTGCTGATGAAAATGAATACCCGTGATTTTTGAAAACTCAAATATTTGTTTTAATTGAGCGATAATTGTAAAGTCGTAATTATCTGAAAACGCCTCTTTACTAAAGGTCATTTCTTTGTTTACCCTGCTTTCATTTCCTAATACAGAAACGATATCCACTTCATAACCTTCATTTCTAACCTCTAAAATGGCTTGTTTTAAAATGTGAACCATTAATATACTCGCTTTACTCCGATTTGTAGAAGCATTTAAAAGCTCGTCTAATCGTCTATCACTATTAAGTAAATCACCTGTAAAAGTAAATAAAACCCTACTTGCTCCTTTGAATTTAAAGTAGTCTAAACTTTCATTCACATACTTTTTCATTCTCTTTGCTAGTACACTAAAATCATATTTATTATTTGGCAAATCAATCAATTCATTTCCGTGAGGATCTGAAACTTGCATTACTCCAACTCCTGAGCCTATACGGTTAATCCTTTTAATATTGATTTTATTTAAGTCTTTAGAGTATAATTTATTTTGTTCTACTAAGGCTTTTCCAAATTCAGCAACCGCATTTTCTATTCGGGCATCTTCCCGAAAAGACTTTCGCTCAATCCTATTTAAGTCTTGTCCTTTTTGTTTGCCTTTAGCTAGTTTTACATTTTCTAATACGATTTCTTTGTCGGCAACACTGCGGGTAATCCAATAGCCCATTTGCCTTCTGAAACTTTCAAAATCAACGTGTTCTAAAAGGGAATATTTGTGGTGAAGAAACCTTGTAACTGCTGTTTTGTTTCCTTGAATTTTTGGGTCGTTTAAAAATAAATCTGTAGCTTCTTCTAAATATCCTTGGTAATCAATTTTTGAATTTCCTTGATAATCGGTTTGCATAAAGTGGGGGATTAATTAGCATTCTAATCATAGTCTAATTTACTGTTAAAAAATGGTTAAAGCCCTTATTTTACTGAACTTTTCGATGAAATACACACTTATAACGGTTATAGGTGGTGAAATGGTTATTTAAAGTACAATTCCGCTTCCTCTTTTCGCCTTCTAGTTAGTCCTAAGAGTACTTTTCCTCCTGCTTTATTCCATCGACTGAATTGATATGGAATATCATGATCATTGGGATTTTCGTTAATTCGTTTTAAAAGAGTACTTTTTTTAAAATTTGTTGTTCCAAGATTATAAACGAAAGATAGAACTGCATCAAATTGATTTTGGTTTACCTGCTTCATCACTTTTGACACTTCTCGCTCAAATCCCTGTACAATATCTCTCAATAGTTCTCGGGCTTTTTCCTCTGTAATGGGTTTATCAGTCATTTTTACCCTTGTATTATCCGGATAAAAAGTATTTCCATATCCAATGGTCGGGATTCCAACGGCATCCAAATAAGGTTCTCTCCTGAATCCTTCGTATTTTGCTATAAGCCTGATTCCGGTTTCACTTACTTTCATTGGGAGTGGTATTTTAGTTAGTTGAGGAAATATCGGTTTCATTCTCCTGAGGTTGAAGTTGTGTTAATTCCGTTATCTCTCAAAGTCATTTCTTCCTTAAGATTGATGTATTTTTGTTTCCATTCAACAACTTCTTTCTCGAGACCTGATATTTTTATATTGGTTAGTACTTCGTTTTCTTCTAACCACTGTATTTTTGTTTTCATTCCTGAAATAGCTAATGTCATTTCTTCAAATTTAAGATTGGCATCATTTACCCAATTCTTATAACTGGCTTGCATCGCTTGTGTAGCATCAGATTCCACTTGCTGAACTTCAGCGTTTTTCCGTCTGCGTTCAAAAATGTAAGCACCTACACCTAAAATTCCTGTGATTATTGCGGGTAGTTGAGTTTCAAAAAATTCTTTCATTAGTGGGGGGTTATATTTTAATCCAATTTCTGTATTCATTTCCTCCGGCTCCAAACTGCATTTCAATATCTGGAGTAGCTTCGGAATAATTACAGAATACTTTACCGTTCAATCTGTAGCAATAGTAATTTATTCCGTAAATACCTTTGTCTTTGTTTGCTTTTATCCATTTTCCATTAAATTTAATCGTATTTTTTATACACCAAAATTCATCGGCTTTTCCGGCATTCCATTCAGGCACATTTAACCTATAAAAGTTCCAAGCCTTATTTCTCCACCACCACCGGAAGGCACTCCATAAGCCGGGTTTTAATCCTTCTCTTTTTAACCACCAATCGGCTCCAAAATCACCATCAACCGTATCATTTAGTAACCAAAACTTCATTTTTACCTTGAAAACGTGCTTAAGAATATGCGATATAATCACTAATCCGGAAAAGAACCCAAATACCCACACTAATAAATAAACGATTTCTCGAAGTGCGAACCTGATCCAAAACCCTGTTATTTCCCTGTCTGTTATCATTGCAAAAGCATATAAATTATAGCTCCTAGGATGGTTATCAATGTAGGTGCTAAGCCTTTTATTACATCCACATTCTTTGCTTTACCAAAATAAGCTAAATGGGTTTTACTAAGCCTTTTTAGTTCGATCTTATAATAAGAATCATCTGGGAATGTCTCGTCTTTAGTTCCTATTTGGTCAGGCTTTGATAAGTATTTTAATTGTTGCTGCCAATCTATCAATTCATCATATTTTACAGGCTTATATTTATAATAGTAAAAGCCTAAGACTATACATATAGCAAAAGGAATCCACTCTAAAAGTATCACAACCCAATGTTCGCTCCCAATGATAGTTTGCGAAATAACCCCGAAAAAGAAGGCTATAACGATTGGATTAGCGGCTCTTAATCTGCTTCGTTTTTTCCCGAAAATCTTAAACTCCCGATATAGGAAAAATGTAGTAATGATCCAGTTTCTCATTTTAATTGGTTTTAATTTCAATTTTAAATATATTGCTTCCATTTTCTTTGATCTCGTAATTATCTGAAACCCTACTGCCTTTATGACATTCATAAGTGGTGGCGGTCAACTCTCTATTACAGACTTCCTGACGTACTTCGTCTAAGATTGTTAGTAACTCATTAGTATTCACTTGTTCCATTCATTAGAATATTATAAGCTACAAAACCGATGACCGCTATTGCATATAGAATAAATATAATTAGTTTCATTGCCATAATTATATATTAAATAAGCTGTTTATATAAGCTATTACTTGGTCTCTCACTATATTGTACCCAGGAAGTTTTAAATGAATAAAGTCAGCAAAATAAACATCATCTTTGATTTGATTTCTTACACCTCCAATAAAAGGCGCATTTCTTAAATCTATGTGATGATCCCAAGCTACATCTGCTGGATTTGAATTAGTAACCAAGTCAAAATAAATTTCTAAGATATCACTTGTTCCACCTGGCGCTTGTACGTGGCTAGCATCTGTTGTTCCTTGTCTAATAATACCATCAGAATCTGCCCTAAAATGATAACTTGTAAGTAACACAACTTTTTGATAACCTGCATTTTTAGCGTCCTGTGCATATAGTTTCATTTGGTCATAATTAAGCTGTGCATCGGCAGGTGCTTTTTGAAATAAAGCATTTACATCTTCCCATAGAAACAAAATATTAAATTTAGCTGGGTTAGCTAATGGCAATACTTGAGTTGCCCTATCAGTCAGCATTTGACTTGTGGTCTGTCCTCCAACCCCAAAAGAGTGCCACTCTACAGTTTTAAAAATAGTCTCATAATGAGTAAAAATTTGGTAAGGATAAACTTGATAGCCTCCTGCACCTTCTCCCCTTGTTAAACTATCTCCATCAAAAACCATATTCAAGTCTGTACTTGCAGCAGAAGATGTAAGTACAGATGAAACGATATTATTGATATTTGCTATTTGCGTGAAAAACCTCATACTTGTCTTTTAAGAGCCGTTTGTAAATTCTCTACTGCTGTATTGTGAGCTAGCATTTCTGCTTCTGTTAGACCTTCTGATACATAAGCAAATGAAAACTCAATACTGTTAATACCATTACTACCATTTATAGCTCCAAACCGAAATGTTTTATCTATTCTAGCGACTGAATTATTTGCTATATTTGTCAATACATCTCTTGATTGCATTGTAAAGGAAGTAGCATTCATTCTATTTGCTGCAATTAATCCTATACTTCCTGAAAGATTCACAGGAGATTCAGTTGAACTTTGTGATCTAACATAAGAAGTAACTGACCTAATTATAAAACTAGTTCCTGTGGAAGTTGCGCTTAGAGCACCTGCCACAAAACCATTAGAAGATGTTGAATTTCTTGCGTAAAATCCAATACTTTCATTATCACCCGACAAATGTAGACTTGGGTTTATATAAGTTTCTAAAAAATAACCAGTTACAACTGATTTATATCCTGTTGGTGCTATAATACCATTACCTATAACACCTAATCTAAATGCAGCATCTGTATCTGCTGGGTTTTTTAAATTCCATTTTATTTTTGTAGCTGTATCTCCTATAATAGGATAAACTCCCAGCATCTTATCGAAAAAAGCAGCAGACTTTACTTCTTTTATATAATTATCTATCCCAGTCCATATTTCACCACCTGTTATTTCCTGCGGTGTGCCTGCATATAAAACTGTACTATCGTTAGGAATAGCTACAGCATTCATGTATGCTGTAGTTTCAGTTTCAAAAGTTCCTCCACTTGCTGCGGCATTAGTAGTTATAGAAAAAGCCGTAGATTGAGCAGATTGATTTCCTGCTGCATCTAAAGCTGAAACTGTAAAGCTATAAGGTGTTTCTGCTGTTAATCCCGTTACTTGACCTGAATTACTAGGTACATTTTTCTCTAAAACTCCTCCCTTAAATATGTTATAAGAAACAACCCCTACTGCATCTGTTGAAGCAGTCCAAGCTAAATCTACTGTAGTATCTGTCTTAGAAGGACTGGCTAAATTAGTTGGTATTGATGGAGCAGTTGTATCTGCTGAAGTTGCCGCATTAGTAGTTATTGGTAAAGCCGTAGATTGAGCTGATTCATTCCCTGCTGTATCTACAGCGCTTACCGTGAAACTATATGCTGTTAAGGCTGTTAATCCTGTAACCTGTCCAGAAGTAGTTGTTACTTGATTATTAAATATTCCATCCAAAAATATCCTATATGTAGGTACTACTATATCTACATTATCTGGTGAACCATTCCAAGCTAAATCTACTGTAGTATCTGTCTTAGAAGGACTAGCTAAGCCTGTTACTGTTCCTGGTGGCGTGGTATCTCCTGAAGAAGCAGTTGTGAGAACATCTACTTTTACAGGACTGGATTGCAAATTAGGTGTGGATTCATCATCTTCTGCTACTACATACACATCATAATTAGTAGCATCGGAAACTCCTGTAGCGTTCATTGTTGCAGTTGTATTTGCAGCAGTAACCGCAATACTTCTTGAAAGTATAGAACCCGAAGCAGTACCGTCCTTTACTTGTTGACTTGTAGGAGCAGCAGTTCCATTAGGAACAACTATTAAATAAGCAGTACCTATTTCATTTAATTGTACTTGAATACTAAAGGAACTAGCTGTAATAGCAGTTGATTTAGGATAGGTAGTTACAAACGTAGGTGCTGTAGTATCTGCAACAGGAGCAGTTGTAGTTGCTATTGGTTGAAAATTAGCATCTAATACAGTATTCACCAAAGTGATATACCCCGCTTCATATTGCACGTATATCTCATTCCATTGAGCCCCATCTGTAGAAAATGCACCACCTCTTTTGCTCCATGTAGTAGGAACGTTAATTGTAATACCTCCTTTAATAAGTACTTTATTTACAGCTAGGTCTAACTTAATTGTACTCGCTGAAAGCGTTATGCTTCCTGCTGTGGTGTAGTTTGCGAATGATACGTTGTATTTTGAAAAATCAAATACTCCTGTAAAAGCAATTCCTGTTTCTGGTGTTAATGCTTCAAAGTTTGCATTTATTTTACTTCTTACTGAACTAAGTGCTTCGCCATCGCTAAATTGTTGTATTGCCATATCTTTTATATTTTATTCTTGCCAAAATTCCGTGTCATTCCAAAAATTACTATCTATCCATATTTTTATAGAATTATAAAATCTAAAACTTGCTGCTGCTATTGTTGAAAACATAGTCTGTATTTAAGTATTTTAATAGTTTGCGGTTACATAATCGTCTATTATCGCTTTTACTTGTGTTCTAATAATTCCTATAATTCCAGAAGCTGTTGGGGTTGCGTTTATTTTGGTTTGAGCAACTTGCCACATTCCAAACTCCAAAGGAATTAAAGCATCAAACAGTACTTCTGAAACTGTCCTAAATTGATTAGCGGTTAATTGTCCGTTATCCTTTAATCGTTGGATTTTATCCCATATCCTTCTTAATTCAGTTTGACCGTTATTCCTGTGGTTTTGAATTATTTGTGCTGAACTATCATTGTCTAAGGCTGTTTGTGCTTCGGCATCCAATTCTTCTTGTGTCTTTGGTGGTATCTGTTCTACATAACAGGTGAAAACATTATTAACTTCATCTTTGTATTTTTCACCGTAACGTTCGCCTTCCAATAATACAGGTGGCACATAATCAAAAAATCCATAATCTTCAAGTACTTCTTTTGCAGAAGCATAAAACAGATTTACATCGCTGCCATTACTTAACTGAAACCTGTTAAACTTCTGCTTCATTTGTTGTTCTGAATAGACAACTATATTTCCGTTTTCGTTTCTTGCTTTCATAGTTAAAATGTTATTCCGTTTACTGGCTCATACACCAGTTCTTTTGTGCTTCTTATTGACATAATTATAATTTTAATACATTTTGTAATTCAGTAAGTGATATAGCCTTTGTAAGAACGATAAGTTCATAATGACTACCCCCAACATTTGACATTTGTAATTTGCTTAACGCTACTGGAGCTGGCATAGATTTAGAACCTAATAGCGTTTCATTTCTATATAATTTTGCTATTCCTGAAGGTTGGTCATAAGTAAAGGTATATGTAGCCAAAACATTGTTTAACATTGCCTCTGCTATAGCAAATCTTGCTCCTATGGTAATTCCTGCATATATCTTCCCCCCGTTTTCAGAATGAAGATTAAAAGACTCCCATGCTCCAAAAGAAAATAAAGGGAAATAATTCCCAGTTGTTGGTTTTATTTTCCAAATTACACTAAATGAACTCAAAGAATTTGAAGTGAGCGTTTTTGATAATTCATCATCTACAGAGTCAAACAATAAACCATCATTGATAAGTGTAGGTTTTCTTGTTGATGTTATTTGAACTAAATCCGTGGTAGCATCTGGATAAGAATATGCTTTTTCAATTAAATTTGAAGCATCAATTTTAAAACCTCCTTTGTCTGAATTTGCGTGAAATAAACTTGAATATAGGCTAAGCTCTTTTAGTCGCTGTATCCTTGTGTCTACCGCACCTATATTTTGAACTATTCCGCCATCTGCTAATACTCTGTTTTTATAACTTATAGTTTCTGTTTGAAATTGAGCTTCTGATTTAGTTGTGTCGCTAACAGAATTACTAAATCCAGATTTATTGTAATAAATATCTACTGCCTTAACTGTAATTGTATAAGTGGTATCTGGATTTAATCCTGTGATATAATCACCACTTACTATATTCTTATTGTAAACTCCATTGACATATACTTCATAATAATCAATTCCATTAACAGAACTTGGAGGCGTGAAATTAAGTTGTAAGACTGTGGCGTATTTTGTGCCTATTGAAAGATTAGTTATTGCGTTTGGCTTTGTTAAAATATCAGGTAGCGTGGTATAAAAAATATTTGCACTTCTGTTATCTCTTGCATAGGCTAAATCACCTTCCATAGAACCGGAATTAATAGTTGATAGTGATTGATCAGTATAAATATTTACACCTATTTTTATATTATAAAAAACATAATCAAATAAAAGACTATTTCCTAAAGCTGTGCATTTTGGGATATATACAGTTCTAGGGTTTTCCTGGAAACTTGAATCTGAACTACCATTTAAAATTGAGGTTATCTCTGGCAGAATTATAGTTGTAATTGTTGAGATTCCTAAAAAAACACCATAGCCACTCATTGATGTTACAGCAGGGAAATAAGCTCTTCCAAGTATTGTATTATGAAAACAGTAACTTGGCAGATATGTAACCGCAGGAAACCAAATGTCATTTAATTTTGTAGCAAATCTAAAGCCATCGGCAATAAGTGATATTACCTTGCCTCCATCATCAAAATAATATGTTATATCTGTATTTCCTTGAAATGAAGGTAAATTATAATCAACATTTATAGCTGCTTCAACATCACTTCCAACAACTGCGAAATAAGGAATACTACTTTCTGCTATAACAAGTTTAGTAGCTAATGCTGCCTTTGTGGGAATGGTAGAAGCTACCCCACCAATAAAAGTATTTGGGCTTAAATTAAAAGCACTTAATGGACTTACCAACCTTCTCTGACTTCTCATTAGGCATTAGGTGTTATAGTATATTCAACTCTTAAACTCCCTGCATTTCCATTAATGCAGTCAAACACATACGCATCTGAAACTCCACCAGCAACCCCGCCTTTCCATACATAATGCGCTCCCGGCATTGTAACAGGAAATGCACCTGCTATAATTAATTTCTTAATGAAAACATTTGAGCCCTGTGGAAGGTTAATTTCAGTCAATGCCAAAGCTGTTGTAATGGTTTTGGTATGTACATCTACCCCGTCTGCCCAATCTATTTCAGCGGCTGCCAAAACTGCTCTTGCGCCGTATTTATTTCCTATTTTTATTTTTATAGTATCCTGTTCCGCAGTACTTAAATCCCCTGCAAGGTTGGATGCTCTAACATCTAAACCTGCCACCACATTACTTTCCAAACTACCATTTACAGAATAGGTATCCGCAGCCGTAGCTTTTACCATTCCAGACCATCCATAAGGAACTGTGGTTAGCGTTGCCCCATCTGGCTTTGTGAATAGAACCGTTCCCGTTCCTGCGGTATATGTTAATTTATTATTTCCACTTTGAACAACTCTTAACTCCCCATTGTCAGGCATTACACCTGCGTTTAGAATCCCTTGTATGGTTTCCCCACCATTAGCCGTGAAGTCTAAGTATCTATCTGTAAAATCTTCTGGAACAAAAGTGTATTGAGAAATGTTGGGCACTTCTTTTCGGGTGCGTTCAACTGCTGTTCCTACTCCATAATCTTCATAACTTACACTTCCATCTAAGTTATACACCTTTACTTTCGTGTCTGCAATAGGGGGAACGTTTAGGGGTTCTTTGCTCGCTTCTAAAGCCAAAATATCTTCTTCCGTAGCATCTATTAAAATCGCTAAGTCATTGTCTGCGGCTGTAGCGTAGTCTTTAGCGGCTTGGAGGGTGATTACATCCTGATCGTCTGCGTAAGTTTTTGCGGCTGCTAAGGTTGCTTCGTCTTGGTTTCTGTAAGGCAAGTTAACCCACGCATCAATTCCATTTCCTAGTTTTTCTTTAGTGGTATCAATCTCTAATGCCGGCTCTCCTTGTGCTAAAACAGGGTTTGCGGCTGTAAAGTTTTCTGCGGTATCTCGCCTTAATTGAATTATATAAGCCATTTATTTATTTTTTAAGCGTTACCTCCGTTAATCCGTTGTGATAGTATCGTTTAAGAATACCCACCTTCAATATTTTGCCCTAAAATGTAATTTGACCTTGAAGATCCACCGTCAATATTTCCACGTATCGAGGACTTTCTAAGAAGCCCACTTGCATCCACAGTAACCATATCTTCCGGCTCTAAATCAACCTCAATATCTGATATACGTACCTTTTGAAATTTGTTTATTTTCATAATACCGTTTCAATTGAATTAATCTGATCCCAATTTTCTAAAAACTCTTTTGTACCTCCCAAATAATGCCATTCAACTACATATAAAATCCTATTCCAATAATTTTCTGCAATGGTATCTCCGGTTTCAAGTTCGTCAATATCGTAGTTATCGAAGCCCTTTACCCACTTGAATTTTCGGTTATTAATGATAATAAATCCCGTCTCTTCCGTTCCGTTGTAAATATTAGTTACATTACTTGTTTTATTGGTATTTGAGACGTTTGAAACCTGCTTAGAAACGGACTGAATCGCTTTAGTACTTGAAATTGCGTTCTTTGAAACTAACTGCTCTAAGGTGTAAGGAATGAAATCAGCTACAATAGCTGTTATCTCATACGGATTCACAATAGGAAAGGAAACCTCTGCTATTCTGATCGCTCTATCAACTCCTAATTTAACATCGTTTATAGTTACCAAATCCCCGGCATCTAAAACAATATTATTTGCTTTAGCATACTTTGGATCTATCTTAACAAAATACAGGCTTTTAGGCACGGAATTTTCATCTAAGAATACCTGTGTTGCGGCTTTTAATTCTGCCTCTGCCTTATGAATATAAACCGCAGGCATTTGAATATCTACAATAGTATATTGATCAC